>Ga0209309_10000220_pt1 | contig 75725 bp, 54 predicted proteins | sample COGITO_mtgs_1204_2_FD_184807 | JGI IMG/M metagenome (GOLD analysis project Ga0209309, IMG submission 184807) | Pelagic marine microbial communities from North Sea - COGITO_mtgs_120412 (SPAdes) (version 2) | ecosystem: Environmental > Aquatic > Marine > Epipelagic ... | reverse complement strand
GTTCGAGTCTCCCCGCCTGTACAATATGGAAAAGCTAACTTTTAGGAGTTGGCTTTTTTTGTTTAAACAAACTGCATTTGAACAACGAAGAGAAACGCAAGTGCATACGATTTGTCTTTAAAAACCAATGTTTCATTTCCCGAAATCTGTTCAGCTAAAATAGAGATAAGTAGGCGTTGGGTTGATATGATCTCCTTCAGTATCTACAAACGCCAAAATAATAAAAGCAGGCGCTCGTTATCGTGTCGCGAACAGGTATAAGTGCAAGGAAGATTTACTTTTCATAAAACTCAGCATAGTGTAAAAAGAATCAATCGATTTTGAGATTTGTTTTACGTTGGAATTAGATTGGATGAGAAATTGATCAACGAGACCCAGAGGCTGAGCCTTGAGTTCAAATGCTCTCGTTTGGTATAAGGGGGCATCAATTAAAAAAGTAAACGTTTTATGGAATTATTAAACGGTATTCTGGAAAGACAATTGAAAATAGCAGAAATAATTTTATAAAGGAACTGGGTAAATTCACAAGTCAGGCGTACATACCCATTCTTTGAAGTCTATATTTTATTGATTTTTGACTTTTTATTATTAAATCTAGAGCTTATTTAAGATCCCAAATTAAGGGTAGCACATAATACACAATGAAGGTTAACAGAATTATGGAGATAATATTCATCCAGATGCCTTTTTTTACCATATCTCCAATGTTTAAATAACCAGATCCAAACACTATAGCATTTGGTGGAGTTGCCACTGGCAACATAAAAGCGCAAGACGCTGCCAAGGTTGCGCTTACCAGTAATATATAGGGGTGAATATTAAGGACGGTGGCCAATGATACTAAAACAGGCAACAACATAGCAGTTGTTGCCATATTGGATGTTATTTCGGTTAAAAAATTGACAGAAGCTATCAAAACCAACACCAGTACAAAAACGGAAACACCAACTAAGCTTGTTAACTGGTTGCCTATCCATGCTGCTAATCCGCTACTCTCAAAACCAAGAGCCAGTGCCATGCCTCCACCAAAAAGCAATAAAATACCCCAAGGTAATTTTACTGCATCTTCCCAAGAAATTAAAGGCGTCTTAGGCTTACTGCTAGGAATCAAAAACAAAATAACTGACGCTATGATAGCTATAATTGTATCATCGATTGCAGGAATCCATTTTGTCAATAAAAAAGATCGACTAATCCACGCCATTGCTGTTAAAAAGAATACCGTTAAAATAACCTTTTCCTCATAAGACATTTTTCCTAAAGCCTTAAGTTGGTTTTCAATTTCGTGTTTTCCTCCCGGAAATTCTTTTTGCTCGAATTTAAATGCAAAACGGGTTAAATAAATCCAACATATAATTAACAATACAACACTTATGGGAAATCCAAACATAAACCACTGTGAAAAGGTGATTTCTGTATGATAGGTACTTTCAACAACTCCTGCCAAAACTAAATTTGGAGGCGTACCAATAAGTGTTGCCATACCACCAATTGAAGCACCATAAGCGATTGCGAGCATTAAGGCTTTACCAAATATTACATTTTCGTTTTTCTTGGTTAGAGGGTTATCTTCAAGTTGTAGTACAATTGCCATGCCTACAGGTAAAATCATAACTGCAGTAGCGGTATTTGAAATCCACATAGAGAGTAATGCTGTTGCCACCATAAATCCAAGAATAATTCTACTCACGTTGGTTCCTACTATCTTTATGATATTTAAGGCAATTCGTTTATGTAAATTCCATTTTTCAATAGCAATTGCTACTATAAATCCGCCTAAAAACAGAAAAATATACTTGTGCCCATAGGAAGCTGAAGTTTCACTTAACGAAAGCCCGCCAGTTAATGGAAACAAAACAATAGGCAATAATGCTGTTACTGGTATTGAGATGGCCTCTGTAATCCACCAAGTAGCAACCCAAGCAGTAGAAGCTAAAATGGCGTTTGCGGGATCGCTTAAACCTTCAGGATGAAAGAAAAAATGGATACTTATAAACAATAGTGGTCCGAGAAAAAGACCGATTTTCTTTTTGAGTGTTGCCATCTAGAGTTTAATTAAATATTAAGTCTGCAGCCTCTTTTGATGCCTTAACATAATCATGGCCCGTATTCTCGATGATATGAAAATCCCAATTAAATGAAAGGGTATTACTTTGAGCCAAGTCCTCACAAAAGGCATAAAAATTAATGGCTCTGTCCTTTCTGTTCAAACCTTGAGCATCTGCAAATTCATTATGTCTTAAGCCTGGTGAATTTGGGTCGGTATCTTGTGCTCCAACTTGAATAGTTATATTTCTAGATAACAGAGTTTCCAATGAAATTTCTTCCAACGGACTTTGGTTAAACCCATATGGAAATGTAATTGAAGCATCAGGAAATGTAAACCACCCGGAACCAGACGAAACTACTTTGTTCACTCTTGCATTGGGCTTGAACATTATAAAACGATGTGTGAATTGTCCGCCAGCCGAATGACCAAACACATTATAAGTGGCATTGGTGTTATCTGTGACCGTTTTTACCAAATCAAAAAGAGGTTCTATAATTGAAAATGTCCATTCCGCTTCAGGATTTAAGGTGGTAGGAGATGGATGATCACCATCTACAAAAACATTTCCCAGGTTATAACCATCGCCACCTGGGAAATTCTGCTCAGAGAATTCCGGTGCAATAACCAAAAATCCATATTGGTCGGCTTTAGAAATCATCGCGTCCCTATAATCTTTCGCATTTCGGCCAGTACCATGAAACACAAATACAATGGGTGTTGTTGGCGTTCTATTTTGTGGACTATAATAATAAACTTTTAAAATCTTGCTCCAGTTAAGAGCATTATAAGTATAGTTGAAAACACCTGTTCCTTGAGGTAAATCTTCATTAGGAGTAATAGCAATTGGGTCATCTTCTTGGTTGACCTCCGCATTACTGTCGTCGTTTGTACTGCAAGAGCAGAACACAAAAAGGGCATAAATAATCCCGATGAGATACTTATTTTTCAAAAAATTAGCCATTAGTCAATGTTGCTTTTATTGGTGTAAAAGTAAATTACGCTGAAAAAAAGGTATATTTATAATACCAATCCTTATAAATAATGAATACCAATTATAAATTCGCCATTCAAAGAATCCATCAAGAATATGATCTGCAAAAGCAGCGCAAACCCTTTAACAAATACATTGTTTTGTATAGAGCTATTAAGCAATGTATTCTTAATATTGAATTGCCACATGATTGGATGTTACCCTCAACAAGGATTTTAGCAGAAGAGTTAGGTTTGTCTCGAACAACTGTTATAAAATCTTATGAATTATTACTTCTGGAGAAATTAATCATTTCAAAAACCGGTTCTGGTAATAGAATCAATTATGATAACAGTTCAACGCTGCAAACGGATTTGTCTAAACAAGAGCCATTGGAGGATTTTTCCTATCCCGAGATTTCCCAAAAAGGACATTCCTATTTAAAAAATATTTCACTTATCAATCGATTACCAACTAATAATTTGGCTTTTAGACCTGGGTTGCCTCCAATTGATGTGTTTCCTGTGAACCAATGGAAAAAGCTCCTCAATGCCTATTGGAGGCACGTAAAATCTTCAAGTCTTTCCTATTCTCAGTCCACAGGATTAAACGAACTGAAACATAGTATTTGTAATTATTTAAATATCAGCAGAAACGTAAAGTGTAATCCCGATCAAGTTGTTATTGTGTCTGGCTCATTACAATCCTTATACTTAATTGCGAATACCTTAATAAATAAAGGGGATGCTGTTGTTTTGGAAAATCCACTTTTCCCTAATGTGCATTCTGTTTTTAAAAGTTCAGAAGCCAACCTCATCCCCATTGGACTCGATAATGAAGGCATCAGCATTGATGAGATGAACTCCATTTCACACCAAAAGCCAAAACTCATTCACACTACGCCATCCAACCATTATCCCTTAGGGATAAAAATGAGCCTGAAAAGACGCCAAGAAATTTTGAAGTGGGCTTCTGATAACAAAGCCTTGATTATTGAAAATGACTATGAAAATGAAATAGCTAACTTTCAAACCAGCATTCCTACCATATATAGTTTAGATACGGAAGACCGCACAATTTATATGGGCACTTTTAATCGTTTGCTCCATCCATCCATAAGGTTGGGATATATGATTGTTCCCAAATATTTAATTCGAGTGGTTGAAGCCTTGCAAGAACATTCACATCGTTTTGTATCGCCATCCATCCAAATAGTGATGAATCAATTTATCGAAAAGAACTATTTATTCAGTCATTTAAAAAATTGCATTGAAGTCGCGAAAGAGCGTCATGATTTGTTTATCAATGAATTTGAAAAGGTGAGCAAGCACATGTATATTCAAGAAAAACCATTTTCAAGCTTTCACTTACTTGCCTATTTTAAAGCCAAGGTAACGGTTGAACATGAAAAAGAAATTATTAGAAAACTCAATGAACAAAATATTACCACATTTTCATTGAGCAAATGTTATATCGACAGTGCTAAACAACAAGGATTGATTCTTGGGTATTCATCCGTAAGGGCCACAACTTTAAAACGCAAAATAAAAAAGATGGAAGGTATAATTTAAAGTAAAAAAATTATCCAGAGATTAATTGGTATTCTATTTAAATGGCAATTGGTATCTTTTATTAATTGGGTTATGCCTTAATTTTAACCTAATTGTATAGAATATTAACCTCTTAAACATTTAATGCCATGAAAAACCTTTACTTTTTATTAATCCTTGTAAGTACTTTTGCTTACGCTCAAGACCTTGAATTAAAAGGGGTTATAGATTTCACGGTGCCTGAAGGTGGTAGTGATGGAAAGGCAATTCATCTCTATGCCATCAATGATATTACCGATTTAAGTGTATATGGAATTGGCATAGCAAATAATGGTGGAGGCACCGATGGAGAGGAATATACATTTCCGGTAATGTCAGCCTCTGCTGGCGATCATATTTTTTTGCCAAGAAGTATTGTCGCTATGACAAATTACCTTCAAAGCTTAAACCATTTTCAAATTGTAATTGAAGCTTCAATTGCAAGCCAAAATGGGGATGATGCAGTTGAACTTTTTTTTAATGGAAGTGTAATAGAAACTTTTGGAGATATTGACTGTCAACCAACAGAAGATGGTACAGTCACTTGTCCCAACTATCAATATTATGAAAATGCTTGGGCCTACAAAGAAGGTTCAACCTGGACTTTTGCCGATGCATTTTGTACAGATGATGGTTCTACAACCTCAAGTACTTCTTCTTGTCCTTATCCATTTTTGGATCCAAGTCTTTCAGTTGAAGCATCCCAAGAGTTAACATTTTCAATTGTTCCAAATCCAGCTACTCATAATCACATTACCATTAATACGTTGTCGCAAGGTGTAAAACAAGTGATGCTTTATGACCTAAACGGTCGAATGATAATCGATAAGAAAATCAATAGCAATACTTTGGATATAAGCCAGGTGAACCAAGGCCTTTATTTGCTACAAGTTCGTATCAACAACCAATTGCATACCTCTAAACTTATCGTTGAGTAACCTATAAGATTGCCAATAACTAAAACACTTATACAATGAATACCCATAATTTCAATTTCAAAGCATTGTCATTGGTTTTTATATTGATGGTACTCTTTTCCTGTAGTACAGATGATGTAGCTCCTGCATTAATTGAAGTTAGTGCAAACGAAACAGATTTAAGTGAAGCTAATGGTGCCATCACCTTAACGCTTACTTTAAATGCGCCTACTACAGAGCAAATAACAATTCCATTACTTATTAGTGGCACCGCAACCTTAGATGCAGATTTTTCTTTGTCTCCCAATCAAATAGTGATCAATGAAGGTGAAAATTCGGTCGATGTGATCATAACCGCCATTCAGGATGATGAAGTCGAAGGCATTGAAACTATTGAAATTGGAATAGGAAATCTGGAAAATGTCATTACCCTTTCAACTTACGAAATAACTATTTCTGTTTTGGACGATGATTCTGATACGGATGGTGACGGTGTATTGGATGCTGAGGATGATTGTCCAGAAATTGCAGGTGACGTTGAAAACAATGGATGTCCATTTTTAGGGTTTTTAATCAACGAAGTACTTTATGACCCAGATTCAGACGCTGCTGGTGATGCTAATGGCGATGGCACTAGAGACGCCAATGACGATGAGTTTATTGAATTTTTCAATTCAGGAACCGCCTTGGATATCAGCGGTTATAAGATTTATGATGCTTCCGCTTTAAGTGATGGAGTGCCGAGACATGTTTTCCCGGCGGGAACGATTATAACTGCCAATACCGCCATCGTTGTTTTCGGCGGTGGAACTCCAACGGGTAGTTTTGGAGGCGCATTGGTACAAACTGCTTCTGGTGGACAAATCAATATTAACAATGCCGGTGATTTAATTACTGTAACAGATGTTACTGGTAACGTTATTCTCACGTTTGATGTGGAGCCACTTTCTGACAATCCCAATGAATCCTATACTAGAAATCCTGATTTAACCGGTGATTTTGTGCAACATGCTAGTGTAGAGGAAGCCAATGGCACTTTGTTTTCGCCAGGGACTAAATTGGATGGATCATCATTTTAATATAAAGACAAACAGCTATGTTAGGTCCAATAATCTCAGTTTTATTTATAGTTGCTACAGCTTGGCTACTCCTCAAAAAGTATCACCCTCATGCGGTGCTTTTGGTTTCGGGTTTGTGTATGCTGCTAGTGGCTTTGATTATTGACCATAAAATGCCCGTTCTTAATAGATCAACCGGGTTTTCTGGTTTTGATTTATTCAAATACATTAAAGAATCGTTTAGCGAAACCAATGCAGGAGTTGGTTTAATGATTATGGCCATAGGAGGCTTTGTGGCCTATATAGACAAAATTGGCGCATCCAATGCACTGGTTTACGTAGCGATGAAACCTTTAAAATTACTTAAAGCAAAACCTTACATAACAGCGTCTTTAGTAATTCCTATTGGGCAAATATTGTTTGTGGCCATTCCTTCGGCAGCGGGGTTGGGATTGCTTTTAATGGCATCCCTGTTTCCTATTTTAATCAATTTAGGCGTGAGCAGATTGTCTGCAGTATCTGTTATTACAGCTGCAACAGCATTTGGCATTGGTCCAGCTTCAGCTATTACCGCGAGTGCCACGGATATCATTGATATTGACACCGTATCCTTTTTTGTTAATCATCAAATTTTGTTGGTTTTACCCCTAACAATTTCCATGATGATTACCTATTATTTTGTAAATCGCCATTTCGATAAAAAATCAAATACTCAAGCCAAACCATTGAAGATTGAAGAGAAATCTCTGGAAGCCCCAATCATCTATGCACTTATTCCAATTCTCCCTATTGTATTGCTTATTCTATTTTCAAGTTTGTTAAATCTCTTTGAGGCCCCCATTTCATTGGATACCACAACCGCCATGTTCATCAGCTTTTTTGTGGCGTTGATTTTCGAGCTTGTGCGTACCAAAAGCATCAAACACGTTTTTGAATCCTTCAAAATATTTTGGGCAGGTATGGGCAACATCTTTAAAACGGTTGTTACTCTTATTATTGCTGCGGATATATTTGCCAAAGGTCTCATTAGCCTCGGTTTTATAGATGGTCTCATTAGTTTGTCTCTCAATTTAGGATTAAATGCAGTAGGAATAAGCATCGTGATGACCATCATGATTTTCTTGGCATCTATGCTTATGGGAAGCGGGAATGCATCATTTTTTGCGTTTGGCCCACTTGTTCCTAAAATAGCCACAAAACTTGGTGTTAATAGCACCTCAATTATTCTACCCATGCAACTATCGGCGTCTATGGGTAGGGCTGTGTCTCCAGTTTCTGGAGTGCTCATCGCTGTTGCCGAAATAGCAGGTGTTACTACTCTTGCCATTGTAAAAAGAAACCTAATCCCACTAACAGTAGCTTTATTTATTATGCTCTGTTATCATTTTATATAAACTTATGTTGACACTCATCAAAAATGCCGAATTATATTCCCCAACATACCTGGGTAAAAAAGACATACTCATTGCTGGAGAAAAAATTGCTGCAATTTCAGACAATTTAGATGCATTTGCATCCCAATCAAAAATCTGGGATGCAAAAGGCAGTATGGTAACCCCTGGCCTAATAGACCAACACATGCATGTCATTGGTGCGGGAGGCAAGAACGGGTTTGCTTCTATGACGCCAGAAGTGGCCTTGAGCGAATTAATTGCCTGCGGTACTACGACAGTTGTTGGCCTTTTGGGCACTGACGGTACCGCTAGAAATATTCGTACCCTTTACAGCAAGGTGAAAGCATTGGAACAAGAAGGCGTATCCGCTTATATGTATTGTGGGTATTATGGCATAGATACCGTTACTATTACTGACAGTATCCAAGGTGATATGATTTTTATTGATAAAGTTTTGGGATGTAAAATTGCCATTAGTGATATCCGTTCGTCCTATCCTACCGCTACCGAATTGTTGAGAAAATTAAGGGATGTGACCGTTGGAGGTTATATTGGGAACAAAAAAGGAATATTACATATCCATCTTGGAAATCTTGACACCAAAATGGATATTTTATTTGAATTGGTAAACACCTATCAATTCCCCATAAAACACCTATCTCCTACCCACGTAGGGCGCACAAAAGAACTTTTCGACCAAGCCATAGAGTTTGCCAAACTTGGCGGTATTATAGACATTACCACGGGTGCTTCGCAATATACCAAACCTTATAAGTCGGTGCTCCACGCTTTGGAGCAAGGTGTTGCTATGGACAATATGACTTTTAGTTCTGATGGACATGCAGGATTGTCCGTACGTGATGAAACGGGAAATACCATAGGAATTAAAAAAGCGCCCATTGAAGAAAATTTAAATGAAGTTATTCATTTAATTCAAAAAGGGGGCGTTTCTATTGAAGACGCGTTTAAACTGATTACCACAAATCCCGCAAGGAATCTAGGCTTAAAAAACAAGGGTAAAATCGAAGTTGGGTTTGATGCAGATTTGTGTGCCTTTGATAAAGGTTTTAAGCTTCAGAATGTTTTTGCTAGAGGTCAACATATGATGCAAGACAGTAAAATAATTGTAAAAGGAACTTTTGAATCGTAGCTATAACACTATACACATGGAATTTTATAAAATAATAGTCGCTCTTTGCTTGTTGCTTTCCTTATCGCAATTGCAAGGTCAAACCATCCAAATAAATTCTTATGAATTTGGTGAAGGCTTACAGTTTAAAACTACCGATGGAAATGAATTAAAAATCAGTGGGTTTATTCAGCCTTACGCTGAAACCAAACATTATACAGATGCCGATGAGCTTGATAATGAAACGAGGTTCAGAATGCGTCGTGCCAGACTTAGAATTGATGGGGAATCTGGCAATAAACGATTCAGCTATCGCTTTCAAGCCGATTTGAGTGGTTCTTCTGAAGTTGACGATGCAGTAGGCAACTATTTAATGGATGCTTATGTTGCCTATGACATTACAGGACGAATCAATATCGCCTTTGGTCAACGGTCCACTTATACCGATAATAGAGAACTTTTTATGTCATCAAATACATTGCAATTGGTGGAGCGAAGCCGGTTGACATCTGCTTTCGCTTCCATTAGGGAATTTGGTTTGTTTTTACAAGGCAATTTTAGAACTGGTGGGGGCTCTTATTTAAAACCTTATTTAGTAGTTACCAACGGTGATGGTGGCAATGTGTTTGGCAAAGACCATGGCGGTTTAAAAGTTGGTGGTCGTGTGGACTATTTGCCCTTCGGTTTATTTACCAACTTCGGACAGTTTAGACAAGCTGATGTGGTGAGAGAACGTGCTCCCAAATTGGTGGTTGGGGTTAATTATAGTTTAAACAATGGCATGAGCAGTAGACGTGGCAGAGATAGTGGTTCTATTCTGTACTTAAATGACAATGATGAGGAATCCCTCCCAGATTATACCAAATATGGTATTGATTTTATGTTTAAATATAATGGTTTTTCTGCTTTGGGTGAATTTGTAAAAACAACCGCTTCAGTGCCTTCAGATATTACACAACGCCTAAGAAATGATGGTACAGCAGCTACAACATTTGATGTCAATGGGGTTGAAGATGTAGAAAACTACATAAAAGGACGTATGATGCTGGGCCAAGGCTACAATTTTCAATTGGGATATCTTTTCAAAAGTGGTTTTTCTGTTGATGGAAGATATACACATTTAAAAGCAGATACGAATTCGTTTTTGAATAATGGCACGTTCTATAGTCGCCCAAATTATTACACGCTGGGTATTAGCAAATATTTGGCTAGAAATTATGGCGCCAAAATACAGACCTCGTTTACCTATGTAGACGGAGACAACATCAACGACAGTGCTGGCAATCCCATTGAAGGCAATGAGTGGATTGGCAGATTAATGCTAACATTTTCATTTTAAAATGATAAAAAACGCTCTCATATTAATTTGTTTCTTAAGTGTCATGACCAGTGTGGCGCAACTAAACCCGCAGTCCAAGAAAATAACGGAACGCTATTTTTCGGATGCCGATAGTTTGGAGAATGTAACGCCTGCGCTTCAAAAAAAGAGAGGATTTACGGATTATGAGGAACTCACAGCATTCTTAAACAACTTAAAAAACACACATGCCAACCGAGTCTCTATCTCATTTATTGGTGAAACACAAAAGGGCTATCAAATTCCGCTTATAAAACTTACCAATCCCGATTCAAAAAGCAAAAAAATAAAAGTGTGGATGCAAGGAGGCCTTCACGGTAACGAGCCTGCTAGCACAGAAGGATTACTGTATTTATTATACAAGATTTTAAATGAGAACTCTTTTAGTTATTTGCTAGATAACATTGAATTAGCAGTTGTGCCTATGGCAAACATTGATGGCTATCTCAAAGACAGTCGCTATGCTGCCAATGGTTTGGATCTCAATCGTGACCAAACCAAACTGATGGCACCCGAGAGTATTGTTCTCAAACAGGCTTTTACAGATTTTGAGCCTCAAGTGGGCGTCGATTTTCATGAGTATAATTCCTACCGAAGAGATTTTTCAAAAATGGGAAGTTTTGGCGTGGCAGCTCTGTATGACATAATGTTTTTGTATTCAGGCAATTTGAATGTTCCAAAGAATCTTCGAACGTTAACAGATTCACTTTTTGTTGAAAACGCCAGAAAAACCTTGACCAAAAACGGATTAAGCTACCATGATTACATGTCTACCGCGGATTATCTTGGCGATATTCAATTTAATCTAGGTTCCATTCACGCGCGTTCAAGTGCTACGTCCTATGCATTGACCAATACTATTTCCTCATTAATTGAAGTACGAGGTGTCAATCTGGGGAAAACTTCCTTTAAAAGACGCATGGCGACCACATTTTTAATAGGAATGTCTTATTTAAAATCGGCTTACAATAATCAGGATTTGGTTAAAAATGAAATTGAAAAAGCCCAGAAAATTGAAGCTGAAAGCGTCGTGACCAGCAAACGAAAAGTCTATAAAGACACCATTCAAGTTATTGATTTGGATACGAACGATTTTATGGCTATGGAAATCACCGTAAGAGATGCGCTTCAGTCTTCACCTAAATTAGTGAGACCAAAACCAGAAGCCTATTTACTGGACAGCAGTCAGGCGGAATTAATTAAAAAAATGAATGTTTTAGGCATTAAAACCGAAATGCTCAATGAAGACACTTCATATGACGTAGACTCTTATCGCGTTACTGTTTATGAAAAAAATGAACAACCCTTTGAGAAAATGATGCGCCAAACCGTAGAAACGGAATTGATCAAAAAAACCATCCTATTTCCAAAAGGAACCTATATCATCTCAACGCAACAAAAAAATGCGCCAATGATTACCGAAGTTTTGGAACCCGAAGCTCCAAATAGCTTTGTGAGTTTTGGAGTATTAGAAACCGAACTAAACAACGAATTACCAATATATAGACTATCTAAAAAGAATTAATATGAAATCAATTATGAAACCCTTACTGTGTCTCACCATATTTTTCAGCATAAGTTTTTCGTATGCCCAAGAAATGGATCCAAAAAATACTTCCGATTTCAAATTAGGTGAAGGATTGACTTTTTCATTCAATGAAGGCGCTTATCAATTTAAGATCAGTGGCTTTATTCAACCTAGTATAGGTTATGAAAAAATCAAAGGCAGAGATTCCGATTATGAATTCAACGCCAAGAGAACATATTTCATGTTAAGTGGCAATGCAGTCAACGAAAAAGTAAGCTTTTTGGTACAGACGGATTTCAGTTTAACGCAACCCTTATTGGATGCGTGGATTGCCTACCACCCAACGCCTTGGTTAAGTATTACAGGTGGGCAAAAACAAAGCTTTCTCAACAATCGTGAAATGATTTATAGAGAGGATAGATTACAATTTACCGATAGAAGCAGGTTAAGCCAATATTTTAGTAATACAGGAAGAGAGTTTGGTTTGTTTGTAGAAACCAAATTCGGCAAATCCTTTATTATTGCTCCAAAATTTGCGTTGACTTCTGGTGATGGTAGAAATTCTTTTGGCTCAGATTCTAGGGATTCAGATTTGGGCGGTTTGAAGATTGGTGCACGTTTGGATATATATCCACTCGGTTTTTTCTCTGAAGGCAATGACTTGTATACCGCAGATTTAGCACATGAAGCTACACCAAAGATTTTGTTTGGTGGAGCCATTAGCAAAAACAAAGGCGCAAGCAGTTCCAATGGTGAAGGTCATGGGGATTTTATTTTTTATGATGCCAACGGAAAAAATAATCTTCCTGATTATTCTCAAGTATTTAGCGACTTTCTGTTCAAGTACAAAGGATTTTCCTTTTTGGCGGAATATGCCAACAGCAGTGCAAGTGAACTTGGAACTCCCTTTTTGGATGTCGATGGCACTGAATTATTGGCCCCACAGCAAATTAGCGATTATCTGGTTTTAGGAGATAGTTATAGTTTTCAGGCAGGATATGTTACCACTAAAGGATTGAGCTTCGATTTTAGATATGAAAGCTCAAAACCCGAATTTCAAGATTATTCCAGCTCCTTATTACCAGACTCAAACAGTTATACACTGGGTCTTACCAAATATTTTGATAATAATAATTTAAAAATGCAAGCTGCTTTTACCACTGTAGATTTTGCACAAGGGTCTAATGTTTCCATGGCAGAATTAGTCTTTCAACTCGTATTCTAAACATAGTATTTATGGGATTTCAAAAGTCAATACAATCAAAGAATTATCACTATCAAGAAACCGAAGCAAATTTAATTAGGCATAGTGTCCAAAAATTAAATGGGGAGTTGACATCCAACGGTGTGCTAGCTATCAAAACAGGGGAGTTTACGGGTAGGTCCCCCAAAGATCGGTTTATTGTTAAAGATGCCATCACTCAAGATGAGGTTTGGTGGGGTGACATAAATATTCCTATCTCAAGTGAGCATTATAGGCTTTTGAAAAACGAATTATTGGATTATTTACAGGCGAAAGAACTATTTGTGAGGGACGCTTTTTTGGGAGCCGATCCTCATTATCGCATTCCTTTACGTACCCATACTGAATATAGTTGGAGTGATTTATTTGTGAGGAATATGTTTATTGAACCTAATAATTCAGAATTAGAAAATTTTGAACCCGAATGGACTATATATGACGCTCCAGGATTTAAAGCTGACCCGCAACGCCACGGGACAAGCAGCCAAAATTTTTCGATTATTAATTTCACTGAAAAAATTATTCTAATTGGTGGCACAGGTTATACGGGTGAAATAAAAAAAGGGATGTTTTCGGTGTTCAATTTTATACTTCCAACTCAAAAAAATGTGCTTCCCATGCATTGCAGTGCCAATGTTGGAAGCAATGGAGAAACTGCCATCTTTTTTGGATTGAGCGGAACTGGAAAAACAACCTTATCAACCGATGCCAAGCGACACCTTATTGGAGATGATGAACATGGTTGGACCCCAGAAAATACCATCTTTAATTTTGAAGGAGGCTGCTATGCGAAGGTCATCAATCTTTCAGAAGAAAACGAACCAGAGATTTTCAAGGCCATAAAAACTGGTGCTTTATTGGAAAATGTTATTTTGGACGCCGACAATCGTGTAGATTTTTCCGACAGTTCCATAACTAAAAATACCCGGGTCAGTTATCCAATTGACTATCTTGACAATATACAGAAACCATCTATTGGCAAAAACCCCAAATATATTTTCTTTTTAACTGCCGATGCCTTTGGAGTATTGCCTCCTATGTCTCAACTCACTCCCGAACAAGCAGCATATCACTTCATGTCTGGGTATACTGCAAAAGTTGCTGGCACTGAAGAAGGAGTTTTAGAACCACAACCCGAATTTTCAGCTTGTTTTGGTGCACCCTTTATGCCTTTGCATCCTTCCGTATATGCTGAAATGTTGAGTAAGAAGATTAAAGAAACGGGCTGTAAAGTCTGGCTTATCAATACGGGTTGGACAGGTGGCCCCTATGGCGTTGGGAAACGGATGGATTTAAAATACACAAGGGCGATGATCAATGCGGTTTTGGATGGTCACTTTGGAGAGTTAAATTCCGAAGAATATCATACGCACAGCATTTTTAAAGTTGCGCTTCCCTATAATTGTCCAAACGTGCCAAGCAAAGTATTAAGTCCTCGACAAACGTGGAATAACGATGAGGCATATTATAAAAAGGCGAAAGAGTTGGCAAATGCTTTTCATGACAACTTTAAAATTTTTGAGCATGAAACTGATAAAGCCATTGTAGAAGCGGGTCCAATACTATCTTAAACTAAATCGTTCATCAACTAAATGATTGAGGCGTTTCAGTTTAGATTCAATTTGGTTATCAATAAAGATCATTTCGATTTGTTGAAGGAGCATTTTAAATATAAACCAATAGCGACCTAACAAACCTTCTAGCACATCATTTATTCATTACCTTCTTAATACAAAAAAGGACACTTAAATGAAAGTGTCCTTTTTTACTAATTAGATGTAGCAATTAAAGAAAGCTTATTGCTTGATAAATTGCGCTTCCACAATTAATTTAATTTTATCTGAAACTACAATATTACCTGCCTCGGTTACCGCACTCCAAGTTAAACCGAATTCTTTTCTATTTATGTTTGCTTCAAACTCAAATCCTGCTTTGGTTTGACCATAAGGATCTAACGCTACGCCATTAAAATCTGTATCAAAAGTAATGCTTTTGGTAATTCCTTTTATGGTTAAATCTCCAGTAAGTTTGTCGCCCTTAAATTCAGTAGACTTAAAGGTTATTAACGGAAATTCTTCAGCACCAAAAAATTCTTCAGATTTTAAATGTGTATCTCTATCTTCATTTTTGGTTTGAATAGAATCAACTTGAATTTCGGTACTAAAAGTAGCATCTGTAAACTCGTCATTACTCGTTTCTATCTCACTCTTGAATTCTTTAAAATGTCCGGTCAATGATGATATCATCATATGTTTAACTTTAAATGTTACTTCTGAGTGTGTTGGATCTATAACCCATTTTGTTGTTCCCATTCTATTTATTTTTTTAATTTATAACAATTGAATGCTACAAAATTGAGGCTTAAAATAGAAATATGGAATATGTAAATACGCTTGAAACTTATGAAAACACGATGTTTAAAAGTTCTTTTTAAATTTACTGGGCGATGTTCCTTCGTGTTTTTTGAAGAACGCACTAAAATTTGCAGGTTCTGAAAAACCCAGTTGATACCCTATTTCTTTATTCGTAAGTTCTGTAAAATAGAGCAATCGTTTTGCTGCAATAACAATTCGATATTGAATGTGTGCCTTGGCTGTTTTACCAGTTAAAGATTTTACAACTCTATTTAAGTGATCTGGGGTAATATTTAAAGCTGAGGCATAATCAGTTGTGGCGTGAAACGATTCATGCTTTTGGTTGATGAGTTCTTTAAAATCTCTTAATAAGGCATTTCCAGATTCTAAAGCTGGTAGAACTTCTTTTTTGATGCTGCATAAGTTATTACATCTAATAAGAATTAATTTTAAAAGCGCCCCAATAGCTTCATTTTTAAAGCTTTCATTTTTGGTGTGTATGTCGAAAATCTCATCGGCGTACTGCATAAGTTTCCCTAATTCTTCGGAATTTAAGGTTAACGGTCTGGTATCTTCATACAGATTAAGATTCTCTAAAAAACAATTTGAAATATTGCGCTCAATTAAAAATTGAGAAGAAAACAACATAGAATACCCAAGGGTTTTTTCATACTCCACCAATTGATGTACTTGTCCTGGCTTTATGAACGCTATTTGACTTGACGACAAATCCCATTCGTTAAAATCGATAATATGTTTGCCTTCGGCCTGCTTTATGAGCAATAAGGTATAAAAATCATGACGATGTGGCTCGTCTGGGATTCCTTTTTTTTCTTTATGAATGGCCTCCATTTTGGAAATACTAAAATTCAGCTCATGATTAATTTTATTGACATGTCTGTATGTTTTTAAGCTGTTCATGTTTGATTTTAAAATTAAAAGTGACCTTCAAATTTAGTGTTATGAATATAATATAAATTGATAGAGTGCCAGCTCTTCTTGATATAAAATGTAATTTAAATGTTTCAACCCTTAAATGCTTAATTCCATTACATGGTTTTTGAAAATGTACTATTGGTTTTTTTGAATTTGTATTTTCTAAAAAGTCGTTTATGCTTATTGCAGTGACATAACCATGTCCTGATTTGATAAAAAAAAGAGTGCGTTACTAATGGGGAAAGCAGCTGGGATTGAAATCTGTATACGAATGGGTGAATAATTGTCGTGTTACAACGTTTGCCACTCCGGAGAAAAATAAGTCGATCTTCCACCCAATTTGATTTTTTCTATGTTACAGCCTGTATGAAAGCAAGGCGCGCCTTCTTTTCTAAAATGAATCAAGAAGTCCTCCGGAAAATCATCGTAATGGGCATCATTTGCAATCGCCACTTCTATGACTTTTTTCATTGCATTGAACACGTTTTCAATATCTTTTTTGGTCATGTGTTCCACTTTTTTCTTGGGATGCATTTTTGCTTGATACAAGATTTCGTCAGCCATCCAATTGCCAATGCCTGCTGCCACACTTTGATCCATGAGCACTTTTTTGATCTGCGTTTTCCTATTGCCCAGGGCAGTTTCAAAATCTTGAAGGCTCAATATTCTGGCATCATCACTTAGTTTACGTTCTGTTTTATACTCTTCGATGGAATCAATGAGATCCCACCAGCCAAATTTGCGTTTGTTTTCAAAAGCGAAATGAAATCCGTTTTCAAAGGTTAGCATGATATGTCCAAATTTTGGACGCTCATCTTCTTCTTTGAAATAATTTGGACGCCCGGTCATTCCAAAATGCATCACGAGAATTTTTTTACCCGTAGTTCTCACAAATAAATATTTACCAATGCGATGCGTACTGGTAAACGACTTATTGATGAGGGCTTTGTCAAAATCACTTTTTGACTTTTTGAGCAGCTTATGGTCGCGACATTCGAACGCTGTAATTTTTTTATCCATGCACGTCCGGTCCATATAAATTTGATATCCGTGTACTTCTGGTAATTCGGGCATAATGATGAGTATTGGTTTCGAATAAAGTTAAAACTTTACACTTTGATTTCGATTTAGGTTTTGAAAATTTTATCATTTCCGAAGCTTTATAATCTTGAAGGTGCTGATTTTTTTAAGTATGAAACCTAAAAAATTTATTCCAAATGAAACAAAAGGAACTTGAGCCAATCTTAAAAAATTAACATCTTATTATTCGATAATTTGTATTGAATAATGCATATAAATTTGTGATTCGGAAAGTGGTTTTTTCGGAATTACAGTATCTTGTTATTAAAAATCTAATTTTAATTATTAAACACCATGCAAAAAATCGTTGCCTTTGGAGAGATCATGTTGCGTTTATCTACTGAACGCCATCTGCGCTTTCTACAATCCAAATTTTTTGAAGCCACTTATGGAGGTGGAGAGTTTAATGTGGCGGTATCTTTGGCGAATTATGGTGTGTCTTCGGAATTTATTACTAGAATTCCGGATAATGAACTTGGAGCATGTGCCCTTCAAGAAATGAGGAAACTCAACGTGGGCTCAAAGCACGTCGTCTATGGCGGGGATCGTTTGGGTATTTATTTTTTGGAAACTGGAGCAGGAAGCAGGGGCAGTAATGTGGTGTATGATAGATCCAATAGTTCGGTCGCAACACTCAATAGAAATGATTTTGATTGGGAAAACATCTTTGAAGGTGCCACCTGGTTTCATTGGAGCGGGATTACGCCAGCGATTTCTGAAATGGCTGCCCTTGTATGCCATGATGCATTAAAAATGGCACATAAATTAGGCCTGAGCATTTCCTGCGACTTAAATTACCGCTCCAAATTGTGGAATTATAAAAAACTTCCTAAAGAGGTGATGCCCGAACTATTAACCTACAGTAACGTTATCTTGGGCGATATTGATACCGCTTATTTTATGATGGGTAAACCTGCGGTAGCACCCAATTATCAAGATGAAACCTCGTTGCCTGTTTTATATGATGCGCTTTTTAACTTATGCCCTCACTTAAAGTTAGTGGCAACAACCCTACGTTATTCCATAAGTGCCTCACACCAGCGCATTGGTGGGATTTTATATAATGGCACATCGATTTATAAAGCAGCGGTTAGAGACGTTACTCCAGTGGTCGATAGAGTGGGCACGGGCGATGCCTTTATAAGTGGTTTGATTTATGGGCTTATGACTTATGAATCTGCTGAAAAGGCCTTGGATTTTGCTGTGGCTGCTTGCTGTTTAAAACATACCATTTCTGGAGATTATAATTTGATAACCGTAGCTGAAGTTGAAAAAGTTCTCAACGCGGATTTTAAAGGACAGATCTCCGATTTGGAATAAATTTCTTTTTTTTACGTTAGGGCTGAAGCAACTTGTCTTTAAAAAATGAGCAATAAAAAAGCCTTTTGAGTGATTCAAAAGGCTTTTTCTGGCTTAATTCAAATTGCTATTAAAAAATTACATTTTAATTAATTTTGAAGTACTTGTGCTGCCATTGGCACTATAGATTTTCAACACATAAATGCTGTTGTTCAACTCTGTAACATCAAATGCTTCAGCTGCGTTGAAGTCACCTTTAAACGTTTTCACGAGCTTTCCAGTGATGTCATATATTTCCAAGGCAGTAACGTCCTTATTAATTTTAAACGTTGAGTCTACTGGGTTAGGGTAGATACTGAAACTGTTTTCCAAAGCCACTTCCGTAGTACTTAGAGTAGAGGCTTGATTGCCAAAAATTCTAAATTGACCAGGCGCAATGCTAATCGTTGCTGCACTATAAGTGGTGTTTCCCGTTTCGTCCATAAGATCATACCAAGCACCACTTGTTGGGAAATTGGTATTGACCGTTTGCGCTACCACGTCAAAGTTGGCTAACACGATCACATTCTTGAGTTGAGATGCGGGTAAGTTGGCATCAAAAACATCGATTCTTGGAGTTAAGTTTCCAGAAGTAATGCTGTAATCCCCTTCAAAAACAGGTTCGTCGATCTTTAGTTGATTGAGTCGTGCCCAATCGTTATAAATTTTATTTCTGTTGTTATCGGCGATCCAATTCTCAATCCATTGCGGTTGTGGTTTGGTGTCTAATTTACAATTGCCATCAATATCGTCATCCTCAAGATTAACGGTACCGTTATAGCAAGTAAAAATTGAATTCTCCATACCCAATTCGCCAAAATGCCAGATCATTTTTGGTCCAGGAATGGTCAAAGTGACCGCTCCCAAAGCCGACATTCTCGACAAAGCAGTATTGAGGTCTCTTACGTTATGGCTTGAATTTGTTTGGTTACCAAAAGCAAGATTTTTATACATTAAACGTTCCTCGTCATGACTTTCGGCATAACCCATTAATCGTTTGGCATTAAAACCATGGCTTTCATGACCCATTCTGTTGATGTTGTTGTCTGAGTTATATCCCATGGTCAATTGATTATAGGCGTTGGTCATTTTGCCCCACATCATAATCCCCTTGCCTTCATCAACTTTATAATTCGCCCACTGCTGCTCTTCGTTGTCTGATCCCAAATGTTCAAAAATTACGTAATGCTCTGGATCTAGAGACCAAGAATAATCGGCATATTCGCGCAGTACGTCTACACGATCTTGTTGGTAGTTATTGGTACAGCCTTCATCATTGGCAGTACAGTTTTGAGTAAATCCTTTGGTGAGGTCCCAACGGAAACCATCGATTTTGAAATCTTCAATCCAATGTTTTACAACACGTTTCACATAGTTTTTGGTTCTAATATTGGAGTGATCAAAATCGTTACCCACACTGTAACTATGAGTTGCCTCTTGGTTTAGATAAGGATTATCGCTGCTGGGTTCTCCCCAACCATCACCATCTGGATCATTCATCCACATACGTACCATTGGATTTCTTCCAAAGGCGTGGTTTAGTGCCACATCAAGAATTACTGCAATACCATTTTGGTGACAAACGTCAATGAGTTCGCGTAATTTGTCTTCGGTACCATAAAATTTATCGAGCGCCATATGAAAGGAAGTGTTGTAACCCCAGCTTTCATTGCCTTCGTATTCCATTACGGGCATCAATTCGATGGCATTGATATTTAAGTTTTTGAAATAGTCCATTCGGTCTATGACATCTTGATAATTTCTGTTGGCGTCAAAATCTCTCACTAAGAGTTCATATACCACCAAATCTTCTTTTTTGGGCTTTGTGAAATCTTCAACTACCCAATTATAAGCAGTTTGTCCAGTTTGAAGTACAGTAACTTCGCGCTCTTGACCTACCGGATACGCTGGGATGTCTGGATACGAGCTGCTAGGAATATAAGGATCATCAAAAGGAGAAAGCACCAAGGTGGAATAGGGATCGGCAGTTTTGACCAATTTTGGAGAATTGGCTATAGGAGTCTTGTCTACCACCCAGTATTGGTAAGTTTCAATTTGACCAGGCGTTAAATTGCTTAAAGTGATCCAAAATTTATTTTTTGAAGGATCTCTCTTAAGCGCATAAGAAGCATCGGGTTGCCAATTGTTAAAGCTCCCTGCTACATAGATAAAATCTTTTCCGGCAGCGTATAATGTTAATACCGCTTCGGTGTCACTTAAATAGGTGATGCCATTTTGGTAATCGGTCGGCATGAATTCTATATTGGATCCAGGGTCTACTAAAACTGAAAAGCTTTTTGAAATGCTAGTGCCATCTAAAGTGGCTTCCAATTCAAAACTGGTGTTTGCGCTAATATTTGATACGGTATAGGTGTAGGAACTTGTGGCCGACTGTGTATTAATCACAGTTCCGTTAGCTTTGAGGGTGTAATTGGCATTGCCACCAATGTTGGAAGCCACAATATTTAAATTGTCCCCAGAATTGATAATTGTTGTTGCCCCTGCAAGAGGCTCACTCAAATTGATTTGAAAGGTGCCTACATCAAAAATAAAATTTGAGCAGCCATTATCCTTAAACTCTTGTGAACCGTCTTCGTTTCTAAAAACCATTCCCATTTTGATTACGTTAGACGCTTCTGATGCTGTTAAATTGAAATAAGTCAATGGTGTAAACGAGAGGCTCCAAATGCCATTTCCGTTGTTGGTCATTTCACCAACGCCATCATCTTCCCCAAAGTTGCCAACAACTTTAATACCGTACTCATCGCTATCGTTTCCAACCCCGAGGTGTGCGTATATTTTAGTGGGATTGTTAAAGCCATTACAATCGGTTGCAGTACTATTTTCGTCTATAGTAATGGTAATTTCTTCATCGATTTCGAAGGGGTTTGGGCTTACCGTTACTTGAGCATGTACTGTATTTGCTATAATTAAAATTAATAATAAGGTGTAAATTTTTTTCATTTGTAATTGAATTGTTTAGGTAATTAAAAACAAAAGGGCTGTTATGAATATACATACAGCCCTTTTGAATATTTAATAAAAAGTAAAATCGAATTTCAATTTTACTGTACTTTATTCATGGCATATGTACCAGCAGCAAGATCTAATTGTATCCTATAAAGACCTGCGGTAGTTACAATGTTTTCGCCTCCCGCATCTAAAGTTCCGTCAGCACCTGTATCACCGTAATCACTCGCCCAATCGTTATTGAGACGGAATTTAATCTCACCATCTAAAATGGTAACAATTTCTGCTTCCCAAAAATCTGGACGTACTTCAGTAAAAGAGAAATCTGGAGTTTCGCCCCATTCATTATATCCAGAACCCACCACGCCCCAAATATCGGCTGGTTCTAATGTGTAAGTTCCTGCATTGAAATCTAAAGTAATAGCGTAATGACCAGCGCTAACAACGATATTGTCTCCACCAGCGTCTAAAGTACCATCGGCTCCACTATCACCAAAATCGGTGTCCCAAGCATTATTTTTTCTAAATTTCATTTCACCATCCAAAAGCCTAACGCCTAATTTAAACGTATCGGTTGTATAGTCATATGTGAATTTTGCATCTGGAGTTTCACCCCAGTTGTTGTAAGCTTCACCAACCACACCCCAAGAAAAAGGTTCCATTGTATAAGTAGATGCATTTAAATCTATGGTGATTTTGTAATTACCTGCTGTAACTACAATGTTTGTACCACCGGGTTCAAGTGTCCCATCGGCATCCGTATCGCCAAGATCACTGTCCCAAGCATTATTTTCTCTAAATTTAATTTCACCGTCGATTAAAGTGACGTAAGTTACAATTACACCATCGGTATCTGTAGTGTAAAACGATTGATCAGCAAATTCGCCCCAAGCATTATATCCAGAACCAACAACGCCCCAAGAGACTTCAGATACGCCAGTTTCAGTAGGCGCTTCGGTTTGTTCTTGAAGTTCTACATTTAAAGCTTGTACTGCAGAGTAAGAGGGCAACCCGTCATCACCAACAACCGCTAATAATCTAAAATAGACTTGCCCGGTGTTGGGCACATCTGCAGTAGCTGGATCATTATCCAAACCAGCAGCGTGTGCCAAGGCAATCATTTTACTAACGGTTACCGCGATTTCATTACCTTGGGTATTACCCAAATTGTACATAGGCTCTCCTGCAACGTAGTCGCTAAAATCGGCCATAGTTGCTGCCTGTAAATTGTAGGTGACGTTTGTGGGTACAGCAAAATCAGCGTTGTTCCAAGTAAAACGTTCTGCTAGATTATCTCCTACAGAGGCATTTAATATGTAGTTTTCTAAAAAAGTGGTGTTAAACGTAAAATCACCAGCTTCGGTTGCTACAAATTCTATATCATCATCTTGCTGGCAAGCATTAAAGGATAGGCCAACGACCATGATTGCTAAAATAAGTTTTAATTTTTTCATCTTAATTTTTTTAAATAATTAGTATCCTGGGTTTTGTTGTAAGTTCGGGTTTGCTTGTAAGGCTTGATTTGGAATAGGAAACAATCTGTAAGTATCTGGAATGGAAGTTCCACTTTCGATACCACCTTTCCAAGGCCACAAGTATGACCCACCTGTGAATTTCCCAAATCGAATCAAATCGGTTCTTCTGTGACCTTCCAGATTAAGCTCTCTTGCGCGCTCATCTAATATAAATTGCTCTGTAAGTGCAGAAACTGCAACGGTAGTTGCATTTGCTCGTGTTCTAATTTGGTTCACATAGGTTAGAGCAGTGTTCATATCAGTTCCAGAAGCACCTCTAACTGCTAATTCCGCATACATTAAATACGTATCGGCCAATCTATATAACGGAAAATCGGTACTTGAGAAAGCGGTTGGCGTTGATGCTTGTTGAAATTCTGTATTTCTGAATTTAATGGAAGGATATCCATCGGTCCAGGTTCTATAATCATTCATTTCAAAATTGTGACCTTGCGTCCAAAACAAACTTGCTCTCACATCATTGGAAGCTTCCAAACCTTCCTCATCGGAAGCAAATAAACCGTACCATGCCTTTGTGGCGCGGTGACCTTGCCAGCCTTCAGTTGCACCAAAATCTGACAATGTAATTGTATCAGGACTTAAATTTCCGTTTACAATGTAGGTGGTGTTACCATAACTTTGACTTACCTGTGAATCGGCTATGAGAGGAAAAATAATTTCTGGTGACTCAAAGTTGTCTGCAGAAAATACTTTTACAAAATTAGGATCTAATGAATACCCACCGGTAAGTACTTTGTTAACATAAATGGCAGCGTCATCATATCTTGTAGTACCAGTGTAAACGCCAGCATTTATGTATAAATTCGCCAGCAACATTGATGCCACATAAGTATTTGCTCTCCCGTAACTATTGGTCTCTGGCAAAATTGGCACGATTTCTAAAAGTTCCGCTTCAACAAAGTCAAATAATTCTTGACGGGTTGATTCTGGAAGAGGCGCAACTTGCCCTAGGTTATCTTCGGTAGCCAAAACACCTTTTCCGTAAGAGTCAATTAAGTAGAAATAAGCCAATGCGCGAACAAATCTCGTTTCAGAACGTATTATTTCTTTGTTTTCTACATTAACTTGTTCTAAAACCTGAAGGAGGTTGTTACATTGTGGAATTGTGTAATAGATACGGTTAAAGACATATCTAAAAAATTTGTTATTGCCATCCCAATCTGTTGCAGTGGTTAATTGGTCTAAACCATCATCACCCCAACGATTTTTCATGCCATCTGCTGTAAAGTCTTGAAGGTTGATAATACCCCTTAAAAAAGGAGATTCACCTGGATCATCACTAATATCTGAGCTCCCTACGCCATTAGGACCAGAAAGCGCAAATGAACCGTAGAGTCTTGAAACAATACCTTCAATAGCATTTGGGTCTTGAGCCAACAGTTCTTCCAAAGACAGTTGGGTCGTTGGCGTTGTGTTGAGGTCATCTGTACAGGACCCGAGACTTAACATCAAGGTGCCCAACATTATAATTGTTATTTTTCTCATAGTTTTTATTTTTTAAAAATCTAAATTAATTCCCAAAGTATATACGGTAGGTCGCGGGTAAAAGTTTCCATCGATACCACCGAAATTTTCAGGATCTTGACCGTCATAGTCGGTGATTAAGAATGGGTTAGAGACAGCACCATAAATTCTAAGGCTTCCGTTTTTAATCATATTTTCAAAACGATGACCCAATGCTAAATTATCACATCTCAAAAAGGTTGCATCACTTAAATAGTAGTCTGAAAACTGAATGTTACCTCTTACATTATCGATAACTGGATTTGCTGCACCATTGTAGAAATCGAGTACGTTGGAGATGCTAGTGTTATTGGCGGGCAAAGCACTCTCTACAAAACCATAGTTGAGTAGGTTGGAATCGTAAACGTTTCCGCCCAATTGACCTCTAAAACTAGAACTCAAGTCCCAGTTCTTGTAACTAAAGTTTAAACTGAAACCATAAGTCCAGTTAGGTGCAATTTGCTCGAAGTAACGGTCGTCATTGTTTATTTGGTTATCTCCGTTTAAATCTACAAAAGCATTAGGGATTGGGTTTCCGTCGGTATCATACACTTGCTTAAATACGTAAGCACTTGCTGGTTGTTGACCTACAGCATGGTACAACAAGAAAGAACCAGTACCTCTCAATGTACCGCCAATACCAATATTATCTCTTCCTCCCAAGTCTGTAATCTCAACTTCATTGTAGGCAATATTTCCACTTACATTGAAATTAAAATTTTCTGTTTGAATTGGGTTTAGGTTCAAGTTAAGCTCAAAACCTTTACTATCCGTAGCACCCACGTTATCTATAAAACGATCGGAGAATGCTTGCCCTGGTGGTACAGGAACCTGCGCCAACAAATCTGTAGTTTCTCTTTTATAGATATCGAACGATCCAGAAAGCACATTAGAAAACAGATCAAAATCTAAACCTAAGTTATAAGTCGTTGTTTTTTCCCAAGTTAAATTAGGGTTAAAGGGCAAAGCAGAGTATAGCGAAGAGTTTGGCAAATACTGAGAATTGTTGTCTCCTGCCTGAAATAGTGGAATAGAAGGGTAGAAGCCCACAACTCCTGTAATGTCTTGCTGCCCTGTTTGGCCATAGCCAAGACGAATTTTTAATTCTCTAACAAAATCTACATCTTTTAAGAACGACTCTTCCTTCACTTTCCAAGCCAATGCTGCTGCAGGAAAGTATCCCCAACGATTGTCTTCGGTAAATAATGAAGAGGCATCTGCCCTCATAGAGAGTGTTAACAAATACCTTCCGCCAAGGTCAATATTGGTTCTTGCAAAATATGACTGTAAGTTCAAGACATTCAAATAGCGGTTATTTGGATTTTCTGGGTTTAAGGTCTTAAATCGGATACCAGTCTCTTGGTCGTAATCAAATCTATCTTGATTTCCGTCGTTTTTGAAATTTTGATAAGAGTAACCTGCTTGGAGGTCAAATTTATTCAAAAAGCTATCGTCAAATTCCTTAGCGTAAACGCCATAAGCATCAAAAGTTGTATTGGTGATGTCTTGACGTTCGGAATAATTGACCCCAGGATTGAAGACAAAATTGGAGTTGATGTCACTATTGGAACTGTCAAATCTATAGGTTGCTACTGCATTATTTTTATAGCGTTCTTCTATGGTGGCTTTTGAAGCATCCAAACCTAAATTCACAACCGCTCTAAGCTCAGGCAAAAAAGGCATGGTGTAATCAAACTCCACATTTCCCAAAAATCGAAAGGCCTCTTGTGGACGCTCTCTTTGTTCTAACAAGGCCAATGGGTTAGACTGCCCATCTAAAATTAGACGATCACCATCAACATTCGTATTTAAATAATAGCCACCAAAACGGTTGTTGGGAGAATTATCATAAACGGGTTTTGTAGGATCAAATACAATGGCACCAGCTAATGCGCCATCGCTATCGATAGCATTCTTATCGGCAAAAGTAACTTTGGCGTTCATGTCAATTTTTAAATTATCCTCCAAGAACTTAGGGTTCATTTTAATGGCAGCACTTACACGCTCGTAATCGTCCGTTTTAACAACACCTTCCGCATTAGTATACCCAATAGATCCTCTAAAGGGAATTTTATCAAAAAGATAGGCTCTTGCACTAAAATTGGTGTTGGACGTAAATGCAGTTCTATAAACCGCATCTCTCCAGTCGGTATCATAAAGTGTTCGACCATTTATCATACCTACAACAGGCGCGTTGGAACTAACTTCATTTGGGTCAACCCCTAATGATCCCACATATTCTGGATGGTATTGTTGAATAAATCTCACATATTCTTCACTGTTCATCATATCTAAGCCATCACCAGCTTTACTTACAGACACATCGGTAGAGAAATTAAATTTCACTTCACCCGAAGTTCCTTTCTTAGTGGTTATGATAATGACACCGTTTGAGGCGCGTGTACCATAAATTGCTGCTGCGGAAGCATCCTTTAAAATGGAAAAACTCTCAATGTCATTTGGATTTACCAAAGACAATGGGTTAGAAACCCCTGCAGGATTATCATTGCCAATGGGCACCCCATCAATAACGATGAGCGGGTTGTTGTTGGCATTTAAAGACGCGCCTCCACGAATTCTAATATTGGGAGCAGAGTCTGGAGAACCACCGTTAGTTGTAATTCTAACCCCTGCTGCCTTACCGCTTAATAATTGATCGGTTGAAACAATACTCCCTTGGTTAAAGTCTTTGGAAGTTACCAAGGAAACAGATCCTGTGGCATCTTCTTTCTTGACCGAACCATAACCAATTAAAACAATTTCATCCAATTGCCCAGAATCCTGCACAAGTACCACGTTTAATTCGGTTTCACCGGCGTAGGTGATTTCTTTGGTGGTATATCCTAAATAAGAGAAGATGAGCACATCACCATTTTTTACGGTAATACTAAAATTGCCATCAAAATCTGTCGAAGCACCCGTAGAGGTGCCCTGCAATATAATATTAACTCCTGGAAGGGGCATTGCGTTAGCTTCATCTGTGACGGTACCGTTCACTTTCGTCTGAGCGAGAAAAGTTGCGGGTATAAAAAATGTCAGCAGTAATAAGCTGTGTAAAAATGTTTTCATACAAGAATTTTAAAAGTTAGTTACCTTAATTTTATGTTATATTTTCACTTCTACGAGCGAAACTATATAAAAACAATGTAAATTTCGGATTAACTCATTTTATTTAGTTTGCGAAAACGTTTTCGTGTTAAAAACTTTTTTAAAATTGAGTAAAAAACAACTAAAATGGTTGGAAATTAACAATATGGTAAAATTAGTATACCTTTATTGTTAAATTAAGAAGCAGTAGCAACTCCCTTTTAGCTCAAATATACATAAAATTCAATCAAGATTATTGTTTTTTAAATTCCAATTGTACTCATTATGAGTTACTTTTGATGGTTTATTATTTGTATTACATTTAGAGTCCATATAGCTTCATGAGAAAAAAGATCACCTTAAAACAAATCGCTAAAGAATTGGATGTCTCTATTTCTACGGTTTCGAAAGCGTTGAGAAATAGTATCGAAATAAGTGAAGATACAAGACAAAAAGTTCAGGCCTTTGCTAAACTTTACAATTATAGACCCAATAACATCGCCTTAAGCCTGAAAAACAGGAAAACGAAGACCATTGGGATCATCATTCCAGAAATTGTGCAGCATTTCTTCTCCAAGGTCATTACAGGTATAGAGATGGTGGCCAATAAAAAGGGCTACAACGTTATTGTTGGGTTGTCCAATGAGTCCTTTGACAAAGAGGTCATTAATATGCAAATGTTGGCCAATGGCAGTATTGATGGTTTTATACTTTCCATAGCCAAGGAAACCTTACAACAACAAGATTACCACCATTTTACAGAAACCATAAACCAAGGCATGCCCATCGTGATGTTTGATCGTGTTGTGAACGAAATCAAATGTGACAAGGTCATTGTTGATGATTTGAAAGGCGCAAAAAAAGCGGTCGAGAAATTAATCACTAATGGCTGTGAGCGTATCGCCATCATCACCACCAAAGATTATGTAAGTGTTGGGAAGCTTAGAACCCAAGGCTATTTAGAGGCTTTGGAGGATCATAAAATACGTCCTGAATCTTCTTTAATTTTAAAGATTGAAGACGAATTGCTCTCCGATGACCATCTCGATCAATTGGAAAGCGATATTGAAAAGTTATTTAAATCAAATGCCAATATCGATGGTATTTTTGCGGTAAATGAACTTTACGGGGTTACTGCTGCAAAGGTTGCAAGGCGTTATGGCTATAAAATACCCGAAACTCTTCAAATTGTTAGTTTTAGCGATGGTGTGTTGTCAAAGCACTCAACGCCAAGCCTGTCTACCGTGAGCCAACACGGACAAAAAATAGGCGAACGTGCTGCCGAATTACTTATCAAGCGATTGGAAATGGAAGATACCGAGGAGTACGACGAAGAGGTGGAAGAGGTTTATGAAACCGTGGTCATTGAAACAAATCTTATAGAACGCGAATCTACCAAATAAATTAATTTTCGCTTATTATTTAAAATCTTTAGTATATTTACACCTTATTCAAAACTTATATTTTCACTTCTACAATAAGTTTTGATGAGTTTATCGCTTGTCAAATAGTAGTAATTAATACATACTATAATGAAAAAGCGCGTTTTAGGTTTTTGGGAAATTTGGAACATGAGTTTCGGTTTCTTGGGGATCCAATTTGGATTTGCACTACAAGGAGGCTTTATGTCTCGAATCTTTCAAACATTAGGAGCTGAAAAGGATGCCATTCCATTATTGTGGATTGCAGCACCCCTAACGGGTTTAATCGTACAGCCCATCATTGGGTATTTAAGTGATCGTACCTGGAGCCCAAAATGGGGACGACGACGTCCTTATTTTCTTGTTGGAGCTATTTTAAGTTCCATTGCCCTATTTTTTGTTCCGCATTCTCCAGCCTTATGGATGGCAGCAGGATTTTTATGGATTTTAGACGCCTCCATCAATGTTTCTATGGAACCATTTCGGGCCTTGGTCGCCGATAAGCTTCCAGAGTCTCAGCGTTCTTATGGTTTTGTGGTTCAAACTTTAATTATCGGTATCGGTACTTGGGTTGCCAGTAACCTTCCTTGGATGGTCTCAAAAATGGGAGTGAGCAACTCTGCAGAGGCGGGCGTTGTTCCTATGTCCGTTAAAGTTGCATTTGCCATTGGTGCTTTTGTGTTTTTGGCGAGTATACTGTATACCGTTTTTAAAACTACGGAATATCCTCCAGTGGATATGGAAGAATTTGAAAGAGAGAAAGCCAGCAAAAACCGGTTTATTCCAGATATTCTCAACAACATCGGAAACATGCCACGCACCATGAAAAAATTGGGCGTGATTCAGTTTTTCTCATGGTTCGCCTTTTTCACCATGTGGAGTTTGGCCAATCCAGCCTTGACCGAGCATGTATACCATGCACCTGCGCCCATTGAGGCCTCTTACGATATGACGGTTACCGCCCAAGCCGAAAAATTCAATGTAGAAAATACCAGTTTTCAAGAAGCTTCAAATGCTGTGGGCTCTTCCATGGGGATTTATGGTTTGTCTTCCATGGCATTTGCATTGTTACTTACGCTTTACACGTCCAAAAAGAACATCAATCGTAAATACGTGCACTTATTTTCACTAATTTTAGGAGGTGTCGGGTTTTTGTATATGAACTATGCCACACCAGAAACTCTGTTTTATTGCTTTATTCTCGTAGGTATCGCATGGGGCAGTATCCTTTCTATGCCTTACGCCATGCTTTCCAGTTCTGTAGATCCTAAAAAGATGGGCGTCATCATGGGAATTTTCAATATGTTTATCGTGATCCCTCAAATTATTGCAGCCTTGGGAGGAATTAATTATGTCTCCCACCTGTTGGGGGAAGACGCCATAAATGCCATGACCGTTGCAGGTATTAGCTTAGTGATTGCTGGGTTGTGCAACTTATGGATTACCAACAAGAATGCTATTAAATATCAACCGGAATTAACCGCATTACATGACTAAAAAAGGATTCATATTTGACCTAGACGGTGTTATCGTAGACACCGCAAAATATCATTTTCTCGCTTGGAAAAAACTCGCCAAAGGTATCGACTTGGATTTTTCCGAAAAGCAAAATGAACAATTAAAGGGGGTGAGCAGAAAACGCTCGCTCGAAAAGATTTTGGAATGGGGAGAGAAAACGCTTTCCGAAGCAGAGTTTAATCAACTTATGGCTGCCAAAAATGAGGATTACCTCAGTTATATTGAGAAAATGGACGATTCTGAGGTGTTGCCAGATATTGCCAAGACTTTGGATTTTTTAATCGGAAAAGCGCAAGCCATTGCCTTGGGCTCGGCGAGTAAAAATGCGGTGCCTATTCTAAAAAAGGTGCATTTATTAGATAAATTTCAGGCCATTGTAGATGGTAATGATGTTTCAAAAGCAAAACCAGATCCCGAAGTATTTTTAAATGCTTCGAAATTATTAAAGGTCAAACCAGAAGATTGTATCGTCTTTGAAGATTCCGTGGCAGGAATTCAAGCAGCAAATCGCTGTGATATGTTGTCCATTGGTATTGGTGACGAAGCCAACTTAAGTGAGGCTGATTTTATTTTTAAGGATTTTACTGAAATTTCAGAAGACTTTATCAACGCTATTATTGCCAACAAGATCAAGAAAAATTCAAACAAAACTGTAAAATAGATAAACGAATCATTTAATATGAACCATAATTATATAAAACCAAATGCTTGGTCCATCATTGAAGAAGGTTTTGATGCCAACCGTGTCAAATCTTCTGAAAGCTTAATGAGTTTAGGCAATGGCGCTATGGGCCAACGCGCCAATTTTGAAGAAACGTACACAGGCGAAACCTTTCAAGGCAGCTATGTGGCAGGCGTTTATTATCCAGATAAAACACGAGTAGGCTGGTGGAAAAATGGCTATCCAGAATATTTCGCAAAGGTGTTGAACGCTCCAAATTGGATTGGTATTAATGTGCACATCAACTGTGAAGCGCTGGATTTGGCAACATGTAAAACGGTAGAGCACTTTCGCCGAGAGCTGAACATGAAAGAAGGTTGGTTGTCACGAAGTTTTAACGCAACCCTGCCAAACGCGGTTGAAGTTAAAGTAGAGGTCAAGCGTTTTTTAAGCTTGGACATGGATGAAGTTGGCGCCATACATTATAGCATTACGCCTATAAATAAGGATGCACAAATTGATTTTACGCCCTACTTGGATAACGGAATCACTAATGAAGACACCAATTGGGACGATAAATTTTGGGATGTCTTAAGTGTGGATCATGAGGGTGAGCAGGCTTTTATTGTTTCGCGCACCATGAAAACGCATTTTAATGTGTGTACTGCCATGCAAACCCAAGTGAGCCTAAACGGAACCAAGCTTGGCACAGCTAAAACAGTAAATGCCTTTAAGGATAAAATTGAGTTTACTTACAAAAACGAGGTGTCAAAAGGCGACACGATCGCGATGACCAAGTTTGGCGGTTATACAGTAGATCGCAATCATGATAAAAACGAATTGGTTGCTGTTGCTAAAGACACCCTCAAAAAAGCTGCTAATTTGGGTTTTGAAGCCTTATTGGAACAGCAAAAAGAGGCCTGGGCAAAAATCTGGGACATGTCCGATATTACAATTGAAGGCGACATAGCTGCGCAACAAGGCATTCGTTTTAATATTTTTCACTTAAATCAAACTTATTCCGGCAAGGATGCCAGTTTAAATATTGGACCTAAAGGATTCACGGGCGAAAAATATGGCGGCAGCACCTATTGGGATACCGAAGCGTATTGCATCCCATTTTATATGGCGACCAAAGATCAAGAAGTCGCTAGGAATTTATTGACCTATAGATACAATCACCTAGAAAAAGCAATCGAAAATGCCGAAAAATTAGGCTTTTCAAACGGAGCAGCCCTATACCCAATGGTCACCATGAATGGTGAGGAATGTCATAATGAATGGGAAATCACCTTTGAGGAAATTCATCGTAATGGTGCCATCGCTTTTGCCATCTTCAATTACTTTAGATATACAGGCGATTTTAGCTACATTCCAGAGAAAGGTTTGGAGGTTTTGATTGGTATTGCTAGGTTTTGGCAACAACGGGCCACGTTCTCAACTCAAAAGGATAAGTATGTTATTTTAGGCGTTACGGGTCCCAATGAATATGAAAATAACATCAATAATAACTTCTACACCAATTACATCGCGAAGTGGTGCATAGATTACACCTTGCAAAGCATTACGAAAGTGAAGGATGGTTTTCCTGAGGATTATGCGAGAATCAAAGGAAAAACAAAAATTAGCGATAACGAGTTGGACCTTTGGAAAAAAGTTGCAGAGCGCATGTACTTTCCTTTTTCTGAAGAAAAGAACGTGTATTTACAGCAAGACGGATTTTTGGACAAAGACTTAATTACTGTAGCCGATTTGCCAAAAACCCAACGCCCCATCAATCAAAAATGGTCTTGGGACCGCATTTTGCGTTCGCCCTATATCAAACAAGCCGATACTTTGCAAGGCTTTTACTTTTTTGAAGACCATTTTTCAACTGAAGAGCTGGAACGCCATTTTGATTTTTACGAACCGTTTACGGTACACGAAAGTTCATTGTCTCCTTGTGTGCATAGCATTCAAGCAGCAAAACTGGACCGCATGGCCCAGGCCTACCAATTCTATTTGCGCACCTCAAGATTGGATTTGGATGATTATAACAAAGAAGTCGAAGAAGGCTTGCACATTACCTCAATGGCAGGAACTTGGATGAGCATTGTTGAGGGTTTTGGTGGGATGCGCGTCAAAGATGATGTGTTGTCTTTTGAACCAAAAATTCCAGAAGAATGGACCTCATATTCCTTTAAGATCAATTTCAGAAATCAAATCCTTAAAATCGATGTGGCAAAAGATGGTGCCACATTTAAGCTAGAAGGCGATAGCGACTTAGAGATTTTGGTGAATGGTAAAACTGTAGAGATTGTTCCCAATACATTGGTCACTGTTTAAGGGACGTAAATAGGTCTTGAAAGTTTAACAATTGTATCCGTAACGTTTCGAAATAGAGCTGAAGATGAATCTTAAACATATTTAAATCTTTAAAATTCAAATCACAAAATGGAAATCCCTAAAATACATTTTAAATGGCGGTTAGCATTCTATGTGTGCTTGGGCTTGACCTGTGTTTTAGGGACGACCACTGTTAAAAGTCAATCGATCCAAACTATCGATTCGGTCGTTATACAACACGAAATCAATCGAATCGAACCTCCAAATTGGTGGATTGGTTTTGAAAATGATACCCTCCAGCTTTTGGTGCATCATGAAAATATTGGTGCTTACACGCCTAGTATCCATTACAATGGCGTTGAAATTGCAAAGGTGAGCAAGGCAAACAATAGTGTGAACTATCTGTTTTTGGACCTCATTATTTCCAAAAACACGTCCGCAGGTACATTTCCCATTGTCTTTAAAAATGCTGAAGGAAACGTACTTAGGCAATCGTATGAATTAAAATTGAGAGAAACACCTGCTGAGGATTACGTAGGTTTTGATAGTGCTGATGCCATTTATTTAATTACGCCAGATCGTTTTGCCAATGCCAACCCCAATAATGATAGTGTAGAGGGGTTGAATGAAACTAAAGTAGATCGCAAGAATGGTTATGCTAGGCATGGAGGCGATATCCAAGGGATCCTAAATCATTTGGATTACATTTCAAAGATGGGCTTTACTGCAATTTGGCCTTCGCCCTTGCTTACCAACGACATGAAGTCAGGATCTTACCATGGGTATGCCATGACCGATTTTTATGAAGTAGATCCACGGTTTGGGAATTTGGCCGATTACCAACAATTAACTAGGCAAGCCCGCGCCAAAGGTATCAAAATCATCATGGATCAAGTGGCTAACCACTGCGGACTCGAACATTGGTGGATGCAAGATTTGCCTTTTAAGGATTGGGTAAACCTTCAAGAAAATTATGAAAAACATCTTGACGATTGGGGAAATAAGTATACCATTAATTCCACACACAGGCGTTCAACAAACCAAGATCGTTATGCCTCACTATTTGATAAAAATGCAAATGCTGAAGGTTGGTTTGTGTACACCATGCCAGATTTAAACCAGCGCAACCCGTTTATGGCAAAGTACCTCATTCAAAACAGTATCTGGTGGATTGAAACTTTGGGCTTGGGCGGTATTCGACAAGATACCTATCCTTATCCAGACAAAAATTTTATGAGCCATTGGGCAGGCGCTATTATGACCGAATATCCCAACTTTTCAATCGTTGGGGAGGAGTGGAGCCTCAACCCACTACTTATAGGGTACTGGCTACAAGGGGCCAATAATCCCGATGGTTACAAATCGAATTTAAAATCTACCATGGATTTTGCCATGCAAGCCAAAGTGGTGGAAGCGATGAATGAAGACGAATCGTGGGATAAGGGCTTGGTGAAAATTTACGAAGGTTTGGCCAACGATTTCCATTACGCGAGCCCAAAGGATATTATGGTGTTTCCAGATAATCACGACATGAGTCGCATTTTCACTCAAATGGAGGGCGACATTACCAAGACCAAAATGGCAATCGCGACTTATGCGGTATTGCCAAGAATCTTTCAAATGTATTACGGGACCGAGATTTTGATGAACGATTTTGACCAACCTGGAGATCATGGCCTAATTCGTACCGATTTCCCTGGCGGATGGGACGGAGATTCCAAAAATGCATTTACAGGAAAAAATCTTTCTTCCGAAGAACAAGACATGCAAGATTTCGTTGGCACACTGCTCAATTACAGAAAAACCAGTGACGCCATTCATCAAGGAAAAACGATGCATTTTGCGCCTGAAAATGGCGTATACCTTTTATTCAGAATTCAAGAGGATGAAACGGTAGTGCTTATTTTAAATAAAAACGACCAACCCATCACTTTAGATTTAAAACGTTTTGCTGAAATTGGCTTAAACGGAAAATCGCTAAAGAAGATTTTTTCCGAAGAACGCATACTTTGGAACAACACGCTCACGCTTAAACAAAAAGGAGTAACACTATTAACGACTAAATTATAATCACCATTTTAAACCTTCAAAAGGTCTCCTTTGGTAGCGAGACCCGCTTGATTTTTTTGCCATTTTATTAAAAGATGAAAAACACACTACGCTTAATAACGTTCTTTGCATCCCTGAGCATTGCGTTCGCCCAAAATCCGAAAAGAAGTGTGGTGAGCTTTAATCGTACTCCAGATGGAGCGGAGATACAAGTAAACGATGGGGCTTATATTATAAAATTTTACACGTCGGAAATTGTTGAAACCAGTTTTGTGCCAAGTGGAGAAGGCTTCAACGAAAAGTCCCATGCAGTCTTGGCAAAACCGATCGCTGTGGAGATTGGTTTTAAAGATAGTGGTGATGAGGTTCAACTTAAAACCGATGGCCTAGAGGTCTATATTCAAAAAAATCCGTTTCAAATCAAGTATAATTATAAGGACACTTTTATTATTTCGGAAAAAGCAGGTTACGTTAAAAACGATAGCCTGGAAACCATACAGTTCAACTTAACTAAAGATGAGGTTTTGTATGGTGGAGGCGCCAGGGCTTTGGGTATGAACCGTCGTGGTCACCGTCTACAACTATATAACCGCGCCCATTATGGCTACGAAACGCATTCCGAATTAATGAATTTTACCTTGCCTATCGTCCTGTCTTCAAAAAAATACCTGCTGCACTTCGACAATGCACCCATTGGCTTTCTGGATCTAGACAGTAAAAATGATAATACCTTAACCTACGAAACCATTTCTGGGCGTAAGACCTATCAAATCATTGTTGGGGAGTCTTGGTATGATATTACCGATCACTACACTAATTTAACAGGCAAGCAGCCCTTATTGCCTCGTTGGGCTTTGGGCAATTTCTCAAGCCGATTTGGGTACCATTCCCAAAAAGAGGTGTTGGAAACCATTGCTAAATTTAGGGAAGACGCTATTCCTGTAGATGCGATTATTTTGGATTTGTATTGGTTCGGAAAAGACATTCAAGGCACCATGGGCAACTTGGAATTCGACCGGGATTCTTTCCCCAAGCCGAAGCAGATGATTGCAGATTTAAAATCCAACGGTGTGGAGACCATTCTCATTACCGAGCCTTTTGTGTTGACCACGTCCAAGCGCTGGGACGAAGCGGTTGCAAAAGATATTTTGGCAAAAGATTCCCTCGGAAACCCATTTACTTACGATTTTTATTTTGGTAATACGGGACTTATTGATATATACAGTAAGAATGGAAACGCTTGGTTCAAAAACATTTATAAAGATTTGTCAAATATGGGCGTCACCGGTTTTTGGGGCGATTTGGGAGAACCAGAGGTTCATCCTTCCCATTTAATTCACGCTACGGGCAGCGCCGACGAAGTTCATAATATCTATGGTCACGATTGGGCAAAATTAGTTTATGAAGCTAGTTTGGAAGCCCATCCCAATAAACGCCCGTTTGTATTAATGCGCGCGGGATATTCTGGCTCCCAGCATTATGGTTTGGTGCCCTGGAGTGGCGATGTGAGCAGAAGTTGGGGCGGACTCCAATCACAACCCGAAATTGCATTGCAAATGGGCATGCAAGGTTTGGCTTACATGCACAGTGATTTGGGCGGTTTTGCAGGTGTAAATCTCGATGATGAACTCTATGCGCGTTGGTTGCAATACGGGGTGTTTCAACCCATTTTTAGACCGCATGCGCAAGAAGATGTGCCGAGCGAACCTATTTTTAGAAGTGAGAAAGCCAAAGATTGGGCAAGGCAAGCCATAGAATTGCGCTATAAACTGTTGCCCTACAATTACAATCTCATGTTTCAAAACAACCAAACAGGAGCACCTTTAATGCGACCCTTATTTTTTGAAGAACCCGATAATGCAGCTTTGTTTGATTATTCTGAAACTTACCTTTGGGGAAATGATATTTTAGTAGCGCCTATTTTAAAAGCAAGTGTTTCTGAAAAGGAAGTTTATTTTCCGAAGCATTCCAATTGGTTTGATTTTTATACGAACGAAAAATTTGAAGGCGGTCAAACCCGAACAGTGCAAGTTAAAGCGAATTCAATTCCCACTTTTGTAAGGGGCGGAAGCTTTATCCCGATGACGAAAGTGGTCCAGTCCACTAAATTATACATTCCAGAAAATCTACAACTGCACTATTATTTCGATCCTTCGGTGGCGCACAGCGAACGAGAATTTTATAATGACCAAGGCGATGGCACGGAACTGGTTGAAAAAGGAGGATTTGAGCTTGTGGCATATATAGCCAACTACAAAAGAAGCACACTTAAATTTGAGTTTGAACTTGAAAAAGCGAACTTACTTAATGTCTCCCGAAAATCCATCGATCTAGTGGTACACAACATTCAACGTACACCCAAACGTGTCACATTAAACCGTAAAAATTATGATTTTCACTGGGATACTGAAACAAAAATTCTAAAAATTGCTGTCATTTGGGCTATTCCTTCCGAAGCGATAGATCTTAAAATTAAACTCCAAAATTAATCCAAAATGAAACACGCACACTATCTCATACCAATTCTAATGGCTTGTTTTTTTGGATGTAAAAGCGAAAAAAAACCCGCGCAAGAAATGAATGACATCGAAAAGAATATAAAGAAAAAGGAAGTTGTTTATCAAGTCTTTACACGTTTGTTCGGAAACACCAACACCACCAACAAACCATGGGGCACACTTGAGGAAAATGGCGTTGGCAAGTTCAATGATTTTACAGATAAAGCCTTGGCTGAAATCAAGGATTTAGGCGTCACTTATATTTGGTACACAGGCGTACCGCACCACGATGTGATCACCGATTATACTAAATATGGCATTGCCAATGACGACCCAGACATTGTAAAAGGGCGGGCAGGCTCACCTTATGCGGTGAAGGATTATTATAATGTGAATCCCGATTTGGCAGAAAATGTCGATAACCGATTGGCAGAATTTGATGCCCTTATTGAGCGATCGCACAATGCTGGTCTTAAGGTCATCATCGACATTGTGCCCAATCACGTGGCCAGAAATTACCACAGTTTGACCAATCCTGAAGGCGTGACTGATTTTGGAGATGAAGACGATACAACCGTCGTGTACGATGTTAATAATAATTTTTATTACAATCCGGGAGAAGCTTTTAAAGTGCCCCGTTGGAAAAAAGGATACCAACCTTTAGGAGGCGAAAACAATCCATTGGCCGACGGAAAATTTAACGAAAACCCCGCAAAATGGACCGGTAATGGCTCAAGAGCGTCCCAACCCGATAGGAACGATTGGTATGAGACCGTAAAAGTAAATTATGGCATCTCACCAGATGGCCATAAGGATTTTGATGAATTGCCCGCGGGTTTTGACCAAGAAGATTACAACACACATTTTGAATTTTGGAAAGACAAAACCGTACCGAGTTCTTGGAAAAAATTCAGAGATATTGCCTTGTATTGGACTAAAAAAGGTGTGGATGGCTTTAGATATGACATGGCCGAAATGGTACCCGTGGAGTTTTGGAGTTATCTGAATTCCGCCATCAAGACCGCAAATCCGGATTCTTTTTTATTGGCAGAAGTGTATAATCCAAATTTGTATCGCGATTACATTAGAAAGGGTAAAATGGACTATCTCTATGATAAGGTGCAATTGTACGATACGCTAAAACACGTAATGCAAGGTCGCGGAAATACCGATTATATTCCGCCAATTCAAACCGATTTAAAGGATATTGAGCACCATATGCTCCACTTTCTTGAAAACCACGATGAGCAACGCATCGCAAGCAACGATTTTGCGGGGGATGCATTAAAGGGAAAACCGGCTATGGTGGTGTCCGCAACCATTAGTACTTCACCAACCATGATTTATTTTGGTCAAGAATTTGGCGAAGCTGCCAAGGAAGACCTCGGTTTTGGTGACCCTACCCGAACTTCAATTTTTGACTACGGAAGTGTGCCGAGCGTAGTAAGATGGGTAAACGATATGAAATTTGACGGAGGCCAATCTACCGACGCCGAAAAAGACCTTCGGGATTTTTACAAGCGCTTGCTCAATTTCACCATTAACAGTTCGGCTTTGGCAGCTCATTATGCCGATATTCACCACTATAACCGGGAACATACCGAGTGGTATAATGATCAAGTCTTGTCTTTTGTGCGCTGGAGTGCCGATGAGAAATTAGTGGTGATTTCCAATTTTAATGCTGAAAACACTTACGGGTTTGATTTACAAATCCCAATGGAACTCATCAACACATGGAGTTTAAAAGCAGGCGCATACGAGATGGAAGATCAATTGTATCATAATTATAAAGCGACCTTGAACGTTGAAGCAGATAGTGCCTCTATTCGCATCGATATCAATCCGTTAGAGTCCTTTATTTTGAAACTAAAATAACTGTATTAACCGTTTAGCCCTAAAAGCTAAGGGGTTTATATTCTCCGTCCGTTAAAGTTTTTGTTTACCATAGCGTTCGGAATCAACCAACATTTAAATCACATGAAAAAACTAATCTTAGTAACCTTAATAAGCTTGAGTTTCAGTTGTAAAAACAATAATTCCAACGAAAAAAACGAGATGAACGATACAAATAAACATCAAACAGACACCAAGAAGGAACCCCCTTTTGTTTGGGAAGCTGCGAACCTCTATTTTTTATTGACCGACCGTTTTAACAATGCCGATACCGCTAATGATATCAATTTTGAACGCGATAAAAAAACTGCAAAATTACGCGGTTTTGAAGGGGGCGATATTAAAGGGGTGACTCAAAAAGTGGAAGAGGGCTATTTTACAGATTTAGGAATTAATGCCATATGGTTAACCCCAATTGTTGAACAAATTCATGGCGGTACCAACGAGGGTACTGGCGTTACCTATGGCTTTCATGGGTATTGGGCAAAAGATTGGACTGCCTTGGATCCTAATTTTGGTACCAAGGACGATTTAAGGGCGCTGGTAGAAGCAGCGCATAAAAAGGGCATTCGTATTGTATTGGATGCTGTGGTTAATCACACGGGACCGGTAACCGAAAAAGACCCGGTTTGGCCAGAAGCATGGGTTCGCACGGGTCCGCAATGTACGTATGACAATTATGAAAACACTATTTCCTGTACCTTGGTAGAGAACCTTCCAGACATCAAGACCGAGAGTAATGAGGCAGTAGACTTACCGCCTCAGTTGGTTCAAAAATGGAAAGACGAAGGACGCTACGAAGCCGAAATTGCCGAATTGGATGCCTTTTTCGAAAAAACCGGTCACCCCCGAGCGCCTCGATTTTACATTATGAAATGGTTGGCAGATTATATTACCGATTATGGAATTGATGGCTATAGGGTAGATACCGTGAAGCACACCGAAGAGTACGTGTGGCAAGAATTTAGAACGGTATGCGATGCTGCTTTTGCTGAATTTAAAACGAAGCATCCTGAAAAGGTGTTGGATACTAATGGATTTTATATGGTTGGTGAAGTATATAACTACGGAATTTCTTCAGAGCACGCTTTCGATTTTGGTGATAAAAAAGTCGATTATTTTGACAAGGCCTTTAACAGTTTGATCAATTTTGAACTGAAATATAACGCTGCCGAAAAATCAAAGGAAGCCATTTTTAAACGCTATGCGAAGGTGCTCAATGGCAATTTAAAGGGTTTTGGCATTCTGAATTATTTGAGTTCACATGATGATGGAAGTCCCTTCGATCCCATGCGAGAAAACCCATACGAAACGGGCACGATTTTAATGCTCACGCCCGGAACAGCCCAAGTGTATTACGGTGATGAATCGGCGAGATCTTTAGTCGTTGAAGGCACCGATGGGGATGCCACGTTACGGTCTAACATGAATTGGGAGGCGATTAAAAATGATGCTAAAACACAAAAAATTCTAGAACATTGGCAAAAACTAGGCAAATTTAGAGCTCAACACCCTGCAATTGGCGCAGGAACGCACCAAATGATCACTGAAAAACCCTATGTGTTTTACAGAAGTTATAGCAAAGACGATTATACTGATTTAGTGGTAGTTGGCCTAGATTTGAAAGTTGGTGCCAAAACCGTGGACGTGTCGCGCATTTTTGAAGAGGGATCGGTGGTGCACGATGCCTATTCCAATCAAGACGTTACGGTGAAAGACGGAACGATTGCAATGACTTCCGAATTTGACATTGTGCTCCTGGAATTGAAAAAATAACGCGTGTACCAAAAAACGAAAAAATTGTATCCCATGAAATATTATGTCCTCATTATTGCGCTTATCATCTTATCCTGTAATCCTTCCGAAGAAAAAAAGGACAGGAGCATTACCTCACCAAATGGCACAAATGAGGTCATGGTCAATGTTTCCACCCAAGGGCGACCGTATTATCTTGTGCTTAACCATAAAAAAGTAGTGATCGACACCTCTTATTTGGGCTTCGAATTTAAAGATGCTGCGCCATTTGATAAGCATTTTGAAGTGCTCGCAACTGAAACCGCATCATTTAACGATACTTGGCAGATGCCTTGGGGCGAACAGCTGGACGTGGTGAACAATTATAATGAATTAAAAGTGTCGCTTCAGGAAACTACCGAAGCCAAACGAAAAATGAATCTGATTTTTAAGGTGTATGATGATGGAATTGGGTTTCGATATGAAATTCCCAAACAAAAAGGGTTTGAAGATGAAATTTACATTACCGATGAGCACACGCAATTCAATTTAACCGAAGACTACAAAACCTTTTGGATCCCCGGAGACTGGGATATTTATGAGCACTTATACCATACCACAAAATTATCTGAAATTGATGCCATGTCATTGGCCAAGCATAAAGATCTCGCGCAAACCTATATTCCAGCAAATGCAGTGAACACGCCAGTGACCATGATCGGTAAAGATGGGACGCACTTGAGTTTTCATGAGGCAGCTTTGGTGGATTATTCGGGGATGACTTTGAAAGTAGATATCAAAAACTTCAACTTGGAGAGTAATTTGGTGGGCTCAGAAAATACAGATTATAAGGTAAAGCGTCGCTTGCCAATGCAAACCCCTTGGCGAACCATTCAAATTAGCGATAATGCACCCAATCTTATAGCGTCCAAATTGATTTTGAATTTAAACGAGCCAAACAAAATTGGTGACGTTTCCTGGTTTAAGCCCATGAAATATACGGGTGTTTGGTGGGAGATGCATTTAGGAAAATCGTCTTGGGATTATGGCATGACGCAAAACATGAACTCGTGGACTGACTCTGGCGAAGCTCACGGAAAACATGGTGCTACAACAGAAAATGTGAAACAGTTTGTCGATTTTTCGGCTAAAAACAATATCGGTGGCGTTTTGGTGGAAGGATGGAACACAGGTTGGGAGCATTGGATTGGTTTTGAAGATCGCGAAGGTGTATTTGATTTTGTGACACCTTATCCCGATTATGATTTGGAAGAAGTGGTACGCTACGGAAAAGAAAAAGGTGTAGCAATTATCATGCACCATGAAACGTCTGCTGCTACCGAAACCTATACCAAGCAGCAAGATACTGCTTTCGCGCTAATGAAAAAATATGGCATGCACGTGGTAAAAACAGGCTACGTGGGGAAAATTTTGCCAAAGGGAGAATACCATCATGGGCAATATATGGTGAACCATTATAACAATACAGTAGAAAAAGCTGCCACGTATCAAGTGGCTATCAATGCGCACGAACCTATAAAGGCTACAGGTTTAAGACGCACCTACCCCAACACGATTTCCAGAGAAGGTTTGCGCGGACAAGAGTTTAATGCTTGGGCAAGTGATGGGGGCAATCCGCCAGAACATTTGCCTATTGTGGCCTTTACGCGAATGTTGGCAGGCCCAATAGATTTTACGCCTGGTATATTCGATATCAAATTTAATACCTATAAGCCAGACCATCAAGTCAATACAACCATTGCCCAGCAACTGGCCTTATATGTTGTAATTTACAGTCCGGTGCAAATGGCAGCTGATTTAGTAGAACATTACGAAGCCAACCCCGCACCACTACAGTTTATAAAGGATGTAGGGGTTGATTGGGAGGAAACCAAAGTTCTCAATGGCGAAGTGGGCGATTATGTTACCATCGCTAGAAAAGAACGCGATACTGGCAATTGGTTTTTAGGAAGCATTACCGATGAAAACGCTAGAACATTCGAAATTGATTTCGATTTTTTAGATGCCAATCAAGACTACGAAGCGCGCATCTATAAAGATGGTGAAAACGCGCATTGGGATAAAAACCCAACCGATATAAAAATTGAAACCCAAATCATAAATAAAAATTCAAAAATGACCTTAAAACTCGCTGAAGGTGGTGGTACCGCCATTAGCATTATTAAAAAATAGTTTTATGAAAAATTTTATCATAGCCCTCATTTTTATGGGTGCTTTAGCGCTCAATGCCCAAGTAGATGGGGTTGGTATTGGTACGACCACTCCTAATAGTACTTTAGATATTAATGGCAATGTGGCTTTTAAGGTTGTTACCTTAGATGATGGAGTAACCACAACGATAGACGATGGTTACTATATTAACATACAGCCTATTTCTGATGGCTTTACATTTTTTCTACCCAAGCCAGATTTAGTCCCAGGTAGAACTTATATTTTAAGAAATATTGCACCTTCCGGAAGCAACCAGGCAGTAATAGATGTTATAGATGCAGGGAATGTTTTCTATGCTTCCAATTCTCAAGGCTCATCAGCTACAATTAACTTAACAGCATCTGGTGAAAATAAAACAATATATATCTATAGCGATGGCACGAGCTGGAATTATGGAGTATTTGGCTACAATTAATATGATGGCAGTGTGTTCATTAGGCATCAAATGTTCCAAATAATGGTTCAGACTCGAATTCTTCTCTACAATGGAAGTAATTGGACCTATGGTTCATTGGGCTTGTAAGAGTTCAAATTCGTCTTTAGAGGTGACTTATATTTTAAAGTAAGAAGCTTAGAAGCATCCCGACTAAGTGTTTAAATTTGTATCTTTAAATACAGATAAACCCTCATGAAAGACATAAATGATCATATTGAACTTCCCTTTAAGATTAAAATCAGTTTTGATAGCTTATTAAAATTTTACGAAAAGGTGGCCAAGGGAGACGATCCCTTTCTTGCAGCCAAAGCTGAGCGCATCTTGAAGGTTCAAGAGCCCTATCCCTTATTGAGGGATGGTTTTAGTGAGTTCAAATATCTCGAAAAATACCAACAGGAAATCAAGGTCATTCTGCAAGATTCATTTAATGAAGTTTTGACCAAGAACGAAATCAAAACCGCTTCGATCCCTTTTCATAGTTTAAGGTTCAATTCTTCCGAGCGATTTAAAAAAATCATCAAAGACGCAGGGGCCGACTTTAATTTGGAAGTCATCAATCTTCCAGAGAACGATACCTATATTTTAGCATGTACCATTATTCTAAACGCTATATATGGCTATGACATTGATTTTAAGCGTCCGTTCTTTTATGAAATTCCAGATGGCAATGGCATTATGCGTCGCTATAAAATTCTATATAATGCAGATTTTGCTGAAATTATTAAAACCGAATCGGCACCAGAAATTACTCAAGACGATTACAACGCGCTTTTAGATAATTTTGATAATATGGCATTATGGCGAGAAAAATTTCCTCCCAATAGCTATATCTTTAAAGGTTTTGTGATCAGTAATGTATTTGATACCACCATCGATGCTGCCATTTCAGAAATAAAATCGACCTTATTGGTTTCTGGAAAACGCCAAAGTAAAAATTTTATAATTAATTTTCAAGACACCTTTAGAGCCTTATTGGGCATAAATGATATTGAAGTTGGGATTGTGATCTACAATAAGGAAGAAGAAACCTTTGAGCGCGTGATTGGTAAAGGGATTAATAGTTATTTATTGGGCAATAATGAGGTGTTAAAATGTGAAACAGCCTTGTGCGAGGGTTCATATAAAGCCATCTTAAAAAATAATCGGTATTTTTCTATTTCCGATGTTGACAAGTTTTATGATGCTACCAATGGAGATGCACAATTTAAAACACTTTATCAGCAAGGAATCAAAAGTGCTATTTTTGCACCTTTAAACGACGATGATAAGATTTTAGGCGTGTTAGAGCTGGTCTCTAAAACACCAAAGGCGCTCAACAGTATCAACGCTAATAAATTAGAAGACGTGATGCCCTTTATTGTAACCTCCGTATTGCGCAGCAAAGAGGAGGAAGCCAATTTGATTGAAGCGATTATTCAGCAAGAATGCACCTCTATACATCCTAGTGTTTCTTGGAAGTTCAGGGATGCTGCCCGCCAATTTTTAAAGGATACCCAAGAATTTGGAGAGACAGCGGTCTTTGGGAAGATTGTTTTTAAGGATATATATCCATTATTTGGTCAAATGGACGTCAAGGGCTCTTCGGATGCTAGAAATTTGGCGACTCAAAAAGACCTCTCCCTGCAACTTAATTATGCGTTGAAGATTTTTGATGGCATTCTCCAAGATGAAAAACTGCCAATTTATGAGCAAATGCAGTACCAGATTGATACGTTCATCAATGAAATTAAAGTAGATTTTAAGGTAGATACCGAGCAAAGAGTGGTCAATTTTCTTAAGAAGGATGTCGAGCCCATTTTTAAGTTTCAGGTAAAAAGAGACATTTCCATGCAGGCTGAAATTCAAAACTATTTCAAAAAGTTGGATACGCATCTTGATCTCATTTATTTTTACCGAAAAAATTACGACGATACCATTTCGCTCATCAATAAAAATATGGCCTTATTATTAGATCAAAAACAAGTGGAGGCGCAAGAAATGTATCCGCACTACTTTGAGCGTTATAAAACCGACGGTGTTGAACACAACATGTATATCGGCGAGGCCATTACCAAGGAGAAAAGTTTTAACAAGGTGTACTTGTATAACTTGAGACTTTGGCAATTACAAGTCATGTGTGAGATGGAAAATGAATATTACCAACATCGAAGCGACTACCCCATTGCCTTGGAGGTGGCGTCTATGATTTTAGTGTTCAATCAACCGCTATCCATCCGTTTTAGAATGGACGAAAAGCAATTTGACGTTGATGGCACGTATAATGCCCGCTATGAGGTAGTTAAAAAAAGAGTGGATAAAGCTTTTATTAAAGGTACCGAAGAGCGCATTACCCAAAATGGAAAAATTGCCATAATTTATTCTCAAAAAGAAGATGAGCAAGAATATTTACAATACATTCATTTCATGCAATCCCGAAAATTGCTGGCCGAAGAAATTGAAATTGTTGAGCTCGAACACCTTCAGGGGGTAACCGGTTTAAAGGCAATTCGTGTAAGTGTGCTGTATCATGACAACACAGCGGAACAAAACAATAAACTTTATACTTACGACGACCTTATCAAAGAGCTCGATAATTAGATATATTATAACAAATACTATCTGCCCACTGTTGCTTTTTGAAGTATGGTGACTGCTGATAGGGTTAAACTAGGGTGACACCATTTTGATGAAAACTAAAATACACACAACTAAAAAACTAGAAAAGTTGGTCAAAAAATTTATGGTGACCAACGAACAATCCGAAAGTGGCATACTCGGGAAATGGAACGCAACGATATTTTACATTGAGCGAAAAAAATGTTGGCTCATCACAAATGGACTCACAAAATACAATGTGATTTTGACAGATTTAAAATCAGCTGACTTACCCAATATTGACCAAATTTTTAAAAATGCCTTTTTCGGACAGCTAATTTACGATGGGATAATTACCGATTTTGAAAACATAAGTAAGATTGTTGGTGAAATCGATTTAGTACCAACAGATAATGACAAGCGCACTACTGGATTTCAAAATGCAAATTTACAATCTTTGGATTGGTGGAAAATGGAGTTGGGAAGTTTAGAAAATAGGCCCATTAAAGATTTAACAAATCGCTTGAATCTCATACCAATCCATCTTGGAAAAAGCAAGAAAATGGATGATTTCACCAAGGCGTTGAATGAAATGAAAAATCTGTTGAATGAACACTGAAATTTAAAAACAAATTTTGGAAGCGCAGGAACCGTTTTTTTCTTTCCAAAAACCTGATTGAAAAAGAGTGTTTGAGAATTGGTATGCTATGAAAAAGCAATAAAGATCAACAGAATTGATGTAAAGTTAACCTAAAAATCATAAAATACTGCTAAAGCCAATGGCGTTAGTCTAAGCCTTAGACCTCATATTTTACATCGGTGAAGGTGTTAAAGTCATAATCCTGTTGAATCACGTTGGATGAAGTTATAGGTTCTGGCAAAACATCGTCAATATCCTTGCCATTGGTTTTCAACGCCAACGCAAAGGTGATGACCGAAACTATGATGCCCACCATAAAAACGGTGTAGGTGATGCGCAAAATCCTGTATTTCCGCTCTAGTACAACGCCCAAAAAGTAAAGATCCTTGGTCATGGACGTGTATACATAATTTTTATCCTGTAGCAACTCGCCAATGGCCCACTCAAAATCAGTTAATTTCATTTTGTGAAAGTTTCCGAAAAAAGTCAAATTCACATCCTTATTCTTGACGTCCTCCTTGGTAAACTCACCACTGGTGACATTGGGTCGTGTGGCAATAATTGATAAGATCATGGAGATCACACAAAATAAGGTAAAAATGGCTGTGGGATAAATGAGATAATCATTATTGTCTAATTTTGAGATGAGGTTTGACAAGACCAACGAAATAATAATCGCATTGACCGATAGTAGAATATTCGCCTTGGTATCGGCAATATCACTCAATTTAATGTGGTTTTTCAAAGCGACCCGGTAAAAGGTCTGGATGCTACGCTCTGGACTTTCGTTTTTGTATTGTGCCTTGTATTTGGCCTTTATTTTTTCCTTGTCGTACTTTCTTTTTTGTTTTTTCTTGGCTTTCAACAAATCAGCGAGATTTTCCTCCTTCGTTTCTTGCCAATTTTTAAGAGCATAGTCCGTATAATATTGGTGTTTTTTAGAAAGCACCTTTATGTTTTCATTGCGCCATTCGGTACCAGAATAGGTTGCTATTTCTCTTAATTCTAATTCTTTTCTCAAAAATTCACTGGCTTCCTCAAAATACTTTTTCCCAAAATGAGAAGCGTCTGCATCTCTAATGATCATTTCAAGCTCGTTAGTTGGCGAATCCTTGAATTTGGTTGCCATGATGCATTTGTTAACCTTATCTATAACTGCTTGGTCTACATGTTGTTCGGTTAAAAATTTAGTGGCAATTTTAACACTGCATTCTTCATGATCCTTGGTGCCTTGTGTGTAGCCCGTGTCGTGCAATAAGGCTGCGAGTTCTAGAACTTCGGCATCTGCTTTGGAAAGATCACTGTGCTCTATGATTTCCTTGGTGCTCTTAAAAACACGTTCGGTATGCTTGTAATTATGATATAAAAACGATGGATCGAGTTCTTTTTTTAAAAGCTCAAATACAAAGTCTTGGGTTTTATTAATGAGATCTTTTGACATTTTTAGGGGTATATTTATAAAGTAAAATTACAAAATTATGCCGACGTGGTTTTATATTGGGCAGCTAATTGAAGTTTTTGGGCTATAAAACTTACGCCAAGCAAGGAAAAGAGTTAAATTTAATCGTATACCAAATCATTAGAGCGCCAAATATCAACTAATTTCGTAACCATTCAATTTCCAAAATCAATTATGACGCTAGAGCAGGCTTATCACAACACTCGAAAAACGTTTATTGAAATTTGCAGTGATCTCAAAACTGAGGATTATTCGGTACAACCAGAGGTATTCGTCTCTCCCCCAAAATGGCATTTGGCACACTCTACTTGGTTTTTTGAGCAGTTTGTGTTAGTGAACTATTTGGATTCTTATAAAGTGTATGAAGAGGATTTTTCCTATTTGTTCAACAGTTATTATAACAATGCCGGTAAGCGTGTTTTGAGACCAAACCGGGGCTTAATGACCCGTCCAACGGTGGAAGAGGTTTATAAATACCGCGACTATGTGGACGCGAAAATGACCCTGTTTTTTAACGAGAATCCTTCCGAAGAAGCCAAAGCAATTATTCTATTGGGGATTCAGCACGAGCAGCAACACCAAGAGTTGTTTCATTATGACATCAAATACATTTTAGGGCACCAGCCTACATTTCCAAAACTCAAAAACACCCTCAATCTTAAAAGTATTGAGGTGCCAGCACAATGGCTTACCATAGATGCTGGCCTTTATAATATTGGGCACAAAGGCGATGGGTTTTGTTATGATAATGAATTGGGGAACCATAAAGTATATTTAAATGCCTTTGAAATTAGTGACCAATTGGTTACCAACGAAGACTTTTTAGAATTTATGGAAGCTGGAGCCTATGACGATTTTAACCTTTGGCATGCCGAAGGCTGGGATTACATTCAAGAAAACCAAATCAAATCGCCACACTATTGGCATAAGGTTGATAATGTGTGGCACCACTACACTTTAAATGGATTTGTGAAAGTCAATTTGAAACAACCGGTGAAGCACATTAGTTTTTATGAAGCTTACGCCTTTGCTGAATGGAAACAAATGCGATTGCCTACAGAGTTTGAATGGGAAATAGCCTCCTCACATTTTGAATATGGCCAACTTTGGGAATGGACCAATAGTGCGTACTTGCCTTATCCAAATTTTACAACCGCAGCTGGGGCCTTGGGAGAATACAACGGAAAATTTATGATTAATCAAATGGTGCTGCGCGGTGCTTCCGTGGCCACAAGTAGCAACCATAGTAGACCAACATACCGCAATTTCTTCCATCCGCAACTGAGATGGCAATTTGCAGGGATAAGACTTGTTAAATAAGATGAACAGTAACTTTGCAAATGATATAAAAGAGGGTTTGATAGCGAAACACAAACACCTCCCCTCAAAGTATTTTTATGATGAAAATGGCAGTCGCATTTTTCAGGAAATCATGAAAATGCCAGAGTATTACCCTACCGATTCCGAATTTGAAATTCTTTCGCTTCAAGCCAAGCAAATTGTAGAGCAACTTAAATTTAAAGAAGCATTCAATATTATTGAACTTGGGGCTGGTGACGGATTCAAAACTTTTAAGTTATTGGAATATCTGGTAAGTGCCAATATTGATTTCAATTATGTACCCATCGATATTTCCCAAGAAGCGAATGATGTGTTGCAGGCAAAATTAAAGGAGCGCTTACCTAAGCTTTCCGTCTTCCCAAAAACTGGCGATTATTTTAAGGAGCTTCAAAAAATCGGGAAACAACAACGTCCAAATTTACTACTGTTTTTAGGTGGAAATATTGGCAATTATCTACAAGACGATGCCGAAAACCTTCTGCTATTGTTCAATAAATACATGAACAAAAAAGACAAATTGCTTATTGGCATTGATTTGATCAAGAATCCCTTGATTATTGCTAAAGCCTACTTTGACGATAATCATATTACAAAGCGCTTTAATCTTAACCTGTTGCTTAGAATCAACAAAGAACTAGAAGCCGATTTTAAAATAGACGATTTTGAATTTTACAGTTATTATGATCCCGTTTCCGGTGAAGTAAAAAGCTATTTGGTGAGCCTTAATGCACAAACCGTGCAATTAAAGGCCTTGAAGCTTAATATCGATTTTAAACAAAATGAGCTCATCTGGACCGAGCTTTCCAAAAAATACAGCCTTCCGCAAATTGAATCTTTGGCACAACAGACCCATTTTAAAGTGAAACAGCATTTTTTAGATTGTAAGCACTTTTTTACAGATAGTCTTTGGGAAAAATAGCATTTGCAGAAAAATAAGTGCACTTAATATTGTGTATTTTTACACCTTCGTGCTGATATGAAAAAATAAATGCAATGAAAATCAATAGCTATCGCAGTATTGCCATTTTGAGTCTGTTCCTTGTTTTTAACGCCTGTGCAACTTTTGAGGCCCAATATAAAGACGAAGCCGATAAAACCAACCAGTTGCCCAACAAAGAAGTTGAAAAAACCTTCTATCTTATTGGTGATGCAGGTAAATCTCCTCAAGGGGGCATGTCTACCGCCTTAACTATTTTTAATAAGTACACTGCCGATAAAGACACCAAAAAGGATTACACCATATTTTTAGGAGATAATATTTACCCAGAAGGAATGCCTGCGGAAGGGGAAAAAGGTAGAGCTGAAGCTGAAAATGGTCTTAATGGGCAATTTATGAGTTTGTCCAATTTTAAAGGCAAAACCCTATTTATTCCTGGTAATCACGATTGGTATTCTAATGGACCTGAAGGTTTAAAGGATGAAGAAGATTTTGTGGAAGCTGCTTTGGGCGCTGGTACCTTTCAGCCTGAAAACGGGTGTCCTTTGGAAGATTTTGATATTGGCGACAACATAAAATTAATTGTCATAGACACCCAATGGTACCTGGAAGATTGGAACAAGCATCCCACCATAAATGATGATTGTGAGATCAAAACCAGAGAACGTTTTTTTGAAGAATTGGAGGGCGAATTTAAAAAAGCACAAAACAGAACCATTATTGTGGCCATGCACCACCCCATGCTTACCAACGGGATTCATGGCGGTCAATTTGCACTCACCAAACATTTATATCCTACTCAAAGTAAAGTGCCCGTGCCCATTTTAGGCTCTTTGGCAGCTCAGATTAGAACCCAGGGTGGTGTGTCCATCCAAGATCGTTATAACGAGAGCTATAACAAGTTGATGAATCGTATTGAGACTTTGGCCTATGATTTTGATAACATGGTATTTGTATCTGGCCATGAACATACCTTACAGTACAACGAACAAGGAAATATCAAGCAAATCGTGTCAGGATCTGGAGCCAAGGACTCTTATGCCATGCTCGCAACTACGGGGCTTTTTGCCTACGGAAAAGAAGGTTTTGCAGAACTTAAAGTGTTTAAGGACGGAAGCAGTTGGGTCACTTTTTTTGGCGAGGAAAACGGATTGCCTAAAAAATTGTTTGTCAAGGAATTGTTGAAGCCAGAAGAAGGCTTTGATATTTCAACCCTCCCAGATACGTTTCCCAAGGAGGTGGAAACTTCGGTATATACTAAAGAGCAAACCGAAAAATCTGATTTTTTCAAATCGGTTTGGGGAGGCCACTACCGCGATGTCTACAGTCAAAAAATAAAAGTGAAAGTGGCTACGTTAGACACGCTTTATGGCGGGCTCGAAATCATGCGCGCTGGCGGAGGTCACCAAACAAGGTCCTTGCGATTAAGAACCAAGGATGGGCGCGAACTCAATATGAGAGCGCTAAAAAAATCGGCAACACAATATTTACAGTCCGTACTGTTCAAAGACACTTACATCGCCGATGATTTTGAGAAGACCGAAGTAGAAGGCCTCATTCTCGATTTTTATACCGCAGCACATCCCTATGCTTTTGCAGTGGTTCCAGATTTATCTGCTGCTGCGGAAATTTACCATACCAATCCGAAGTTGTATTTTATTCCGAAGCATAAATATTTAGGGAAATACAATAAAAATTATGGGGGTGAACTTTATATGATTGAGGAGCGCCCAGAAGAAAATTATACCAATGAACGCAACTTTGGCTATGCCGATGATATTGAAAGTACTCATGATATTATCGAAAAGGTACGGAAAGATGAAAAATACAAAATAGATGAAAATGCCTTTGTTAGGGCACGTTTGTTTGATATGCTCATTGGCGATTGGGACCGTCACCAAGATCAATGGCGTTGGGCACAATTTGACCAAGAGAACGGTGATAAATTATACTTGCCAATTCCAAGAGATCGCGATCAAGTCTTTTCTAATTTCGACGGATCACTTTTAGATGTCATGCGCGTTATCGTTGGGCCTTCAAAACAATTGCAGGTTTACGACGCCGATTTAAAAAACATCAGGTGGATGAATGCTGCGGGTATCAAACTCGATCGGGTTTTGATACAAAATGCTACGCGCGAGCAATGGATCAAACATGCCACATTTTTGCAAGAGCACATTACCGATGCGGTTATAGATACCGCCTTTACAAAAGTGCCCAAAGCGGTACAAGATAAAACCTTGGCCGAAATCAAGGAAAAACTTAAAGGACGAAAGGCAAATCTCGTCGATATTGCGAATAGATATTATGATCACCTTAATGAACTTGCCATTATTACGGGTACGGATAAGGATGATTATATAGAAGTCACGAGGATAGGCAATAAAGAAACCCATGTAAAGATTTCCAGAATTAAAGATGGGGAAAAAGGAGAGGTGATTGTTGACCGAACCTTTAACAGAGACGTGACCAAAGAAATCTGGATTTATGGTCTTGATGACAAGGATGTTTTTGAAGTCACTGGTAAAGCCAACAACATGATTTTTGTGAGACTCATTGGCGGGCAGCAAAATGACACTTATAATGTTAAGCAAGGTAGACGGGTTAAAATTTATGATCATCAAAGTAAAAAGAACACCATTGAAGAAAACAAGGGCGCCACAACGCGCTTTACCGATATTTATACACTTAATTCATTTGACTATACCAAGAACATTTATAGAACCTTGATTACAACACCATCCATTGCATATAATCCCGATGATGGTATTGCCTTGGGTGCTTCTGTAACAATGACTAAGTACGGATTCCAACGCAACCCTTTCTCGCAACAGCATCGTTTTAAAGGAGGGTACTTTTTTGCAACCAATGGATTTGAATTAAACTATGAGGGCGAATTTGCAAACATTAAAGACGATTGGAATTTGCAATTGGGTGGAAAATTCACTTCAGAAAATTTTACAAACAATTTTTTTGGATATGGTAACGAAACCATTAACCGAGAAGATGAAATGGATCGCGATTACAACCGGGTTAAGACGAGTACGTATAGAACCAGTGCTGGTATTTTCAAAAAGGGAAATTTTGGTAGTGATTTTGGTTTTAGGGCGGTTCTTGAAGGTATAGAAATTGATGAAACTGCCGAACGCTTTATTACAACAATTGTTCCGGAAGAAGACAAGAATTTCTATGACAGACGTCTTTACGGAGCTCTTGAGGCAGAATATTTTTATGAGAGTTACGACAGTAAATTAAATCCATCAAGGGGGATGACGTTTTTATTGAACATTGGCGGTAAAACAGAATTTCACGATTCCGAAAACACATTTGGGTATCTTAACTCCAATTTGGGCTTTTATAACGCCATTTCCAAAAACAGAAAACTTGTGGTAAAGTCAGATATACGCTCACAAATTAGAGTTGGTGACGACATTATATTTTACCAAGCAGCCAATTTGGGAGGCAGCAACGGGTTAAGAGGCTATAGGAACGAGCGGTTTACAGGCAAGAGATCCTTTGTAGGCAGTTCGGATATAAGGTATAGTTTCAATTCGTTTAAAACGAATGTGCTTCCGTTGCAAATTGGCGTTTTTGGAGGTTTTGATGTGGGTCGCGTTTGGTTAAAAGGTGATTTTTCAGATAAATGGCACAACGATTACGGAGGTGGTTTTTGGGTAACTGCTGCGGAAAGCCTATCGGGTACGTTTAACTTGTTTAATAGCACGGAAGGTTTAAGGTTTTCTTTCGCATTCGGACTTAATTTCTAAAACCACAACATGAAAAAATACTATTATCAAATCCTTAAATCTTTAGATAAGCTAGAGAGCAATATTGCATTCTATCCATCTTTGATCAGTTTGGGAGGCTTGATCTTTGCTTTTTTCATGATTTATTTGGAGAGTTTGGGGGTCTCGCGCTATTTGGTAGAAAAAGCACCCATTTTGGTGGTAAATAACACCGAAACCGCAAGAAGTCTCCTCACAACCTTTATTGGAGGCTTGATTTCTATTATGGTGTTTAGTTTCTCCTTAGTGATGATTCTTTTAAACCAGGCGTCAAGTAATTTCTCACCGCGCTTGTTGCCAGGATTGATTTCCAATAGAAGGCATCAAATCATATTGGGAATTTACAATGGCACCTTGTTGTACTGTATTTTCACTTTAGTTTCGATTACGCCACACGGTGACAAATACCAAATGCCAGGGTTTTCGGTACTGCTGTGTATTGTTTTTATGACGCTAAGCTTGGGTTCCTTCATTTATTTCATCCATTCCATATCGCAGCAAATTCAGGTGAGTACCATTATGGATAAGATTTTCAAGAAATCACAAGAACGGTTGCTCAAGATTATTGAATCTGAGAAGCATTTGGAAACCGATTTTGAAGATAGCGCCAACTGGAAAAAAGTCATGGCTTCCGAAACGGGCTATATGCAAGATGTTAGCTTAAAAACTTTGGGGGGCCTAGCGGAAGAAAATGGGCTTTTGATTGAGATTGTCCCTATCAAAGGGGCTTATGTGCTCAAAGGAATCCCGGTGCTAAAATATAAAGGTGAGGTTGATGAGGACTTAAAGCAAAAATTATTGAATACGGTCAATTTTTCAAAAAGTGAATTGATTGAAGATAATTATGTGCTCGCCTTTAAGCAAATTACCGAAATAGCCCTAAAAGCGATGTCGCCTGGTATTAACGACCCAGGAACTTGCATCAATGCCATAGATTATCTTACCGAGCTGTTCGCCCTGCGCATGACGAAAAAGAATAAAAGCTATTTTTTTAACGAAGATGATGAAGCGCTCATTTACATAAAAACTGTAAGTTTTGACCAAATGCTCTATAATGTGATGGCAGCCTTGCGCACCTACTGCAAGCACGATATTATTGTAGTGCAAAAATTGTTTATGATGTTGCAGTACTTGCTTCAAAACAAGGAAGTGTTCAGGGAAAATTATAAGAAAAGCATCATCAAGGAAATCAACAACCTTAAAAACGATGCCTTGTCAACTCTTCAGAATGATGCCGATATCCAAGTCATTAAAGATTGCGTGAAGCACTTGGAAGCGCTAAACCCTTCCGATTATAATTTCGGCGCATCTAGTGCATCTTCGTCTTAAAATGAGGAAGCTCACTTTTTTTTCTGGTTTTTTTGCTTAAGATTAAATCGATATAAATTACCGCCCTCATTATCATGCAGCTCGTCGGTAATCAACACTGCATCATTGGTGACAAAAACAATGCCTTCTTTTTGTGAAGCATGGTCAAAAGGAAGTGTTTCTATGTTGCCTTCAAAAAAGTTATCGGATGTAAACTTGGTGATTTTCCAAAGTTTTTCGTGGTTGAGCAACACTATGGTCTTTCCGTCGGCACTTATATCGGCTGCGGTGATTTTATTGTCCTTTCCTTTCAAATTAAATTTGGTCACCAATCGCGCCACCTGTGAACCAATGGTATTTTCTACGGAAAGCAAAACCCCTTTCTTATCGTCTTTGCTAAAAATGTAAAATTTCCCTTTGTAAAGAAAAAAGGCTTCAAAATCTTGAGAGGGTACATTTGAAGGTAGGGTGAACGAAATGGTTTCGGCAGAAACACGTTTCTTGGCCTCCCCTGGTTTGGAAACCTTATAGATGGCAAATTGCTCCCGGTCTTTTCTATTGTTCCCAAAGTCGCCAATATAAACATTCTCCTCTTTATCGCTGGTCAAATCTTCCCAATCAATATTTTCGGCATTTTCAACTTCTAGCACTCTTTCCAAAGCACCCTTAGAGTCAAGGGCATAAAGGTAATTGGGGTTGCCGGCATCTTGTATGGTCCACATCAAGCGATCGTGGTAGGTGTATTCTAAAGCGGAATTCTCCTTGATTGAAATTGGCAGATCCAATAAATTTTGAAGCTTGCCAGAGTGGCAAGAACTAAGGATGCCAAGTAATAGGATGCTTGTATAATGAATTCTGCTCATACGATTTAAATTATGGGTTTAGGTATCATAACATTTTTTTGAAAAATGCATTGCCTGTGATTATGTATTGAGGTGTTGAAAATGTGAGGCCAAAAATTCAAGCTACGCTTACATTGAGACCAAGAAGTTCATCCATATATTCCCTGTTATTGCTCAGTCTGGGGATTTTGTGCTGGCCACCCAATTTGTTATGTTGTTTGAGCCAATCATAAAATAAACGCTCTCTTGCAATATGGATCTTGGGCATGTTGAGCGTCATATCATTAAGGCGCTTCGCCTCGTAATCGGAATTTAAGGACTTTAATGTGCTGTCTAAAAGCCTGTTAAATTGATGGATATCTTTGGGCAAAGTTTTAAATTCGATGAGCCAATCGTGAGATCCTTTGGTCTTTCCGCTCATAAAAACGGGAGCTGCGGTGTATTCTACGATTTCCGCATTGGTCATGGCGCACACTTGTTGCAGTGCGTTTTCGGCATTTTCTATAATTAATTCTTCCCCAAAAGCATTGATGTGGTGCTTGGTGCGACCGCTCACTTTAATGCGATAGGGATCGATGGAGGTAAACCGAACCGTATCACCAATCTTGTAACGCCAAAGACCGGCGTTGGTGGTAATGATAACTGCATAATTGCGATGCAATTCCACTTCGCTCAAGGGGATGACTTTGGGTTGGGTGCTTCCGTAGGTTTCCATGTCGATAAACTCGTAGAAAATCCCGTAATCGAGCATCAAAAGTAACTCACTGCTATCATTTTGATCTTGTATCGCAAAAAAGCCTTCCGAGGCATTATAGATTTCGTAATACTTAAAATTCGATTTTGGTAAAATGGCTTTGTATTGATCTAGGTAAGGCACAAAACTTACACCACCGTGAAAATAGACTTCCAAATTGGGCCATATATCATGGAGGTTAGTTTTACCGGTTTCCTCTAAAACTTGATTGAGCAAAACCAGCATCCAAGAGGGTACGCCCGCAAGACTGGTGACATTTTCATAACGGGTTTCTTCAACAATGGCATGCATTTTTTCTTCCCAATTGTTCATTAAGGACACTTTATTGCTGGGGGTGCTGCTAAATTCTGCCCAAAAAGGCATATTGTCAATCAAGATGGCGGACAAATCTCCGAAGGCAGTACCGTTTTCCTTATAAAGTTCCTTGCTTCCGCCCAAGCGCAAACTTTTCCCCGTAAATAATTGCGAATCTGGGTTGTTGTTGAGGTACATGCACAATAAATCCTTACTGGCTGCATAATGGCAGTTTTCCAAAGACTCGGTGCTCACAGGAATAAATTTACTTTTGGCATTGGTAGTGCCACTGGATTTGGCGAACCATTTGATGGGGTTGGGCCAAAAAATATTGTGCTCACCGCGTCTCGACCGCTCAATCACATTTTGATAATCCTCATAAGAGGAAATAGGGACCCGCTCAGCAAACGTTTTGTAATTGCCAATAGAATCGAAGTGATAGGTTTTGCCAATTTCGGTGCCTTTGGCTTTGGAAAGCAGCTGAAAAAGCAATTCATTTTGCACCTCATTGGGGTATTTTAAAAAAAGGTCGATTTGATGAAACCGTTTTTTTAAAAACCAGGATGCGATTGAATTTACTAATGGAATCGGCATTTTTAGAGTATCTTTAGCATTGATTTTGCCTCTGCTTTGGGTCGAATTGTTTCCAAATCAAGGTACAAGAGCCATAAATTTAAGGCCAATATTAAATCTTAAAAATAAGACTTTTTTTTATATGTTATATCAAGGTGTTCTTAGAAAAATGCAAACTGAAATGGCAGCGCCCATTCAATACTATCTCATATTGGAAAATGATTTCCTCCATATGAATCAATTATTGAACAAAACCATTCACCTGCAATTTGTAGCCTACCAATGTTTAAACTGTGGCTTGAACAAACCCATTTATAGACAAGGGTTTTGTAAGAGCTGTTTTTTCGATATTCCACAAGCTGCCGATTGGATTATGAGACCCGAATTAAGTACCGCTCATGACGGTAAGGAAGATCGTGACCTCGATTATGAGAAAAAGGTGCAACTGCAACCCCATATTGTGTATTTGGCAAATTCGAGCAACGTCAAGGTTGGCGTCACCCGAAAAACACAAGTGCCTACGCGCTGGATTGATCAAGGTGCGCATGAAGCCATTGAAATCGTTGAGGTGCCTAATCGCTACTTGGCAGGAATTACTGAGGTGGCCTTAAAAGAGCATGTGGGTGATAAGACCAATTGGCGCAAAATGCTCAAGAATGATGTGGAAGACGAGAATTTGGTGGCATGGCGCGAGAAGCTCAAACAGTACATCCCCGATGAGGCCAAAGACTATTACATCGCCTCGAATACCGAAACAGAGCTACAGTTTCCAGTCAACCGGTATCCGGAAAAACCTAAAAGTCTCAATATTGAAAAAGAGAAATCCTATACAGGGCGATTGGTGGGGCTAAAAGGGCAATACCTCATATTTGAAGATGACCGTGTGTTTAATGTAAGGGGGAATGAAGGGTATGTGGTGAGTTTGGCAATAGGATAACGCAATGCTCTATTTGCCCAAAGTAATTTCGCCTCGCAGCCTTTTCTACATCTAAAGAGTACGGTAAAACCGTAATTGAGAGTCCATGTTTAGCCTAATTTTAACATTCGTTTTAACAGTTTATAAAATTGGATGTTGTTATTTTAAAAATCCCTTAAAAATAACAGCCAAGCAAATTTCAAACTACCCTAAACTTATGAAACAGCGAAACAGCGAAACAGCGAAATAGCGAAACAGCGAAACAGCATCTTAAATCCCTAATATTTTGTATGGGTTTATTGCTCATGACCTTTGGTTGCCAGAAGGATGATGACCTTAAGTCAAGCGAACAGGATAATATTCTTACTTATCCTAAGTATTCCGTCAATCAGATAGATGCAAACGATGTCTTAGAAAACAAAGCTCTTTCTGCTAAAATCAACAAAATAAAAGATTTACTAGATAACGGGAAGTCCCAAGAAGGTACATTAGGCAAAACTATGTATGTTTCGGAATATGATTTTTTTATCGATACCGATCAGGGAATTGAAATCATGTCTCAAGATAGCTATAACCATACATTTACTTTTCCAATAATGAGGGTGTTTGCAACAGATACTGTTGAGAACCTTTTACTTTCTTTACAGGAAGATGGTACATTTAAAGCCATGTTGGTTGCTTATAATATTGATAATCAAGAAATAGAAAACATCAATAATGAGGTTAATGTAGACCTTACCAATAAAGTGAATGTATATAATTTGGATGATGATGCTTTTGTTGATGGCATCTTTAATAGAGTTTTAGGCACTGGTGACTGTGTGGGTAGGTTAACCTGTCCATTTGGACCAGAGGATCATGAAGCTGGACAAAAATGTGTTGATGCGGATCGTGGTGATTTATACCTAGACACTTCCGTCTGCGCTAGTGGCAGTCAAGGTGGAGGTACGACGGGGATACCACCAGGTGGAAATACTCCTAATAATAATGGTCCTCAAACTAGTCAAGGAGGAGGGGGGACCTCTTCAAGCCCTCCAGGCACTTTGCCAGTGATTCCTGTCAAACAGCCTTGGCAGAAAATATTGGACTGTGTCCCCAATTTGTTTAATATGCCTAATTCTCTTGGTTGGCTTCAAGACCACAAGGGTGCAGCAGGTAAAATGTCGGACTATCTTGAAGAGAATGAGTGTAGTGAGGAGGCTAGTGTTTTTGCACAGTTAGCGGTTAAAGCTTGGTTGGAAGATGGTGAGGTAGATTTCCCTAATAAAATAATTTATGACTTAAGTTTTGCAAATTATCAATGTCAACGCGAAATCATAAGTGATGCTTCAAGCTCATGTTCTCCTATTGGACAAGTTTTACTTAATATATTTGAATCGAGCGATGATGTAAATTTGCTTTTTACAACTTCCAATTTATTGCCAACTAACACGAATGCAAATACATCGTCACAATCGGCATGCAACAATGGCATTTGTGAAATCACAATAACTTTTAATCAGGCACTACTGCAAACAGCAAGTGACCTTGCTATTGCTAGAACAGCAATTCATGAAAGTCTCCACGCCATTTTGGTGCGGATGTATGAAAATGGGAGTTTAACTTCCAGTGATGGACAACCATTAGAAGGCTATGAAAACTTGGTTGGTGCATATTTAGATCATCTCTCAGGTCTACAAGTAAATATAAACAAACCTCATCATGAACTTATGACGGAATTTGTTGAAGATATGGCTACTGCGTTATCTTTTTATGACAATTCGGAACAATCATTCTCATTTTATAAAAAGCTTTGTTGGTCTGGATTAACTACAACTGATATATTTCTATCGCTTTATCCAAAGTATCTAAATGCTGAGGACGAATTTAATAATCTTGAAAATTATAATCCTGAATGGTTAAATATTAAGTTAATACTTCAAGCAGAAAGAGATAATGAAACAGTAATTTTCAATCACCCAAATGGTAATGTATATGAATTTAATCCAAAAGGTTATGCTCCTAACCCATCAGCGCCATGTAACTAAAATATTGATGCTATTGTTATTAATGTCGTCATGTTCTTCCTCTAAAAAACATGTTGACAATAGTGATAGTTATGAACTAATAAACATCCAAATTGAACGAAATCTAGTCAATTTTGAAGGAGAAAATAGTTTGTTAGGTTTTGATATTAATGGTTATTTAGTTGACTACCTAAAAAAAATTAAAAACGATGATTTTAATGCATCATCTTTAAAAAATAAGATAGGAGTTTCAATTTTCGATGAAGTGTTTAGCACGTCTGAAATCAAATATTTAAAAGGTGATAACAATCAATTTGATATTGATTCCTCCAAATTAACCAGCCATAATAATGTTGAACTAATCCTTGAAGAAGTAAAAAAAGAAAACCAAGATATAGATTCTAAATTTAAGATACATTTGTCTTATCCAAAGATCACATCAAATAGTAAATATGGTTTAATTGCTTATGCATTTGGTTTTACATACTCTATGGAAGGTGGGATAAACCTTTATGAAAAGAAAAATGGAAAATGGAGGTTTCTTAAAACAATTGATTATTGGGTTGAATAAAATTTAAATATATGATGTAAAATATATTATATAGATGTCGTTACATTTGTTAATACTGAGCAACTGAATTGCGCTTATGAAAAATTAACATAACTCACTTTTTAGTAATACTGTTGGTACTTTTATAGATGATCCTAAATTCAACCTTACATTAAAAACAGGTAATTGTTTATTAACTGACGATCAATGTACTGACGATTCTGACCCATACAACATCGTCATAACCTTTGAGGATGTCAATACAAACGCAATTGAAATGGCGCAAGCCATTTTACACGAGGCCATACATGCTGAAATAGCTCGATTTGTTGAGCAATTTCAAACAGGTGTTGATGTGAATGATAGGCCATATTTATTTCAGCTATATGCCTATTATAAAGACTATACCGACCTTGTAGATCCCGATTTTAATTGGTCAAATGCAGCCGATCATCAATTTATGGTTAACAGTTATATTAATAATATCGCTCAAGCTTTAAGGGAATTTGACAATAACAGATTTCCATTAGATAATTATAAGGATTATGCTTGGGATGGTTTGAGAAAATATGGTTATGATTCTGGCCATTTAACTGAGCAAGAAGAGGATTATAACGTCAATTTAAGAGTTCAAACTAATCAAAATATTCAGGTATGCGATTGATTAAATATTATATTCTGGTTGCAACTTTGATAATGTGGTCTTGTAAGTCCAAAGCTAATTTAGAAAATGTTAGTAATTTGGAGGACGTTATGGCCTTTATAATAGATGCTAAGGCGTTTCCAATACCGCCACCACCGCCACCACCGCCACCTTCGGCTCTAAACGATACCACTGGGGCATGGCAACTATCAGAAAAATTTGTTGACAGTCTAAAAAGTGTTAAATTAAAGGTAGGAGTCCACCCTATTCTGGAGACACCTATTTTTGATGATAAAATTAGCTTAGTTGAAATTCCTGATTCCTATAAAAAGTTAATAAAACAATTTCCTAATATTGAAGATATTAAAATCAGTTCTTTTAAGAATATTAATGCCAAAAGCCGACATAGCGTTGTCTTGGCCGATACTTTGATTTTAAAAGAGTCGCGTGATTGGAGGGAATATGATATGGTTTTCAAATTTTCAAATGTCGCGTTTAGTAGTGATTATAACAAAGCAGCACTTAGTGTTGGTTTTAGCAATAGTGCTCTCGCGGGATATGGCGTGTTTTATCTTCTAGATAAAACGAAATCTGGCGAATGGGTAATATTTAAAAGTCGCCAATTACAGGAGTGGTAAATAATTCAATAAAAAATCTATTAATCATATGATTATTTTGGAGTTATATCAAAAGAGCAAAATGAGATGACTCATTGTGATAATCGGCTTTTAATACCAATAATTATAGGGCTTTTCAGTGGCGTTAACTTTTTCCGATGTAATACAGAAAAAGAAATCAAGTATTATCCATCTAAAGAGTCTTTGCGAGAATTTGAATTAGTTGATTTAAAAACTGGATACTGTATCTTTAAATTTCGCTGAGTTGACGAAATTGGTCTTTAAGAATTTTAGAAATAATAAAAGGATTATTTTTGATATCAATGATGGAAATATTAATAAAAGAATTTCCCCGACAATTTTCAGCGAATTAAAGAAAAGAAATGTGCTTTCAATAACTTCAGATTCAATTTTAGTGGATGACGGTTATTCCATTTCAGACCTTAAACCTGTTTTAAAAAGGCATTATGCCAATAATGGTCAAAAATTCTCTTATCCTAAATCTTATTCCAAAGCAATCGTAGAAATCACACTCGACACCAATGCAACCAACGAAGATTTAAAACAAAGCCTTATTAAATTAACTAGAGCTTTTGATGAAGTAAATTTAGAATTGAAAGATTCACTGGAATTAAGAACGTACTTGCGTATTTTTAGGCAGACCCCACCGCCACCTGCACCTAAAGAAGAAAATTAGTTAAGTAAAATAAATAAAAAAAGCCGAGCAATGTTTTTATTACTCGGCTTTGATCTTTTAATTTAATATTCTAAACAAATCAAAAATATCTAGATATGCGATTTGTAATTTATTTCTTGCGAAGGCTTTTGATTTTATTTTCATGTTCTTCTTGCTCAAGCCTTAAAGCAATTTGACAACAATAGATTTCCCTTGGATAACTACAAAGATTATGCGTGGGATGGGTTGAGAAAATATAGTTACGACTCCGGTCATTTATCTGAGCAAGAAGAATACAATGTTAGTTTAAGAGTACAAACAAATCAAAATATTCCAGTATGCGATTAGCTAAATATGGATTAAATATTTTAATGATATATTGGGTTATATGTTCTTGTAGTCCTAAATCTAATCATGGAAATGAAAAAAACTTAAATGAAATAATGGGATTTATGATAACTATAGAATAACTGTATTAGAAAACACCTCAGTATGCAATTAATTAAAGTATATATTTCCCCGCTAGCGCTTGTTTGCAACGAGTGCGCACAAAGAGTAAACATAAGCTAAAACAAATAATGACGGGCAAATATTTTGAAAATCAAAAAGTCGTAATTTGGTTGAATGAGCAGATAATACAAGTTCAATAACGACGCAGGGCTTTATTTTGTTTCCTTTACAACTGTATAGTGAATCGAAATTGTAATCAAACAAAAGATGAACTAGCTTCACAACAATCTTGTAGTTTACATACCGACTACTGAACCCATAGATTATAAATATTCAAGCACCAGAAATTATCAGGATGACAGTTCGGTTTTTGTGATCGATGATACAGGTTTTATGGGTTAATATATTGGCATTTCTGGTTCGGCACTCATTACAGACGAGCGCTAGCGGAGACTTCTTCTAAATTTCTAAAACGCCACACAAAAAGTCCCACTTCCAAAAGAAGTGGGACTTTTTAACTTATATATGAGAAAGCAACGGTTTAAATATCCTCTTGATCTCTCAAGTTCTGGATGTAACCCGCTTTTTGAATTTCGCGTCTGCGTTTTACAGAAGGCTTTGTGAAAAACTGGTTCTCACGTATGTTCTGCATCGTTTTCACGTTTCTGTGTTTTCTCTTGTAGCGTTTTAAAGCACGCTCGATACTTTCTCCGTCTTTTACTAAAATTTTAATCATATCAATAATTGTGGTTATCTCGAATTTAGGATTATCCTAAATACGTTTTTAATATTTTACTCTTTGATTCTTGTCTTAAACGCTTAATGCCTTTTTCACGAATCTGTCTTACGCGTTCTCTGGTTAAATCGAATGTTAAACCAATTTCATCCAAAGTCATTGGTGGCTCATTACTTAGTCCAAAATTTAAACGAATCACATCGCTTTCTTTTTGAGACAAGGTATCTAAAGCACGATTGATCTCAACATTTAAAGACTCCAACATCAATTCCTTATCAGGATTTGGGGATTCGCCAGATTTTACAACATCGTATAAACTTGAGGTTTCCCCCTCTTTTAACGGTGCATCCATTGATAAATGGCGTCCAGAATTTTTAAGTGACTGCTTGACTTCCGAAAGCGTCATGTCTAATTCCTTAGCGATTTCCTGGGCACTTGGTGGTCTTTCATGGGCTTGTTCCAAATAAGAAAAAGCCTTGTTGATCTTATTGATCGAACCAATTTTGTTCAAAGGTAATCTAACTATTCGAGATTGCTCTGCTAAAGCTTGTAAAATTGCTTGTCTAATCCACCAAACTGCGTAAGAAATAAATTTAAAACCTCTGGTTTCGTCAAAACGCTTGGCAGCTTTTACCAAACCTGCATTGCCTTCATTAATTAAATCGGGCAATGTTAAGCCTTGGTTTTGGTATTGTTTAGCTACAGATACCACAAAACGTAAGTTCGCTGTGGTGAGCTTGTCCAAAGCTTGCTGGTCGCCTTCCCGTATGCGCTGTGCCAATTCAACTTCTTCCTCGGCGGTAATCATCGGGAGTTTACTAATATCTTGTAAATACTTATCTAATGATTTTGATTCACGGTTGGTAACCTGCTTGGTAATTTTTAATTGCCTCATATATTCTATCTAGTTTTAAAAAGTTCGCAAGAGTCTAATCTAACTTTAATTTTGACAAAAGCAAATAAATGTCACTCTTAATACAAAAAATAGCGAAAAAAGACGATTATTTATGTTTTTATTAACGTTTGGTCTTAATTTTGCTTGGTTTTACTGCTGTCGGCCTTTCTCTTACGATTCTTTAATAAACCTCCTAAAAGATCCTTAACCCCCTCTTTAACCGGGTCGGTTTTAACTTTAGAGCTATCTGCTGTTACTGTTGTTGTAGAGTCTGTAGTTGTGGGAGTGGTGTTGTTATTGGTTTGGTTTCCATTTAAAAAGCCACCCAATAAATCTTTCACTTTGTCCTTGCCTTGGCCAATCAATTTTTGTTTTTCAATCTCAATCAACTGTTTGGTCAAGTTGGTGATGCCGCTCGTTAAATCTGTTTTAACTTGCGGGCTGGTCACGGTACCATTAATAGTAGCAGTAACAGGTATGGTGAGTTTATTAACCTCATTATCGTTGATCTTGCCAATCAAGCGGTTCACGTCACCCCCTAAATATTTGGCAGGCACGTTAAACACTGCATTATAACTTAAGGTCTTGTCAAAGCCATGCGAGCCTGAGACTGCGATACCAATATCCTTATAATTAAGATTGAAGGGTTTTACATTGACCTTGCCATCTTCAAAACTTAAATCGACCTTGATATCTTTATTGTCCAATTGGCTAAAATCTATAAAACTCAAGGCGCCTTCCAATTTACTTAGGGCAGAGCCCGCTTCTGGTTGTATCTGCGTAGTTAATAAGTCGGCAACTGCACTCCCCGAAATGGAGTTCATATTAGGTGAAAATTCATTGTTAAGTGTGCCTTTAAGACTTATCACCGAGTTTAGTTTCCCTTGAACGAGCTTGGCAATGGGTGCTAAATTTTGCAACAATTCCATGTCTTGAAACGATTGGGTAATGTCTAACCCATCAGCCCCAATATTGAGGTTAAAGGTTGGTGTATCTGTTTTTGTAGAAACCTTTCCGGTGACCGCTAGGATGCCCTTAAAAATACTGGAGGTCAAGTTTTGAAGAGTTACTTCTTGATCCTTGATGCTCAATTTGCCTTCAACATCTTTGAGGGTGAGGTTGTCATAAATAACGGTTTTCGCATTGGCATTGATGGTACAGTCCAAAAAATCTGGAATTTTAATCGAAGCGTTTTTGGTGCTAGGAGTTTGGGATGCGGGTTGTGATGCTTCGGAAGGTTTTTGTGTAGCATCGTCCTGTGACATAAAATCGTTAAGCACAAACTTATTCGAATTCAAATTAAAAGTTCCTTGTAGATCTTTATCGCTTAACAGGAAACCGAGTAGATTGTTCATGCTTCCGTTGGCGCTAAAATCCGTACTTCCAGTTTTGGCATTAAAATTATTTAAAGAGACCGTACTTGGGTTGAAATTTAAATCGGCATTGCTAATTTGAATGGGGTTGAGCAAGTCTTCCGAAGAAAACACAAAATCACTCACACTCATGGTTCCACTTGCGTTGATGCGTTCGTAGGCATTTTTTTCGATAGCCTCCATGTCGAAGGCCATATTGAGTTTCGCTCTCAAAATACCGCTCAACTCCTTGTCAAAATCGATAGGGTAGGCCTTGCTAAGGTTGGCCAAGTTAAGCACACCGTCAACATTGGCGTTGACCAACATATTTTTTGTAATATTTTTGATGGTTGCCGAAGATTTAAAACGATCTTGATCAATCTTAAAATCGAGCGTATTAACGTTTACGTAGGTATCGTCAACATTTCCCGTAGTGTTTTTAATTTCGGTATCAATAGTAATGTTGGTGACACTTTTTGGTAAATCGGGGTACTTAAAGGAAGCGTTGTTCGATTTAATGCTAATGTCTAAAGTTGGGATGGTCGTTTCGGTCACTTGGCCCTTGATCGTTCCGCTAACTTTAAAATCACCTGTAGTTTCAACATTTTCGATATTTTTAGAGTATTCTTCAGGAACGACTGCCAAAAAATCTTTAAAGGACGAACCAGGGTTCTCGAAACTGATGTCCATCGCTGTACCTTCATCAATCATTTGTACATAACCGTTAAAGGTCAAAGGCAATTGGTTAATGTAGCCTTTATTATCCATAAAGGTATATTTTTGATTATCCAAGTCCAGTCCAATCAAGGCATCGAGCTTGATTTTATTGTTGTTCAGGTATTTGGTACTGTCAATGGTCATGCTCACATTGGCAGTAGATTTGGTGTCTAATTCTGATTTTTCTGCTGAAAAAGTCCCGTTACCAGAATGGTTGAGTTCTGTAATGTACAATTGGGTCTTTGAAACCGCATCCAAATAGGTTACTGCGGAATTATCTATGGTATATTTTTCAATATCAAATTTAAAACTGCTGCTGCTGGTGTCGCTAGCGGTTGTGGTTTTTGGAGCTTCCGTTTGCTTGGTAATATCGTAATTGTTGTTGCCAAAAGCATCGGTTTTGAGCGTCAGTAAGGCTTCATCAATAGCGATGGAATTTACGACGATGGGGTCTTCATCGGCATTTTTGAACAACTCTTTAATAGACATCGTAAACGCAATGTCCTTGGCGCTCATAAACGTTTCATTTTCAAAAGGGGCAAAATTGGTAATGACCAAATCCTCCACCGTAACGTGTGCTTCTGGAAAACTGCGAATAAAGCTCAAACTTACATCGCTAAATTCTACTTGGGCATTTAGGTTTTGATTGATGAATTTTTTAACCATATTCTTGATTTGCCCTTGAAAGGCAAACGGAATAATGATCAATAATAAAAAAATGGCAACCACCGTGATGCCTATAACTTTAAGAACTTTTTTCATAGTGAGCTGTTTTAGTAGGTATTGTAAATGTTAAAATTAGGGGGTAAAGATAATTCTTAGACCTTTGATTTTTCCCAAAAAATTTATAATACTTAAGAAGGTTCGCTCTTTAAAAAGGAGAAATCCCAAAAAACGTGTTCAAACCTTGAAGCCATCAGAGCATGTCAATTTCCTGGTTGGTTTTCAGCTTAAATCGTTTTTTAAAGATATAGACCCCTAAGTATAGAAAGGGCGTGTCTAAAATGGCGATTAAGACTTTAAAAAGAAAGCCACTAATCAAGAGGCCTTTAAAATTTTCCCAAGGCACGATTCCAAATGCGCACATAAGCAACAGAATGGTGAGGGTGTCTACAAACTGGGAGGTGAAGGTTGAAAAGTTATTCCGAAGCCATAATTTTTTGCCTTTGGTCACCCGTTTCCAAAAATGGTAGATTTGAATGTCTACAAATTGTGCAAACAAATAAGTTACCATACTCGCAAATACCGCAATGGCAGAGTTGCCAAACACATGGCTAAACGTATCGTCATTGACGTAAGACCAGGTGGTGGCTGGGGCAAAATCCGATATCAAAATAATGAGCAAAGAAAAAATGGAAGCAAAAATGCCAGCAACTACCACTTGGTTCGCACGCTTTTTACCATAAATTTCACTAATGAGGTCGGTAATTAAAAAGGTAATGGGATAAGGCAGCACCCCCACCGAAATCTCAAAAAGCTTACTCCCGAAAATTTCAATGTGAAAAGGATACCAATAAAAGAATTTTTGAAAGATGAGATTAGAAACCACTAAAGAGGTGATAAACAGTGCAGCCAAAAAGAGATAGGCCTTTTGTGCTGCTAGTTTGTCTTTAAGGGTCATAAATTGTGAATAAATACTTGGTGTAAATATAAGGCAAACTGATTTTCTTTTACTTATTTTGACCTCGATTATGAATCCAAACCACCATGTTTATATTGCGCTTGGCAGTAATAAAGGCGATCGCTTAAAGCTTTTGCAAGATGCTATTCAGCTCATTTTTTCTAAAATTGGCAGTATTACTAGCATTGCCAAAGTCTATAACACGCCAGCTTTTGGATTTGAGGGCGACGATTTTCTAAACACTTGTATTATTGTAGAAACGCAACTCACCGCCCCAATGGTGCTAGCAACACTCCAAGCTATAGAAACAAGACTCGGGCGTGAGCGTTCAGAGTCTCGCACTTACGAATCCAGATCTATTGATCTCGATATTCTGTTTTATGATGAAGACATTATCGAGACTACTCATCTTAATATACCGCATCCAGAATTGCAGCACCGTAAATTTGTATTGCAACCGCTCAACGATGTAGCATCTAAATTTCTGCATCCGCGCTTAAATTCCAGCATCAATGATTTGCTTAATCAATGTGCAGACGCCAGTAATGTAGAGCCTATAAATATTTGGCTGAAGAATCCTGCAAAGCAGTATGATTTTTCAAAGTATAATTATATTGCCATTGAAGGTAATATTGGTGCAGGAAAAACCAGTTTATCGCATCAAATTTCGGGCGATTTTAATGCCAAGCTCATTTTAGAGCGGTTTGCAGACAATGCATTTTTGCCTAAATTTTATGAAGAGCCTCAGCGTTATGCTTTTACGTTGGAGATGTCTTTTTTGGCCGACCGTTACCAACAAATTAGTGACGACCTCTCGCAATTGGATTTGTTCCGTGATTTTATAGTGAGCGATTACGACATTTATAAATCGCTTATCTTTTCAAAAATAACTTTACCCGAAGATGAATTTAAACTCTACCGACGCTTATTTTATTTGATGTACAAGGATATTGCCAAACCAGATTTGTATATTTACTTATATCAAAACACGAAGCGTTTACAAGAGAACATCAAAAAACGTGGTCGCGATTATGAACAAAATATTGAAGATGCCTATTTGGAGAAAATCAATTCTGGGTACCTGGACTTTTTAAAAAACCAAACCGAGCTCAAAGTAAAGATCATCGATATTTCTGAACGTGATTTTGTGAATAACCGTGCAGATTATTTATGGGTATTGGATCAAGTGGTTTTAAGTGCCCAATAAAAAGGACTACTGCCGGGAAAGCTTTTAGAGTGAAAACAAGTCGAGACATTAAAATTTACAAACCATGAACTACAAGAGACCTTTAGTTTTGGGCTTTCTAATCCTCATTGGCGTCATTTTTATGTATACCGCCCTAATGTCCTATTATTTTTTGAGGGAGGGAGCTTCTTTAGTAGAAGGCAATTATTATGTTTCTTATTATATTGGGATAGCTATGCTGTTAGGCATACTATTTTTCTATGGTATTTTCGTTCAGGCGAAAACCAATTGAAACCAGTTTTTCTTACGTGCGGTTTATAAAGTATCTAGTTTACTAAACACATCCCAAACCGCCACCCCGCAACTTACCGAAATGTTGAGTGAATGTTTGGTGCCAAATTGGGGGATTTCCAAAACGAGGTCGCTGGCATCTACAACGTCTTGCGCCACGCCTTTTACTTCGTTGCCAAACACCAAGGCGTAGGTGGTTTGAGGTTGAGGTGCGAAGTCATTTAGCATCGTGGCATTTTCAGCTTGTTCTATGCTTACTACTTTTATGCCTGCTGCTTTCAGTTTTTTAACGAGATCGATCGTGTGTTCAACATATTCCCAAGCAACCGTTTCTGTGCTGCCAAGCGCGGTTTTTCTAATGTCGTTGTGCGGTGGTGTGGCGGTGATTCCGCAGAGGTAGATTTTTTTGATTAAGAAGGCATCGCTGGTTCTAAACACAGACCCGATATTGTTCAGGCTCCTAATATTGTCCAATACAATAATTATAGGGGTCTTTTTGGCAGATTTAAATTCTGAAACCTCCAGTCGGTCTAATTCCTCGTTTTTTAATTTTCTCATATTTAGTTTCCGCGAAAGCGAAAATCTTGTTTGTTAATTTATAAATCTAACCGTCGGTGCGATCTTTTTTGCTGTCGGGAGAAGCCATCTGTCCTCGTATGCGTCATTGCGATCGAGGTACGAGAGAAGCAATCTGTCTCTCGCTCATGAGATTGTTTCATCGCAAATGGCTCCTCGTAATAACGATAGCTGCGAGGCATTTTTAGTAGTATCAACAATTGTAAATAACTTGTGGTTTTTCCGTTTTTGAAACCCTCAAAATATGAGTACCTTAGCGTTTACGCAATTCTGATCGATTTTCTAAACAAAAATACTAATTCCCTTGGCCAAAAAAGCAAAAAAAGAAACACCTTTAATGAAACAGTACAATGCCATCAAGGTGAAATACCCCGATGCGCTTTTGTTGTTTCGTGTAGGTGATTTTTACGAAACTTTTGGCAGCGATGCGGTAAAGGCATCTAAGATTTTAGATATCATCTTGACCAAACGAGGCGCAGGAAGTGAGACCGAAACCGAACTGGCGGGTTTTCCGCACCATTCCTTAAATAATTACTTGCCCAAATTGGTAAAAGCGGGTTGTCGGGTGGCAATTTGTGACCAGCTCGAAGATCCCAAACAAACCAAAACCATAGTTAAGCGCGGTGTTACCGAGTTGGTGACGCCCGGCGTTGCGCTTAATGATGATATTTTACATTCTAAGACCAATAATTTTTTAGCATCCGTTTACTTCGGAATTAATCTTATAGGTGTGTCGTTTTTAGACGTTTCCACGGGTGAATTTTTAATTTCACAAGGCAATGCGGAATATGTGGATAAGTTACTGCAAAACTTTAGGCCTAGTGAAGTGTTGGTGGCAAAACCGAATAAAAATAAATACAAGTCTGTTTTTGGAAGCGATTTTCATGCCTTCTTTATGGAGGATTGGGTCTTTCAGGAAGATTATGCCAATGAGACCTTGCTCAAGCATTTCAATACCACATCCTTAAAAGGCTTCGGTATCGACGAGCTTTATGAAGGTATTGTCGCTTCAGGCTCTATTTTGCATTATCTCGGCGAAACGCAGCATCATAAATTATCACATATTTCGGCTATCCAACGCCTCACCAAAGGGGAGCACGTGTGGATGGATCGTTTTACCATCAAAAATTTAGAGCTGTACCAATCTCACAATCAAAATGCGGTAACGCTGGTCGATGTGATCGATAAAACCATCTCACCCATGGGTGGGCGTTTACTAAAACGTTGGTTGGCCTTGCCATTGGTAGATATAGCGAAGATTAATGCGCGCCATGATGTGGTGAGTTTCTTAAAACTGGAAGCTGCTGTGTTAAGCAAGTTTCAGCATCACTTAAAGCATATTGGAGATATTGAGCGTCTCATTTCTAAAGTGGCCACCGGTAAAATTTGTCCGCGAGAGGTAGTGCAACTCAAAAATGCGCTAGAGGCCATTGTGCCTATAAAGGTTTTAGCGACCACTTCCAAAGATCAAGCGCTACAGGAGATTGGTGCAGCACTCGATGCCTGTGAGCCTTTGAGAAATCGCATCAAAACGACCCTAAATGAAGAGGCTCCCGTAAATATTTTAAAAGGAAACACCATCGCTTCCGCTTTTTCTTCGGAATTAGAAGAACTTCGGGGGCTGTCGGCTTCGGGCAAATCCTATCTGGATAAAATGCTGGAGCGCGAAACGGAGCGCACGGGCATCACTTCCTTAAAAATCGCGTCCAATAACGTTTATGGGTATTATATAGAAGTACGCCATACCCATAAAGACAAAGTGCCAGAAGATTGGATTAGAAAACAGACTTTGGTAAGCGCAGAGCGCTATATTACTGAAGAACTCAAAGAATACGAAACCAAGATCCTGGGCGCCGAAGAACGCATTTTGCTTATCGAACAGCAGTTGTTTTCCGAATTGGTGAATGACATGTTGCAGTACATGCAGCCCGTTCAAAAAACGTCGGCATTAATTGCCAAGTTAGATGCCCTTTGCGGATTTGCACAATTAGCCATTGAAAATAACTATTGCAGGCCCAACATTACCGAAACTTATGAGCTAGATATTAAAAATGGGCGTCATCCGGTTATCGAAAAGCAATTGCCACATGGCGAACCCTACATCGCCAATGATGTGTATCTGGATCGCGAAAAACAACAAATTATTATGATCACCGGTCCCAATATGTCTGGTAAATCGGCTATTTTAAGGCAAACTGCCCTCATCGTTTTATTGGCGCAAATGGGGAGTTTTGTTCCTGCGGAATCCGCTGCGATAGGATTAACCGATAAGATCTTTACCCGGGTTGGTGCAAGTGACAACATCTCGATGGGCGAATCGACCTTTATGGTAGAGATGAATGAGACTGCTTCCATTTTGAATAATATTTCTGATCGAAGTTTGGTGCTCTTGGATGAAATTGGTCGTGGTACCAGTACGTACGACGGAATTTCCATTGCTTGGGCCATAAGCGAATATTTACATGAACATCCCAGCAAGGCAAAGACATTGTTTGCCACGCATTATCACGAGCTCAATGAAATGTCCGAAACTTTTGAACGCATCAAGAACTTCAATGTTTCCGTAAAGGAATTGAAAGATAATGTGCTGTTTTTAAGAAAACTTGTAGCAGGGGGCAGTGAGCATAGTTTTGGAATTCATGTTGCAAAAATGGCGGGAATGCCACAGCAGGTCATTCATCGCGCGAACAAAATTTTAAAGCAGCTCGAAAAATCGCATGCCAATGAAGAATTGACCAATAAGGTGAAGACCTTAAACAATGAGATGCAACTGAGTTTTTTCAATTTGGATGATCCTTTGTTGGAGCAAATAAAAGAGGAAATCGTAAACATCGATATCAATACTTTGACCCCCGTTGAAGCGCTAATGAAACTGAATGAAATTAAGCGTATGTTATTGAAAAAGAAGCAAGCTTAAAAAAACCAGCAATTTTTCAATAAAAGGCTTTGCGTTTCTAAGAAAAGTCTTAAATTTGCCACCGCAATTACAGGCAACAATCTCTATAATTGCCAACGCGAAAGTAGCTCAGGGGTAGAGCATCACCTTGCCAAGGTGGGGGTCGCGGGTTCAAATCCCGTCTTTCGCTCTTTTTTTTTGATATACCAATGGCATAAGTTTTATGTCTAACTACGCCGAAGTGCGGATCATGATGTATCGTGAACCAGAGCTTCAAATTGCTGA
>Ga0209309_10000219_pt1 | contig 76447 bp, 73 predicted proteins | sample COGITO_mtgs_1204_2_FD_184807 | JGI IMG/M metagenome (GOLD analysis project Ga0209309, IMG submission 184807) | Pelagic marine microbial communities from North Sea - COGITO_mtgs_120412 (SPAdes) (version 2) | ecosystem: Environmental > Aquatic > Marine > Epipelagic ... | reverse complement strand
TAACTTTATCTGGCTGCATTAAAACAATCTTATCACAAAGCTGAAGTGCAAGATTGATCTCATGAGTAGCAAATAGAATGCTTTTATTGGTTTGAACACAAAGCTTTTTAAGCAATTTAAGAATATATGCTTGATGATAAATATCTAAATGGGTAGTAGGTTCATCTAAAATTATAAGAGGAGTATCTTGAGCAATGGCTCGCCCAATAAGAACTTTCTGCAATTGACCGTCGCTTAATTCAAAACACTTTTTATCTCTTAACTCAGTAATTCCAACAAGCTCTAAGGCGGTGTTTATTTGCTGAATATCTCTTTTACCTAAAGTGCCAATCCAATTGGTATAGGGTTGTCTACCCAAAGCAATCAACTCAAAAACGCTTAAATTCTTAGAGATAGGTTGTTCGGTAAGTACGATACTTATCAATTCTGAAAGATCTTCCGGAGAGATATTTTTTAAAGATTTATTATTGATGGAAATACTACCATCGAGTGCGTCTTGTACTCCAATTAAACTTCGCAATAATGTAGATTTTCCAACGCCGTTTACGCCAATTAAAGCTACTAACTCCCCTTGATTTACATCAAAATCTATATTTGAAGCAATAATGCTTTTAACATTTTTGCTCTTATAACCAATTTGAAGATCATTAGCGCTAAGTACTGTATGGAGGTTTTTAGTTTCGATAGGTTCTAAAATAAAAATTTACGTTTTCTTACCAATAACCAAATTACAACAGGCGCACCAATTAAAGAGGTAATTGCATTTATGGGTAAAGTATATTGTGAGCCCGGTAATTGCGCAGCGATATCGCAAATAAGCATTAGGATAGCACCTCCCAAAATTACAGCGGGTAATATTATGCTATGATCATTAACTGGTATTACTTGTTTTATTAAATGCGGGACTGCCAACCCAACAAAAGCTATTGGTCCTGCAAAAGCTGTAATACTTCCTGCAAGTAGGCTAGTAGATATTATAATAAGAATTCTGTTTCTAGATATGCTCACTCCTAAACTTTTAGCGTATTGTTCCCCCAGCAGTAAAGAATTTAAATTCTTGATACAGAAGATGGCTATAATTATCCCTACAAACCAAAATATTGATAAAATACCAACTTCATTCCAAGCTAAATTTCCTAAACTTCCAAAAGACCAGAAAATATATTGTTGTAATTGTGCAGCTGAACTAAAATAGGAGAGTACACTTACCACTGCAGCTGTTAGGCTGGCAAACATAAGCCCAATGATTAATATGGCCATAGTATCTCGCAATCTAGAAGATGCTAATAAAACGGCAAATAGAACTAATAAACTTCCAATACTGGAAGCCAAGACGAGGCTCCATTTAGATAATAAGATGGCAGCGGTAAAACCTCCAAATAGGCTAGCTCCCATCAATAATATCGCTACTCCCAAACTCGCTCCAGAACTTAGTCCTAAAACATAAGGACCAGCCAACGGATTTCTGAATAGCGTTTGCATTAAAAGTCCGCTAACGGCAAGACCGGAACCGGTTAAAATAGCTGTAAATACTTTTGGTAATCTATATTCTGAAATTATATATCTATGACTTTCAAGACTCACCTCCCCGTGAAAAAAAGTACCTAAAATATCCTTAAGTGGAATACTTACAGATCCTAAACTGAGATTGATAAAAGCAATAACTACTAGTAAAACCAATAGTATTAATAATAATCCTCTGTATTTCTTTGTTTTTGGCATTTAATCCAGAGGTTTGAAAAAGGTAGGTTTGTAATCTTTTAAAAGCTCAGGATGAAATATGGAAATTAAATCTTTAAGAACAAGATCCGGCCTATTTGGAGCTAATTCATAATATAAGACACCACCCGTAGCTCCCATAGTATTGCTATAAGTGAAAACCTTTTTGTTTTGAACGGCCTTAAATTGTTTGTAATGTTGGGAAGTTTCGTATAACTGCTCATAACTTTGAAATTGACCTGGAGCCACCCAGAAATCTGCGTTCTGAGCATCGTTGAGAACAGATTCAAAGGAGAGAGCTTTACTGCCACTTCCTTCTGTGTCTTTATAAATATATGCTGCATTAGCATCTTTAATGAATTGAGCCTGCCAAGAATTTCCGTAGGGTACAAACCATGAATCTTTATACATAGACCCTGCGATGACTAATGGGGTTTCATCTACAGATTGCGCTAGTTGCTTTGCTTCCTTATAATTCTTAGCAATATCATCGTAAATTTCTTCCGCTTCTTCAGATTTATCGAAAAGCGCTCCAAAGAATTTGATCCATTCTGCTTTTCCCAAAGGAGATTCTTCGGTCCAATCTCCATTAAAGATCACTGGAATTCCGCTTTTCTCAATAGTGCTATAGGTTTTATTATTACCATCTATGGCAAAACCTATAACAAGATCAGGTTCTAAGGTGATAAGAATTTCGGTATTGATCGCTTCATTTTTACCAAGCTCTACGATCTTATTTTCAGCTATTAAAACTCTTGTAGTTTCTGAAGAAATATAATCTAATCCGGGAAAACCTATTAAAGCTTCAGTTTCATCTAAAGCTTCAAGTGAAGGGATGTGAGTAGTAGAAGTGAGGACAATACGTTTTATAGGAATATTAATCTTTTTATCGAATTCTATTGCAGATGGTACTTTACTTTCATCTTCTACCAATAGATATTTAAAACTTTTTTCGGCATTTGGCCAAGGATCTGTAATGGTTAAAATCTTAAATCCGTCGTATTTCGAAATGGTAAATCCATGCGCATTTTCAATTTTCAAAGATTCGCCGATTTCTTGAGAAGTAGAATCTACTTCATTCTTTTCTTCATTTTTACAAGAGAGGAAAAGCAGGGAAATGCATAAAATTAGAATAGGTCTCAAAGATTTAATTTTGGTTCAAAAGTAAGATTATTTAGAATTTTTACATCTTAAGAAACATAAATGTTTAATTTCGCATCGAATTTTTGGTTTGACATGGAGATTATCTAAATAAATAATAGCCTGTCAATTAAAAGGGAATCAGGAAAATTGAAATTTTTAAAAGAATACATACTCTTTAAAAGTTTTGATGTAATGCCTGAGCTGTTCCCGCAACTGTATGCTTAGTCTAAGACGGTATTTTGCCGAATTAGATGCTTGATGTTATTACTTCAAAAAAACCACTGTTCTTTTTTGAATGGGAAGGTAAATATCAAGACGCGAGCCAGGAGACCTGCCAATATTCACCAAATGTCAAACTTTCGGGATAAAAGTTTGGTGTAGTATACTACATCTTTTCTCCTGGCAATAATTTAAAAACATGTTTAAAAAACTATGGGTATGCAGTGCATTGTTATGCACCGGTTTGTCTTTCGCACAACAAACCAAAATCGAATCTTTAGACAGCGTAGTGCTAATAGATTCAAAATTTGAACTGAAACGTGAGAATAGTGGTAAGGTAGTTACCAAAATTTCAGCTAAAGATTTAGAGAAAAGCGCCGGGCTAACCATACCGGATCTAATTAACAAGGTTTCCGGAATTGAGATTAATGGAACTAGAAGCACCGATGGTCAGAATCTTGGGTATTATGTTCGAGGAGGAAGAAACAGACAGGTATTAATTTTGGTAGATGGGGTTCAATTAAGTGATCCTTCTTCTATCGCAAATGATTTTGACCTTCGATTATTACCGTTGGATCAAGTAGCTTCTATAGAAATTGTAAAAGGAGCGTCTAGTACTTTGTACGGCTCTGGAGCTGCAACCGCAGTTATCAATATTACGACTAAGACTCCAAAAGATAAAAAGATATCGCTACAGTTACAATCTACTTTGGGTACCAATCAATCGCAAAATAATCAAGATTATGATATAGCACAATTTGATAATTCTGTTGGTGTAAGTGGAAAGTTATCTAAGTTCGATTATCAGGTAAATTTCAGCAACAGATATTCAGAAAATATGTCTTCTATAAATTCTGAAAATGAAACTGTTCAATTTGAAGATGATCCTTTTTCAAAATACAATGTATATGCAAGGCTTGGTTATAAAATAAGCGATCAGTTGAAGTTCTATTTCTACGGGAATTATGATAAATTCAATGCAGATTATGACGATTCTTTTATGTATGCTGATGCTAATAATGAGTTGGAAAGTAGACAAGTTAGAACCGGAAGCCACTGGGTAGCCACCTATAAGAATGGAAGTTTCATTTTTAGTGATAGCTATACCGAGTCTAAAAGGGAAATATTCTCAGATTATCCAAGTAAATATGATAGTAAAGTGTACGCTTTTGATGCTTACAATAAATATATTTTTAACGATAAGTTTCATACCGTACTTGGTGTAAATGGAGTGTTTAGTAATTTTAACAGCTATAATATTCCTTTTGGAGAATCAAATTTTGAACAAACGGTTAGTGAAGATGTAGCAGATTTTGATATTGTAGATCCCTATGTAAATGTGGTCTATATTTCTGGAACTGGGCTTAACGTTAATGCCGGTACGAGGTTGAATATTCACAGCGAATATGGGTCTAATTTGGTGTACAGCCTGAATCCTTCTTACTCTTTTAAACTAGGTGCTAATTCATTAAAAGCGTTAACTTCTTATAGTACGGCATATATAACTCCTTCGCTTTATCAGTTATTTGACAGCAGCTATGGGAATACAGAACTCGATCCAGAGGAAAGTAGCACCTTTGAAATTGGTTTAGAATTGAATACCAACGCTTTTAATATGAATTACAGTTTGGTTTACTTCAATAGAAATACCAAGAATTTCATAGATTTTGTAACTGTAGATCCTAAAAATTATATTTCTGAATATCAGAATATCGGGGAAGAGTTTAATGCAAGCGGACTAGAATTTGAATTTAGTTTAGATCCAATTGAAAATTTAAGTCTTACTGGTAATTATACCTACACAAAAGCGGAAGAGCGCTTTGCTCTTAGAATTCCTGAGCATAAGATCAACCTAAAGGCAGGGTATCAAATTTCAGATAAAAGTTATACTTCTTTAAGTTATCAATTCAATGATGACAGAACCGATAATTTTTATAATAATGAAACTTTCGCTAATGAAACTGTGGTATTAGAAAGTTATGGAATTTTAGACTTTTACTATAGCCAGCAAGTGAGCGATCATCTAAAAGTTTTTGCAGGAGTAGATAATATCTTTAATACTGAATTTCAAGAACTTTATAGATATACAACTAGAGGTAGAAATGCACGTTTAGGAATTGCGCTTAATTTTTAATCGGTATACTTACTTAGAATAAAAAGAAAAGGGTTCTGAAATATCAGAACCCTTTTTTTAATTATTTAATGATTGCAATTATTCCTCGCTATTTCTAGGAAGTGCTTCAATATACATTCTTTGGTAATTTAAAGCATTCATATTGCTCTCTGCAACAGGATCAAATACTTGAAAGTCTTGAGAAATAGATCTTCTGTTTCCTTGAATAGCATCTAAAGCAACTTTTAAGAAAGGTTCATTAGGATCTCCTAATTGGCCAAGATTGGTAATATCCTCTTTAATTACGATATCAGGATTTAATCCATTTACATAATCTGAAACTCCATTTGCATTAGCCGATTTTAAAACTAAAGGCTGAATTGCATAGGTATGCTTTGGATTTGCATTTAATCTACCAAAGTTTGGAGAGTCATAAAGCGTAACAGATGCTTGAAATTTACCAGTAGTGGTTTCTCCAATTTGAACAACATCTATGTAAGGTTCTAAACCATTTATTACCAATTCACTCGCAGAAGCAGTTCTTCCAGTAGTTAAAACATACAGTCTAGTCAAATTTAGACTATTGATCATTTCACCATTTGTGATTTTTTTATTGAATCTGTTTAATAATCTTTCTGGATCGGTACTTTCAAAATACGCTTGGTAATCTTTATTCCATTGTTCTTTGGAAAATATTTCTCCAGCAAATTGCCCTGTGATCATTGCAGAAAGATCTGTAGCAGTTCTTACAGATCCACCACCATCATATCTAAGGTCTAAAACTAAATCTGTAACACCATCAGCTTTAAATTTTCCAAAAGCAGCGTTAAGTTCAGAATCATAATCTGCAACAAAACTATTATACATTAGGTATCCAACTTTTTGACCAGCTACATCTAAAGTTTTGGCTATAAATATCGGATTAGCACTGTATTCCCTTTGCGTTAAATTGGCAGTTATACCGTTATTGCTTATTGTTCCTTCAGAAAGGGTTGCAAGACCAAGTGTAAAACTGTTTTGATTTAGAAGATCTTGATAATTAACATCGGTTAATTGCTCTCCATCAATTTGTGTAAAAATATCGCCTCTCTTTAATCCAGCCTCTGAAGCGGATGTATTTGGCTGAACATATCTTATAAAACCAAATATCTCACTAGCAGAATTAGAGTATCTTACCAATCCGTAAGATATTCCAGTTGTTTTGCTAATACCACTAAAGAGATTTTCTAATTCAATATAGTCATCAACTATAAAGCTAAATCTGTCTTTTGGAGCTAATAATCCATCATAAAAAAGATCTTCCGGAGAAGCATAATTGTCTAAAAAGTCATCTCTATCCTCTGTAGATTCAAAATAATTATCTGCCAATTGAGGAACATCTGCTTTATATAGATAGATCTCCTTCAAACCTCTGTAGATAAAACGCTCTACAGTTAAGTCTCCATTCGTTACGCCCGTGCTATCTGAAGGATCGATGGCCACAGGAGGCGAATCATTATTATCTTTTGAGCATGATGCTAAAACACCAATAAAAAGTAGGGTTAGAAATTGAAGTTTAAGAATTTTCATAGTTTTTTTGATGTATAAAATAAGTTTCTAAAAGTAATTAAAAAGTGTAAATTAAAAAATTGTAACAAAAGGAATACTCATTCGTCGTAATAATAAGAAGGCTAAAACAAACTAACCAAATGAACCAAGGAACCTTTATTAGGTTAATAGATCCCATTCAGGACAAAATGTACCGATTGGCACTTCGTTTGCTTACTTCAAAAGAGTCTGCTCAAGATGCTACCCAAGAAGTTATTTTGAAATTATGGAATCGCAACAATAAACTCAAGGATTATGCCAATATAGAAGCTTTTGCTATGACGGTGACTAAAAATTATTGCTTAGATCAGTTAAAATCTAAACAAAACGATAATTTAAAAATCGTTCATAGCAATTATGAAAGTCATGACCGAACCTCTTATGAACAGTTAGAAATTAATGATGAACTAGAGCAAATTGGTAGAATATTAGAACTATTACCAGATCAACAAAAATTGATATTTCAGCTTAGAGATGTAGAGCAATATGAATATGAAGAAATCTCTGAGATAACACAAATGAATGAAACGGCTATTAGAGTAGCGCTTTCAAGAGCTAGAAAAAAAATAAGAGAAGAATTATTGAAAACACACCGCTATGGAATTAATTAAAATAGAGGCTTTACTCGAAAAATACGATGATGGAGCTACCAATATTGAAGAGGAGAGAATACTAAAGGAATATTTTGCCAAAGAAGAGGTGCCAGAGCATCTATGGGGATATCGATTAATGTTTGGGTATACAGCTAAGGCTAAGAAAACCAGTTATCCTTACAAAATGAATGCTAAGAACCCTAATGGTAGTAAAAGAAAATTATACTCACTTATTGGTATTGCTGCAAGTTTGGCACTGGCTTTGGGTGTATTCTTCTATCAGGAAAATGATCAGCCAAAATTAATGGCCAATGATTATGGTACTATTGAAGATCCTGAAGAAGCGTACCTAAAAACAAAAGAAACTTTGCAAATGATTGCTCAGGTTTTTAATAACGGAAAAGAAGACCTAGGTTATATTAAAGAATTTAATAAAACAAAAGATAAATTTATAAACGAATAAACCCAAAAAACCATGAAAAAATTAATATTAATTATAGCAATTGGATTAGTATCTCTAGTGAGTAATGCTCAAAATTTTGAAAAATATGAGAGCATGAAAGATGTAGATGCTATGGTGATGACTAGTAAGATGTTTAAACTTCTTGCTAAAGTAGACCTAAATTCAACAGATCCTCAAGCTCAACAATACATCAATTTAATTGAGCATTTAAAGGAGATAAGGATGTACACTACAAATCAGCAAAATATAAGAAGCCAGATGGCTACAGATGTTGCCTCTTATTTAGGGAAAGGTTCATTAGAGCAATTAATGAGAGTGAATGAAGATGGTAAAAACATTAAATTTTATTCTAAACCTGGTAGAAATGAGAATTTTGTAAGTGAACTTTTTATGTTCATGGAAGGTGAAAAAGATGGAAAACCAATTTCTGTAATTTTAAGTATTACAGGAGATATTGATCTTACTCAGCTTTCTAAATTGGCTACAGATCTAAAAGTTCCCGGAGCTGAAGAATTGAAGAAAGTTAATAAAAAATCTTAACTATGAAAACTTTACAAGTTATAGTAATTGCAATGCTTAGCATTGTAATGATATCATGCAACAGCAATCAAAGTTTACAGGAATATTATGTAGATAATCAAGGAAATAAAGATTTTGTTGCAGTAGACGTTCCTACAAGTTTATTTGCGAATACAGAGACTTTAAACGAAGATCAGAAAAAAACCTTGGAAACAGTTAAAAAGATCAATGTGCTTGCAATTCCTAAGAAAGCGGAAAATCTTAAGAAGATTGAAAGTGAAAAATCTAATGTATCCAACATTTTAAAAGATGAGAAATATCAACTTTTAATGAAGTATGGTGGTTCAAGCACTAAACTAGAGGTTTATTACACTGGCAATGAAGAAGCGGTAGACGAGATTATTGTTTATGGTTATGATGATGAAAAAGGAATGGGAGTAGCCCGAGTATTGGGAGATGATATGAATCCAAGTGATATTTTGAATTTGGTTAGATCTATGGAAAAAGGAGATATAGACCTAAGTGGTTTGAAAGAAATCACTCAAATATTTTCCAATCAACCTGAAGTTAAATAAGATTTCTCTAAATAAAAAAAGCCCAGAAATATTAATATTTCTGGGCTTTTCTATAACGTTTAATTTAGAAATCTAAATCCCGGTATAATTTTGAGGTGTGATCTTCTTTAATTCAGCTTTCACGTTTTCATCCACTTCTAAGGTCTCAATAAAATTAGCCATACTTTGTTTAGTAATGGCCTCATTAGTTCTGGTAAGCCCTTTTAAAGCTTCGTAAGGATTGGCATAACCTTCACGCCTTAAGATGGTTTGTATAGCTTCTGCAACCACAGCCCAATTATTTTCTAAATCAGCTTGAATTTTTGATTCATTCAAAAGTAATTTATTCAATCCTTTTAAAGTAGATTGAAATGCGATTAGAGTATGTCCAATTGGTACTCCAATATTTCTCAAAACCGTACTGTCGGTAAGATCTCGTTGTAATCTACTTACCGGTAGTTTAGCCGAGAGATGTTCAAATAAGGCATTCGCTATTCCTAGATTTCCTTCACTATTCTCAAAATCTATTGGATTCACTTTATGTGGCATCGCAGAAGATCCAACTTCACCTTTTTTAATTTTTTGCTTGAAATAGTCCATAGACACGTAGGTCCAAAAATCTCTATCAAGATCTATCAAAATTGTATTTATTCTCTTTAAAGCATCAAAAAGAGCAGCCATATTATCATAATGCTCAATTTGGGTAGTAGGGAAGGAGTGATCTAATTCTAATGTTTTTTCAACAAAATTAGATCCGAAATTTTTCCAATCTATTTCTGGATATGCCACGTTATGGGCATTATAATTTCCAGTGGCTCCACCAAATTTCGCAGAATTTGGTATAGCTTTAAGTTGTTTTAATTGTGCTTTTAAACGCGTAACATACACTTCCATTTCTTTTCCTAGTCTAGTAGGAGAAGCAGGTTGCCCATGCGTTCTTGCTAACAATGGGATGTTTGCCCAATCGTTACTTAATGAATCTAATCTTTCAATAATTTCATCAAGAACCGGCAGATATACATTTTCTATAGCTTCTTTTAAGCTTAACGGAACAGCGGTATTATTAATATCTTGAGACGTAAGGCCAAAATGTATAAATTCTTTACAATCTTTTAAGTCTAATTGGTCAAATTTATCTTTGATAAAATATTCAACTGCTTTTACATCGTGGTTGGTAGTTTTCTCAATTTCCTTTACTGCTTCAGCATCTTTATTGGTAAAATTTAGATAGATATCTCGCAAAGATGGAAATACATCTGGGTTAACAGATTTTAGCTGAGGTAATGGTAAATTACAAAGTGCAATAAAGTATTCTATTTCTACTCGAACTCTATATTTTATAAGAGCTTCTTCACTAAAATAAATTACAAGATCTTTTGTTTTTTGAGAATATCTACCGTCAATAGGTGAGATTGCAGTAAGCGGCGTCATTTTTAATGGTTTAAAATTGAAAGGCTAAAGATAGCGCTTTAGGAAAATTTAAGCCTACACATCGCGTTATTTTAAATTGAAATATTAAAAATAGTACTGCTTTAAATTGAAATTTATTTCTGTTTTAAAAGTTCATTTGTTAAAGCGGGAACTCCGAAAACCGCTTTTTCTTGAATAATTTTTAAATTTTGATGTGCATTCATTGCTGGATTTGGATCTATAAAATAAATTGGAATGTTAGGTGCGGCGAAATCTAAGAGTGCAGCGGCCGGGTACACTTGCATAGAAGTTCCAATGATTATTAGAATTTCTGCTTGTTCAGTAAGTTCTATGGCGCGTTGAAACATTGGTACTGCTTCTCCAAACCAAACCACATGCGGCCTTAATTGATAGTTGAAATCGCAAAGATCTCCAATATTCAAATCTTTATTCCAATCCATGACGAGGTCTTCATCGAAAGTGCTTCTTACCTTTAATAATTCACCATGAAGATGAATAACATTGGAGCTTCCTGCTCTTTCATGAAGATCGTCAATATTTTGTGTTATAATGGTAACATCAAAATCCTTCTCTAATTCTTTAAGTGCAAAATGTGCTGCATTTGGTGAGACTGCTAGAAGATGTTTACGACGTTGGTTGTAAAAATCTAGAACTTTCTTCTGATCTTTTTCCCAACCTTCCGGTGAAGCTACTTCCATAATGTCATAACCTTCCCAGAGTCCATCAGCATCTCTAAAAGTTTTAATACCACTTTCTGCACTAATTCCTGCGCCGGTTAATACTACAATTTTTTTCATCGAATAAGAGGAGGTTTATTTTAGAAGCTTTCAAATTATGACATTTATTTCAAAAATCAAATGAAAGATACATATGAGGAAGTGGTAGAAAAGAAAAAACCGCTTAAAACTCTATGTTTTAAGCGGTTTTTGTAGCGAGACCGAGATTTGAACTCGGGACCTCCGGGTTATGAATCCGACGCTCTAACCAACTGAGCTACCTCGCCATAATGTAAATGATTTCAAACTAGTGATTTAACGGAAAACCTTTATAGATAAAGAACTTCACTGCTCAAAGTTTGCGGCTGCAAATATATAAACTATTTGATTTGAGGCAAACTTTATTTTAAAAAATATTTAAAATCTTTTCTTTTAATGTTACCAATTAATATTTATATTGCCCAAAATCTAACAAATACAGCATGGAAGATAAAGTTAAGTACGAAATGGAGTTCCCAATACAGGCTTCTCCTTCGTTATTATATCAATATATTTCAACACCTTCAGGTCTTAGTGAATGGTACGCAGATAATGTAAACTCGCGTGGAGAGCTATTTACTTTTATTTGGGATGGCTCTGAAGAAAAAGCCAAGCTGGTAAGTAAAAAGAACGGTGAGCGAATTAAATTTAGATGGGTGGAAGATGAAGATACCGCCTACTTTTTTGAAATAAGAATTCAGGTTGATGATATTACAAAAGATGTTTCTATAATGGTTACAGATTTTGCAGAAGATGAAGATGAAATTGCCGAAGGCAAAATGTTATGGGAAAATATGATCTCCAACCTTAAACAGATATTAGGTTCGGTTTAAAAATCCTTATATAAATAGTATCTTTGCCCCGTTTCTAAAAACGGGGTTTTTTTATGATAAATTTTAATGGAAAATTAGTGGAGAATGAGCAAACAGCTATAGCTCCTAATAACAGAGGTTTGGCCTATGGCGATTCTGTATTTGAAACCATCAGGGTTATTTCTGGAAAGATCATGTTCTGGGAAGATCATTATTTTAGATTAATGGCTTCTATGAGGATCATGAGAATGGAAATTCCTTCCAACTTTTCTCCTGAATTCCTGGAAAAAGAAATATTAGATCTTATTAAAGAAAATCAGTTAGACACTTTACCTGCAAGAATTAAATTTACTGTTTTTAGAAAAGAAGGAGGGTTTTATCGTCCAGATACGTTGGAAGTAGAATATTTTATTCAGAGTAGCGAACTATCAGATTCTTTTTATTTACTGAATCAAACACCTTATGAGGTAGAGCTATTTAAAGATCATTACATTACTAGCGGTTTACTTTCTACCATAAAATCTAATAATAGAGCAGTGAATGTTTTGGGTAGTATTTACGCCAAAGAGAATGATTATGACAACTGTTTATTGCTGAATGAAAATAAGACTATTGTAGAGGCTTTAAATGGGAATATATTTTTGGTTAAAGATAATAAGATAAAAACCCCACCATTAACTGAAGGCGCGCTAAATGGAATAATTAGAAAACAATTATTGTCTATAATAAAAACATTGCCAGAGTTGGAAATTGAAGAATCACCAATTTCACCTTTTGAATTGCAAAAGGCAGATGAACTTTTTATAACGAACGTGATCACTGGAATTCAGCCTATTTATAAATATAGGAAGAAAGAATATAAGGCAGATATCGCTAAAGAAGTGCTATCTAAGTTAAATGTGAAAGCCAGATTAGGGTAAAAGATTAATTATAACTTGGGTTTTCTGGAGCATTGGACCAAAGCATATAATTTCCACCTAATTCAATCATCTTATCTTTCCAGAAGGATCTATACGGCCTTTCAATAATATCTTTAGCATCTTGGTGAGCTGTAATAATCCAAGAATTAGAATTTAATTCTTCTTGAAGTTGCTCTGCATCCCAACCTGAATATCCTAAAAAGAAGCGAATCTGTTTCTCTGTGATCAATCCTTTAGAAATAAGTTCTTTTACGGCATCAAAATTTCCGCCCCAATAAATTCCGTTAGCAATTTCAATACTGTCAGGAATAAGATCTGGAATTTTATGAATGAAGTATAAATTATCTTGTTCTACAGGGCCCCCATTATAAATCTTAAAGCTCTTGGTAAGATCTGGTATTAACTCTTGAAGCGTAAAATCTAATACTTTGTTCAGAATAAAACCAATAGAGCCATTTTCAGAATGTTCTGCAAGTAAGACTACAGATCTATTAAAAGAAGCATCACCTATTATAGAAGGTTCTGCTACTAAGAGTAATCCTTTGGATGGTTTTAAAGCTATCATAAGCTTATCTTTTGTTTAAAGCTAAAGCTTTATTTAACAAATTCAAATAATAAAATTAATTATTTAACAAAAAAAAACTCTCCCGAAGGAGAGTTTTAATTTATTTTATTGCAAATTACTAGTTTACAGCTTTTTGTAAATCTGCACCGGCTTTAAATTTAACTACATTTTTAGCAGCAATTTTAATAGTTTTTCCGGTTTGTGGGTTTCTTCCTTCACGAGCAGCTCTTTTAGATACAGACCAAGATCCGAATCCTACTAATGATACTCTGTCACCTTTTTTAAGAGACTTTTCAACGTTCTCTAAAAATGACTCTAATGCTTTTTTTGCGGCAGCTTTTGAAATTCCAGCATTCTCAGCCATTGCATCGATTAAATCTGTTTTGTTCATAATTTGAATTTTAAATTAATTGTTGGTTAAACATTACGTTAATTTGCTTTACAAATTTATGTGGATATTTCAGCCGTGCAAGTAATATCAAGGGAAATGCGAGTTTTTGTTAATAACTTGGGTTATTTGTTAATAACATTTACCTCAATTATCTAAAATTTGTTCATTTCAGTATTTATAAGGGTTCACAGAACTTTAGCGTCTTCTTCAAATTTAAATCCATTCAAAAGCTGTTTGGTTTCCATTTTTCTTTTTCCTGGAAGCTGTATTTCCTTTAAAATTATAAGTCCATTTTCTACACTTACTTTTAAAGACTTATTTTCTTCTATTAATTTACCCATGGGGTAATGGTGTGGTGTATTTTCAATTTCAACTTCAAAAATCTTGACTTTTAATTCATCTACACCATTTTTTATAATGGTCCAAGCTGCAGGGTAGGGATTTAATCCACGAATTAGATTATTAATTTTTTCTGGAGATTGTGTCCAATCTATTTGAGTATTCTCTTTTGTTAGCTTAGGAGCATCTTTTAGATCGTTACTCTCTTTTTGCTTTGTTGTTGTTACGTTGCCATCTTTAATAAGTTCTAACGTATCTACAACAAGTTTAGCACCTGTGTTCATCAATGTATCATGAAGGTAACTTAAGTTTTCTTTTGCTGGAATCTCCACCTCTTTTTGTAAGATCATTTCTCCGGTATCGATCTTATCATCTATAAAAAATGTGGATACCCCTGTTTTGGTTTCTCCATTAATAATAGCCCAGTTAATTGGGGCAGCCCCGCGATATTGCGGCAGTAAAGAAGCATGTAAATTGAAGGTTCCTAACTCTGGCATTTTCCAAACTGCCAGTGGTAGCATTCTAAAAGCTACAACAACCTGAACGTTTGCATGAAGTTCTTTTAATTCTTTTAAAAAATCTTCAGATTTTAAATTGGTAGGTTGCAAGACCTTTAAATTGTTCGCAACAGCAAATTCTTTTACAGCACTCTCTTGAAGTTTTCTTCCTCTTCCCGCTGGTCTATCTGGGGCAGTAATAACTCCAACTACGTTAAATTTATTCTCTATAATTTCTTTAAGGGTTGAAACCGCAAACTCGGGAGTACCCATAAAGACTATTCTTAAATCTTTCATGTATTTTTTATTTTGAACGTTTTATTGGGATTTAAAACAATAATATCTTTATCTAATAATAACTGAAGCACTTTTAAAATTCCATTTTCTGGATAAGGTAAAGAAGAAACCAATTCTCTAGAATTTTTCTCTTGAGTTTCTAAAGCTTTAATAATGGCTTCATAAATTCGTTTAATTGTTTCTTTTTTTACCTTTTTCTCTGGAGGTAAGCAAACAGAACAAATGCCACAATTGGTAGTGGTCTTTTCTCCAAAATATTCCAATAGCTGCCTGCTTCTACAAATTTTGTCATTTTCAACATACGCTAATAAGGCTGAAATCTTATCGGTTTTATTCTTGGCTTGAGATTTTATGTATTTCGAAAATGGATAAATACTGCTTTCATCTTCTCTTGGAACTAAGAATGTAATAGAAGCATCGTTTTGTTGATGCTCAAATTCTACAATTCCATCTTTTTTAAGCTGTTGTAAAATGGCAATAGCTTCTTTCTCTATAGTCCCGGCCTTACTACAAATCGAAGCTAAATTAATGGCAATCTTATTTTCGAAAATTCCTCCATAAGTTCTTAGTATCGCTTTTACAAGAGGATCAAACTTTGGATTTTCTTCTAAATAGTAAAATAGAGATTTGTTGGAAATAATAAATTGAAGTTTTGCCGACTTTTCAAATTGTTGAGATAATTTCAAAACGCTAATTCTATCCAATAACTGTAGCGTATTGTATGCTCTCAAATAATTAAGCTGATATCTGTTGCAGAATTCAGAAAAATTGAAATCATGCGTAGTGTCTAATCCCTCTCCAAAAGCGACTTGAAAATAGGAGGTAAGTTTCTTATATACTAAAAGCACGAATTCTAAATCTGGCAAATTATTTAAAAACTGACTTTTTAAATGCGGTACATCACTATTGTTGGTAATAATAGTTGCTGTTGCCGGGTGCTCATCTCTTCCGGCTCTTCCGGCTTCCTGAAAATAACTTTCTATACTTTCCGGTAAATTTAAATGTATTACGTGCCGCACATTTGGTTTGTCTATTCCCATTCCAAAGGCATTAGTAGCAACCATAATCTTAGCATCCTCTTTAAGCCATGAATTAAGTCTTGAAGATTTTTCTGAGGAAGATAATCCTCCATGAAAAGCCAAGGCGCTATATCCGTATCTATTTAGTTCTTGAGTGATATCTTGTGTTGCATTTCTACTTCTCACATAAATTATTGCCGACTCTTCTTTATCACTTAACAACGTTCTTAACCTAAACATTTTATCTTCGGTCTTTAAAACTTGGAAAGCTATATTTTCTCTTTGTAATGTCTTTTTAAAGATCTTAGGAGAACTTAACAATAATTGTTTTCTAATATCTTCTACCACTTCTTTAGTTGCAGAGGCTGTTAATGCCATTACAGGTACTTCTGGGTGAAGTTCTCTTAATACCGAAACATTTAAATAGGCGGGTCTAAAATCATGTCCCCATTGGGAGATACAATGGGCCTCATCTATAGCTAACAAATTTACTCGCATTTGTTTAATGCGCTGCTGTACTAAATCTTGTTGTAGTCTTTCTGGAGAAAGATATAAGAATTTATAATTGCCGTAGATGCAATTATCAAGAAGCGTATCCAATTCAGAATAAGAAATACCACCGGTAATAGCTAAGGCCTTAATTCCTTTTTGCTGAAGGGCATTAACTTGATCTTCTATTAGCGCAACCAAGGGAGATACTATGATGCAAATTCCATCTTTTAATAAAGCAGGAATTTGAAAGCAGATAGATTTTCCTCCACCTGTTGGCAATAAAGCAATGATATCTTCACCTTCAAAAGCCGTTTCAATTATTTCTTCTTGTAACGGCCTAAAAGTTTGATGTCCCCAATATTTTTTTAATATGTCTTTTGCTTCCTGCAAATTTAGCTTCCCAGGTTACTTAATATGAATTCACTGCGGTCTTCTACAGAGAGTTTTGGCACCTCAATAGGATTATACCCGTAGTTAATATAAGCTTTTTTTAGATAATCATGAATAAGTACGGCTTGCTCAAAAGATTCGTACCGTTCATTATCAGTTTTATAAATCTCTTTCCATGGTGGCATTAAGAAGATCTTGGTGTATTTATAATCTTCACAAGCCTTCATGAATTTTTTCGGATATTCAGATCCGAAATAATCCATATAGGCAACAACATCTGGGATACCGCGATCTATAAAGATTATTTCTTCTGAAATCTCTTTAGCCTGCAGATGTTGATTTACCCTGGCTTCTAATAATTTTTCGCTAAACAATAGCGGCTGGTCTAAAAACAATTGCTCTATACCTTGTTTTTGAGCTTCAAGGGTGATTTCTCTAGAAACTTCATGAAGGCAAGGAAAGCCTTTGGTTTCAAGATTGATTATCACCGATGATTTTCCGGTACCGGGACCACCGGTAATTACGATTCTCTTTTTTTGCACGTTGCAAATTTCGGTATTTGTAGTTGATAAAAAAAATGAATCATTACTTGTATATTTGTAGTCTAATAGAATCTATCAATTTATGGAAGCCTCAAAAAATCCTGAAGAATTTTACGCGAAGTTAAAAATACAATTACAAGACACAGCACTTTGGCCAACAGAGTATTTATATAAGTTTATAGTGCCTACCAGTGCAGAAAAAGTAGAGAAAATACATGATATTTTTGATAATTTAGGGGCAGTGATTACTACTAAAAAATCAAAGAATGATAAATATACCAGTGTATCAGTAAATGTTAGAATGAAAAATCCTGATGCTGTCATTTCAAAATACAAGCAAGTAGCAGAGGGAGTAGAGGGAGTAATATCTTTATAATTTCATCGTTTAATTAATGATGTGGTTTGAGTTTTATTAAATTTAAACTATAGGGCAGTTGAATTAAATTTAGTATTTTGCAGCCGATATAGTTTCTACCAAATTAATTATCATCTTTAAATTTCAATTTTGACATACGAATTAGAATATAACTCTGAGAGGAGTAAATTGATCATTCCAGAATATGGAAGACATCTTCAAAAAATGGTGGAACACGCCGTTGCAATTGAGGATGAAGCAGAACGCAACAAAGTAGCAAAATCTATTATTGCCGTAATGGGTAATATGCAGCCGCACTTAAGAGACGTTCCAGATTTTCAGCATAAATTATGGGATCAACTATTTATAATTAGTGATTTTAAATTGGATGTAGATTCTCCTTATCCTAAACCTTCTAGAGAACTTTTAGAAGAAAGACCGGAGACCATGACTTATCCTCAAAATTTTCCAAAATATCGTTTCTACGGAAACAATATCAAGAGAATGATAGATAAGGCATTACAATGGGAAGATGGAGATCTTAAAGAAGCTTTAATCTATGCTATAGCAAACCACATGAAGAAATCGTACCTTAACTGGAACAGAGAAACGGTGGATGATGAAGTGATCTTTGAGCATTTAAAAGAATTAAGTGGTGGGAAGATTAATCTAAAGAATAAAGAAGAAGATCTTAGTGAAGCAGCAAGCCTATTGCGCGGAAATAAGAAATTTAAGAATACACCTAAAAAGAACATACGTAACAACAATCCACGCGGACGTAAGCGTCATTAAAAATCTATTACCCTATGGGAACTTTTCAAATTGAAGGGGGCCACGCTTTGAACGGAACTATACAACCTCAAGGTGCCAAAAATGAAGCCCTACAAATTCTTTGTGCCGTATTATTAACTCCAGAAAAAGTAGTGATCAATAATATCCCTGATATTGTTGATGTAAATAAACTAATTACACTTTTAGGAAACTTAGGAGTTAAAGTTGAAAAACTTAAAAAAGGAAGTTACTCTTTCCAAAGCGATGATATTAATTTTGACTACTTAGAAAGTGAAGCCTTTAAAAAGGACGGAAGCGGATTAAGAGGATCTATTATGATTGTTGGACCTTTATTGGGAAGATTTGGAAAAGGCTATATTCCACGTCCAGGTGGTGATAAAATTGGAAGAAGACGTTTGGATACGCATTTTGAAGGTTTTGTAAATCTTGGAGCAAAATTTCGCTATAATAAAGAAGAACGTTTTTATGGAGTAGAAGCTCCAAACGGACTTCACGGTGCAGACATGTTATTAGAGGAAGCCTCTGTAACAGGAACTGCAAATATCCTGATGGCTGCAGTTTGGGCAAAAGGAAAAACCACCATCTATAATGCTGCTTGCGAACCTTATTTACAACAACTTTGTAAGATGTTGAATTCTATGGGTGCAAAAATTGAAGGTATTGGTTCTAATTTATTGCATATTGAAGGGGTAGAAAGCTTTACAGGTTGTGAGCATACTATTTTACCAGATATGATTGAAATAGGATCTTATATTGGTCTTGCAGCTATGACTAAAAGTGAGATCACTATTAAGAATGTAGGTTGGGAACATTTAGGGATCATTCCAAGAACCTTTGAAAAACTTGGTATCACCATAGAGAAAAGAGGGGATGATATTTTTATCCCTGCTCATACGGAAGGATATGAGATCCAGAATTTTATTGATGGCTCTATTATGAATATTAGCGATGCCCCTTGGCCTGGATTTACGCCAGATCTTTTAAGCATCATGTTGGTTACCGCTACGCAAGCAAGAGGAAGTGTTCTTATACATCAAAAGATGTTTGAGAGCAGATTGTTCTTTGTAGATAAATTAATTGATATGGGAGCTAAGATCATTTTATGTGATCCACATAGAGCTACTGTTATTGGGCATGATTTTCAATCTCAATTAAGAGCAACAACCATGACCTCTCCAGATATTCGCGCAGGTGTATCATTATTAATTGCTGCACTTTCTGCAAAAGGAACTTCTACTATTCATAATATTGAACAGATTGATAGAGGTTATGAAGATATTGATGTAAGATTAAGAGCCATAGGAGCAAAGATTACAAGATTAGATTAATTTGAAAATCTTTGATAGTAAGCATAAAAAAAGCGGTTTCAATTTGAAACCGCTTTTTATTTATAATAATATCAAAGTTAAAATTACTTTGATTTTTCTTCTATGGTTGATTCTTGATATCCAAATAAGTGCTGATTCTTGATCATAGAAGTGGTACGTTCAGGCAGCATTTCTTCCCAACCAGATTTTCCTTCAGAGATCATTTGTAAAACCTCTCTAGAAAATATCTGTAGTATATCTGGATTGTAATTTTCAATATCAACTACTTTCCCGTTGTATTTAAAGAACTTATAAAGCTCTTTCATTCTAGGATGAACTTTAAGATTTTCACTGGTAATTAATTCACCTGTTTCTGGATCTTGAAGAGGATATAAATATACTTTTAGATCTTTAAAGAATAATTTACCAAAAGCCTCTAATATTCCTCCACTTAAGTGACGGTAATATTTCTCATCGAAAATATCTACTAGGTTATTTACGCCCATAGCAAGTCCCATTCTCTCTTTAGAATAGCGAGAGAAGTATTCTACTACCTTATAATATTCTTGAAAGTTAGAGATCATTACCGTTTGGCCTAAAGAGCATAATAATTCTGCTCTATCCATAAAGTCTCTTTCATCAATCTCACCTTCCGCACGTAAATTGGAAAGGGTAATTTCAAAAATCACTTCCGTATTCTCTTCTTCAACTTTACGCTCTTTTATGAATAACTCTAAAGAACGTTTATACATATCCATATTCACTTTTGTTACAGGTCTGTAACTACCTCTAAGGGCTAGAATATTCTTTTTGTAAAGGATCTTTGCCGGTAATACGTTATTTCCATCTGGGGCAAACATGACCGCTTCTGTCATTCCATTCTTAACAAGCTGTAAACTCATCAATCTGTTATCTACCTGAGCAAATCTTGGACCTGAAAAGTTGATGGTATCTATCTCTATTTGATCTTTATCTATATGGTCATATAGATATCTCAATAATTTCTTCGGATTATCATACTTATAATAAGCTCCATAAATTAGATTAACCCCTAAAATTCCCAGCGTATTTTGCTGCAAACGGGCATCATTTTCATGAAAACGAATATGAAGACTTATCTCATTATATTCTTCATTAGGGTCTACTTGATACCTAATTCCTACCCAACCATGACCTTTATATTGTTTTGCAAAATCTATGGTGGCAACAGTATTTGCGTAACTAAAGAATAATTTATTAGGATGTTTTTCTCTGCTTATGCGTTCCTCGATCAAATTGATCTCATGAGAAAGCATTTTTTTAAGTCTATTTTCAGTTACATAGCGCTTATCATCTTCCACCCCATAAATAGCATCACTAAAGTCTTTATCATACGCACTCATAGCTTTTGCTATGGTACCGGAAGCACCACCAGATCTAAAGAAATTTCTTACAGTTTCCTGACCTGCACCAATTTCAGCGAAAGTCCCGTAGATATTCTCATTTAGATTGATTCGTAATGCTTTACTTTTAATTGAAGGAACATTTTCAAATTCTCTGTCCCCCATAATGGTAATGGGCATATATATATCTTTTAATAACAACGTTATGTTCAGACAAAGGTACTAAAACAGGATACTATAGAAAAAAATTATATTTACTTTTGTAGAAAAATAAAACATTTGGAAGTCATCTTTTTAGGCACAGGCACTTCACAGGGCATTCCTGTAATTGGAAGTACTCATCCGGTATGCTTAAGTACAAATATCAAAGATAAACGATTACGAGTTTCGGTAATGGTACAATGGCAAGACTACAACATCTTAATAGATTGTGGTCCAGATTTTAGAGCCCAAATGTTAGCACATCAAATAGATCATTTAGATGCTATTCTTTACACTCATGAGCATAATGATCATACTGCTGGTTTAGATGATATAAGGCCTTATTTTTTTAGACAAGGAGATATTCCAATTTATGCACATAAAAGAGTATTAGATTCGCTAAAAAAGCGATTTGAATATATTTTTCAGACTGAAAATAAATATCCTGGAGCTCCAAGTGTAGCGGTAAATGAAATTACCAATTCAGATTTTTCCTTTAAAGATCTTACCATTACACCTATAGATACTATGCACAATAGGCTGCAAGTATTTGGGTTTAGACTGAATGATTTTGCGTATTTAACCGATGTTAAAACTATTGAAGCCGCAGAAAAAGAAAAATTGAAAGGCACTAAAGTAATTGTGATTAATGCATTAAGAAAAGAGCCTCATCATTCTCATTTTAATCTTGAAGATGCTTTAAAATTTATTGAAGAAATTAAGCCTGAAAGAGCTTATCTAACCCATATTAGCCATATGATGGGTTTTCATGATGACGTTCAAGCCGAATTACCAGAAAATGTTTTTCTGGCCTATGATAATCTAAAAATTACAATTTAATGCGCAGTAAAATTCTTTTATACGGATTTATATTTATGTTGATGTTCACAATCTTTATCTATGTGAATGACAAAAAGATTTTAGAAGATAGACAACAAACTATAGAGCAATTGCAAGCTAAAGTAGATGCTTTTGAAATCAAGAATGATTCATTAATAAGTGAAAATCTTAATTCTAATTATTTTTCTTTAGATCAAAATGAAGAATCTATCTCTTATTTTGAAAATAAAGGGATAAATGCCAAAGAATTATCCCAAAAAGTAGAAGACGCAATTATAAGCAGAAATCGCGCTGATGAAGATAACGAATTGGTTCCATTTGCAGGAATGGAAGGTGTAATGCGCATCAACAAAGTGAAAATCTTAAATCACAAATGGATTATTGCAGATTTTACCGATGGTACTTATTGGGGAGAACTATTAATTTCTTATGATCTTGATGAAAATAACAATTTGATCTTGAACACAGAAAAATCTTTTCTATATCCGCGAGATTAAAGACGTTTATTTAACCATTCTTTTAATTCCGTAAAGTTTTGTGGAGCAACTCCATGACCAACAGGAAACTCTGAATATTTATGATCAATATTCAATTCAGTTAAAAGTTCCGGAGCCTTTCTTGCCCAAGATATTGGAATTACTTGATCTTGACTTCCATGAGAAGCATACACCGCTAATTTAGAGAAATCATTATTCTTAAAATTAGGTTCAATAATATCAAAATTAACATATCCACTAAGAGCTATTAAATTTTTGATCTTTTCAGGATGACTTAATGCAACCGCATAACTCAAAATAGTTCCTTGGCTAAAACCTAAAAGACTAACATTCTTTGCATCTATTGGATAACTAGCAATGGCTTCATCTATAAATTTAGCAATCTTATCTCGAGACTCGATGGCTTGCTCATTATCACTAAATTTATTCTGATCTGCATCAAAATTAATCGCATACCAAGCATTTCCATAAGGTTGTAATGGATACGGTGCTTTTACTGAAATTATAAATAATTCTTCTGGTAGCTCACTTGCAAAAGAGAACAAATCATTCTCATCACTACCATATCCATGAAACATGAATAATACCGGTGCTTTTTCAGTTTGTCCAATTGGAGCTTTAATAATATGATGTAGGGAAAGTTGTTTTGTTGTCATTAATTAATTTATTGTGCTAAACCATTTTTGAAAAGATTCCCCTAAAAGAGGAAGGGGTCTTTGTTCTCCTTGTATTGCTGTTACCAAACCGTAAATTCCTAAAACCAAAATAAAGATCCAAAAGGAATAGGTAATCATCCAACTATCAAAAATACTCACAAGAGCTCCAAGAAGATAAAATGTTAAATGAACCCCCAAAGCTTGTCTTATATGAAAACTGGCAAAAGGATTTTTGCTGTCGTTGTTTATAAAATAGGCAATGATGGTTCCAATAATTGTAAAGTAAGCAACAATTGCAGCGGTTTTTCCATCGTTTGCGACTGGATTATTCATGAGATGATAGATTTTGATTGATTTGTTCTACAAAATTACTGAAATTCTGAGGTTAATCTGCCAATTCAACTTTATCTCTGTTTATAATTCCGTAAACTTTCCCCTTCAGAGGTGATTCCAAGAAAACGCTATTTTTTGAAGTGGAAATAATATCAGCTAAAGAAAAGCTATACGAAACATTAGGATTGAATAAGCTTAAATTTGCAACAGCTCCTTCTTTAATGGCAGGTTCTTCAATGTTGAATCTTTCTCTTCCTTTTGTTAACAATGCAATTGTATCTTCTAAACTGAATATGATTTGTAAAGCGCCAAAAGCCGATTCTAACCCGATGGTTCCATTCATAGCATTTTCAAACTCTACTTTTTTGTGCTCTATGTCTACTGGCATATGGTCTGAAGTTACCATATTTATAGTTCCATCTTGAACCCCTTTTGTTAAAGCCTTGATATCTTTTATAGTTCTTAATGGAGGAAGCACTTTGGCCGCTGTAGGAAATTCTGATAAAAGATCGTCTGTAAACAATAGGTTGTGTATGGCCACAGAACAACTAACATCCAACCCTTTTTTCTTGGCATCTTTAATAAGCTTTACCGATTTTTCTGTAGAAATGGTTGGAATATGTAATTTTCCACCGGTATATTCTAAAATGATGAGATCTCGAGAGATCTGTAGTTCTTCAGCAAATGCAGGGATCCCTTTTAATCCGAGTTTTGTACTGTTGTTTTCTTCATTAACCAATCCATGTCCGGCAATATCGTTATCCTGTGGATACGATTGTACTAGACCGTCAAAATTTTGAGCATACAATAAAGCCAATTTCAATAGATTTGGATGCATTACTGCACTTTTATAGTCACCAAATGAAACAGCACCGGCTTGAAACATGTCGTACATTTCAGCAAGATCTACTCCTTGAGATTTTCTTGTTAAAGCACCAATAGGATACACTTTTACAGATAAGTCTTTAGCTTTAGAAAGAATTGAAGTTATAGAGCTATTATTATCTACAACAGGATCTGTATTTGGATTGAGCGCTATTTCTGTAAAACCGCTTAAAGCAGCAGTTTTAAGTCCGTTTTCTATAGTTTCTCTTTCTTCAAACCCAGGTTCTCCAAAACTCACACTACTATCAAACCAACCTTTAGAAACATGAAGATCTTTAAGTTTGATCTCTTTATCAATTTTTTCTGATTTTAAAGAGGTTCCAATCTTTTCAATAATTCCGTCATTAATTAAAATATCTACTTTCTTCTGATGATATTTCGAGGTTGCATCTATTATTGTAGCCGATTTTAGAAGTAGCTTCATTTAATGTATTTTAAGAGTAGTGTTTCTATAATTAAAAAGAACAATGCAAAAGTAACAAACCATTTCCAAAATGAATCTACTTCTTGATTAAAGCCAGATAATTTAATAAAATCGTTGAGCGACTCCATTTGTTCAATATTATTAGGAATTTCTTGAGGGATTAAATTGAAATTACTTTCAGTTCTATCTACATTAAAACTTAGGTGATACACCTTTTTATCTTGCTGCCAAACTTCATAATTTCCTGGTTCTTTGGGCAAGTCTAAAGTATTTAGTTTTACTGAATTTCTATACTGCTGCTGTTGAGGAATAAAATTGATGTTTTTAGACTTCATCTCTAAAATCTCATCTGGATTTGTTGATACTGGAATATCAATAACACTTGAAGCGCCCAACGTATAATAAAGTTGTGATGGTTTTAAAACAGTTATTCCAATATTATAGAAACTTAACACCACTAAAGGCGATTGCAGGAAATTAGAATTTGATTTATTTAAGGGTGCAGTAAAAATGTAATTGTTCTTAGACTTAATAAGAAAAGGCCTTCGATCTGCGTAGCTTAGTAAGCTGCTATTATTTGTCTTATTAATGTTGTAACTATTTTGAACTTTTGGATACTCAAAATTTGATATTTCTTTTTCAAAAGTATCTTTAAAAAGTGGATTTTTAAAGGCTATTTCTGTTATCGGTCTCTCTTTTGAAAGTTGGGTAGTAAATTCAGGAAAATCTAAGTTTTTAATCAGTAATTTAAGATGAGCATCTTTCATTTCTATAGATGGAATGAAAATTAGGAGGCTATTTTCTTTCGACTTTTTTTCTAAGTTGTTTATTAGCGAACTGGAAATTTCAGAAACTTCATTTAAAATGATTACTTGAGCATTTTCTAATGCATTATAGTCAACACTGTTGGTGGAATAAGTTTTGAGATTGAATTGTGGTTGAGTATATATTTTTTTCAGAAAAAGATCGTCGGTATTGCTAATACTTACAACGTTAATAGGTGTTATTTTATTGATGTTAAAGAACAACGAATTGTCAAAAGTAAGTCCGTTATCTTCAATTTTTATCATCCCGTTTTCTAAAGTTTTATCTGGTAATTGAAATTGTAGGATGGTATCTTTTTCTTCGTTGATTTTTACTCCTGTTTTTCCCAAGAGCTTTTCTTGATCATAGATAGAAACCGAGGTTGAATTGCTTTGTTTTCCTGAAGAACTTAATTTCACATTTAAGATGTTAGATTCAGATCGGAATGGAGATAAATAGGCGGTATCTATACTGACGTTATTGTGATTGGTTCTCTCCAGATTCAAGTTGTAGAGTTGAATATTTGAAGTGTCTTTAATTTTAGATAGATTAAGATTTTTTAAATCTGATATCAATAAAAGCTTGTTCGCTTTTTTATTTTTTTTACCAAGTACTGCAGTTTTAAGTAGAATGGTCTTTAAATCTATTGAAGTAGGAGCGAAGTCTATATCCTGAATATCAGTTTTAGTTACATTTTTATAAACTCCGTTATTTGTTAGAAGATGAATATTCTTATCTACAGGTAGATATTTCAGCAATTGTTGTTTGCTATTTTCAAACAATTGGCCTTGTTTTCCTTTAGCTTGCATACGGTACGAATTATCTAAATAGATAAATGTGTTTGCCGGTTCAATTTCGCTATCGTTCGGGAAATAGGGTTGAGCAAATGCTAAAATAATGCAGCTGAAAATAAATAAACGCGTAATGAGTACGAGCCACTTCTTAAGCTGTGAGCTTTTTCGGGTTTGCTTACTAAGTTTCTTTAAATATTTTACGTTGGTAAAATATTCTGTTTTAAACCGGCGTAACCGAAATAAATGAATGATAATAGGAATAATCAGCAGGAAGAGGGCATATAAAACTTCAGGTTGATTAAACTGCATGGAGATTTACTATTTCATCAAATATATGAAAAGCACAATAAAGATAAAGCTTTACAAGCGTTTTACACTAAATGAAAATGTACTGCCTACTTTGGGTGTAGAAGTTACATTTATTTTACCCCCCATATTAATAACCAGTTTTTGAACCGTTGCTAAGCCTATACCACTGCCAGGATTTCCATCTCTATCATTGGTGTCTAAAGTAGTAAAGAGTTGAAAGATCTTATCTATGTCTTGCTTAGGAATTCCATTACCATTATCTTCCACCTTGAAGCGATAATAAAAAAGAGATTCGCTAAAATGAATGATCACTTTTCGGTTTTCTTTACTGTTGTATTTAAGAGAATTGCTAATAAGATTTAATAGTACTTGTGTAAGGGCAGATCTATTCACCTTGTGTAAGGTGACATTTTCCGGATACTCTATAGATACATTTTCAGAAAATTCATAAAGCTGAGCAATGGTTTTAAAGATCTGATCTAAGTCTACATTTTCAAAATCTTTTTCTAAAATATGATCACTTTTATAAAATCCTAAAATTCCATCTACATAATTTCTTAGAGAGTAGGAAGACTCTACTAAATAATTGAGATATTCTACATTTTCTGCATTCATCTTCCCTTTATTCTCTTCCCTTAACAATTCGGTTAAAGAAATAATATTGGCCAATGGAGATTTTATATCATGAGAAACCAAGCTCGCAAATTTCTCTAATTCTGCATATTTTTGTTTTAGACTTAGCTGGATTTCTTGGAATTTTTTCTTTTGAAAACTGAATTCAATAAGTTTATTGCATTGATTAGCTAATGCTATAAGCGCTTTTAAATCGCAATCATTAAGAGTTCGTTCTTTAATGTCTAATATACTTAGCACACCAATCTTAGCTCCTAGATTATCTATAAGCGCTATTCCTGCATAAAATTTGAGATCTTTTTTGTATTTGGCATCAGATTTTTCAAATAGATCTGGATCGTCTGTAATATTGATCTGTGTGACAGTATTTTTTGACGTGAGCGTTTTATTTGTAAAAGAATGTTCGTGATCTTCTTTGTCAAAATTAATTCCTGTAGAATATTTGCAATGCATAATATCTTCATCCATGAGGCTTATGCACGCCATAGGTACCTCAAACATGCGTGAGGTTAAAAAAATAATTTGATATAAATCTTTGTCCTGTGTGGATAAAAGATCTTTTATCTCATTAGTATTTTGGGTAGGGAAATCTGTTTCAATAGTATAAGTATCTTTCATATAGATTTGCGCTCCAAATTAGCATTATCAATAATAAGATTTATTTTTTATCTATTGTGTTGTAAATCAGTTATTTTTTAAGAGTAATAGCTGCGTTTTATCGAAAAATTAAACGTTGTGCCGATGTTCACTTCAGAAATTAACGAAATTTCTCCACCCATAGATTCTACAAGTTTTTTAACAGTAGAGAGCCCAATCCCGTTTCCACGGTTCCCACTTCGGTCAGATTCGGCTAAAACTGTAAAAAGATTAAAGATCTCACTTTGCTTGTCTTCAGGAATTCCTATTCCGTTATCTCTAATTGTGAAATTGTAAAAATCTTCCTGTCTAACACACATTACATCTATAACAATTTCATCTTGATTGTTATATTTTAGGCTATTTCCAATTAGGTTTAAAAAAATCTGTTCTAAAACTACCCGATTGGTTTTAATCATAACGTTCTCTTCCGGAAGGTTTATAACGCAACTGTAATCTATATTTAAAAGGTCGATGATCTCTTCTAAAAGATCGTGAATGTCAAATTCTTCATCTTTAGTTTCTGTTAAAGTATCACTTTCATAATGCTCTAAAATGGAGGTGATGTAATTGCTAAGTTTAAAAGAAGATTGCTTTAAATAACTTAAATATTGCAAACCTTGTTCATCTATTTTTCCAGCGTACTTAGCTTTTAAAAGATCTGATGTAATGATCATATTAGCCAAAGGCATTTTCATATCATGAGAAACGGTGCCAGCAAACTCTCTTAGCTGATTGTTCTTTGCTTTAAGCTGATCTTTTATTTTTTCAAGATGTTGATTTCTACCCTGAAGTTCAAATAGCTTTTCTACTTGTTGAGCCAATGCTTTTAATGCCGATTTTTGAGAATCGTTAAGTTTACTGGGTTTGGTATCTAAAACACAAAGCGTTCCTAAAACAACACCATTTTCAGCTTTTAAAGGCATTCCGGCATAAAATAACAATGGTGGATCTGCTACCGTATATGGATTATCTACAAATCGAGTATCTTTTCGAGTATCTTGAACTTCCATAAGTTCATTTGGATTCAAAATAGCATGAGCGCAATGAGAAACCTCTGGGTCTCCTTGGCAGAGATCGGTTCCAACCTTAGATTTAAACCATTGTATATTTTCTCCAATTAAAGAAATGAGAGAAATAGGCTTATCACAAATTAAAGAGGCTAGTAAAGTAATATTGTCATAACTTTTCTCAACCTTAGAATTCATGATGTTCAAAGCTTTGAGAGTTTTTAATCTCTCTGGCTGATTTTCAGGTGTTTTTGGATACTTCATATAAAAATAATGAAAGGAATTCTTCCTGAACGAAGGGAGGTTTTTTTGAATTCTACCTCAAAGTTAATCTTTTTTCTGAATGAATTAGTGCATTATCAATATTTCTCGAAAACCCCTAATCCAAACAATGCAAAGTCATATTTTACGGGGTCTACCGGATCTAATTTCCTAAGACTAAGGTCAAGTTCTTTTAACGTTTTCCCGTCGTTTTGTTTTCGTTTTAATAGGCCTAATTTTCGTGCAGTATTGCCAGAATGCACGTCTAACGGACAGGATAATTGATTTGAGTTTAGCTTATTCCAAATTCCAAAATCTACTCCATTGGCATCCTTGCGAACCATCCATCGTAAAAACATATTAATTCTTTTAGCTGCAGAATTTTTTAGAGGATCACTTATATGTTTTTGAGTTCTGGGCAAGTGAGGAAGTTCAAAGAAAAGCTTCTTAAACTCATGAATTGAAGTTTGTAAAGAATCATTTTCAGCGTTCGATGCAAATACCGTTTCTAAACCATCATGTTTTTTATAAATATTTTGCAGGGAAGTGGCAAAATATTTTAGGTCCAATTCATTAAAAGTTCTATGCACAAAGTGTTCAAAACTGGTAAGATCTTCTTGAGAATGATTCAGTATAAAATTATAAGGGTCATTATCCATTCTGTCCATTAAAGAAGTCGCATTGGTTAAAATACTCTTTCTATTGCCCCATGAAATAGTTGCAGTTAAAAAACCAGCAATTTCAATATCTTCTTTTTTGCTGAATTTATGCGGAATTTGAATAGGATCTGTTGCTATAAATTCAGGTGAATTATATTGATCTACTTTATAATCTAAAAACGATTTTAACTCTGCTCTTTTTAGCATGGGTTATGATTTCAATATTTTTTAGACAATCTCGCCGTCTACCATGGTTAACTTTCTATCGGCCATATTTGCTAATTCTTCATTGTGAGTTACAATAACAAAGGTTTGATGAAACTCTTCTCTTAGCTGAAAGAATAATTTATGAAGATTCTCTGCAGACTCGCTATCTAAATTACCAGAAGGCTCATCAGCAAAAATAACCGCAGGATTGTTTATTAAAGAACGCGCTACTGCAATTCTTTGTTGCTCACCACCGCTCAATTCTCCAGGTTTATGATGTGCTCTTTCTTTAAGCCCTAAAAAATCAAGAAGTTCAAAAGCTCTCTTTTCTGCTTCCGCTTTTGAAGTTTTCTTGATAAACGCAGGAATACAAATATTCTCTAAGGCCGTAAATTCCGGTAATAACTGGTGAAATTGAAATATGAAACCAACTTCCTCATTTCTAAATTTTGAGAGCTTTTTCGAGTTTTGAGCGTAAATATCAATTCCATTTATTTCCAAGGAACTATCAGGTTGCTTATCCGGCTGGTCTAAGGTGCCCAAAATTTGAAGCAGTGTCGTTTTTCCGGCACCGGAAGCACCAACGATAGAAACAATTTCACTCTTAGCTATATGAAGATTTACTCCTTTTAAAACGTGTAGTTTTCCGTAGTATTTATGAATATTCTTGGCGTAGATCATTGATTTTGCTTAAAAAAGTGAAATTACTTATAATCTTTTAAAATGGTTGGTTTAACTTTTAAAAATATTCCTAGTAATAATTGAATCAGAGATGACATCAATTTAGAAATATGCAATGACGTTTAGAATCATTTTAAAATTTGATATAACAGTCTCTATTATTAAAGGGATATAATCTACTGTTTAGAGATTTAAATCGAATTTATTTATATAATTTGTTCAAGAGACGTAAGAAGTGAATTAATAGTTAAAAAGTGTTTTTTGTTTAAATTTTAATTACTTTTATTAAACAAAAAAAAGATTTATGATAGAAGAGTTTAAAGAGACTGCTATATTGGCTGGAGGATGTTTTTGGTGTACCGAAGCGGTTTTTGAAAGAGTAGAGGGAGTGTCTAAAGTAATCCCAGGTTTTTCTGGTGGAATGATCAAAAATCCTGCGTATAGAGAAATTATAACAGGGAGAACAGGACATGCAGAAGCAATTGAAATAGAGTTTGATCCAAGAGTTACAAGTTTTGAAGAATTGCTGTATATATTCTTCAGCACGCACGATCCAACTACGTTAAATAGGCAACAGTATGATGTGGGAACGCAATATAGAAGTGCCATTTTTTATACTTCAGAAGAACAAAAAGAAGTTGCAGAGAAAGTTGTAGAAAGAATAACTTCAGAAAAGATATTTAAAGATCCAATTGTAACTGAAATAACTGAGGCTGGAGCTTTTTACCAAGCGGAAGAAGAACATAAAGAGTATTATAGCAACCATAGGCAACAGCAATATTGCCAAGTTATTATAGATCCTAAGATTAAAAAGCTTAAAGAACTATTCTCACAAAAATTGAAAAAATAACAACATGTATAAATATTTTGAAGAATACGATCTAGAAGTTAGCAATGAGCTAAAAGGTAATTTTAAAAATATTATAGAACAAATAGGGGAAGATACCGAGAGAGAAGGTATTATAAAAACTCCCGAACGCGCTGCAAAGGCAATGCAATTCTTAATGCAGGGCTATCAAACAGATCCGGTAGAGATCTTAAAGGGAGCAATGTTTAAAGAATCTTACAATGAAATGGTGGTAGTAAAAGATATTGAATTATACTCTTTATGCGAACATCATATGCTTCCATTTTTTGGGAAAGCTCATATTGGTTATATTCCTAACGGACATATTGTAGGATTGAGCAAATTGCCAAGAATTGTAGATGTATTTTCCAGAAGAATGCAAGTGCAAGAAAGATTAACTAATGATATTTTAGAGTGTATTAACAACACATTACAACCTCAAGGAGTAGCTGTAGTAATAGAAGCACAGCATATGTGTATGATGATGAGAGGCGTACAAAAACAAAATAGCGTAACTACTACCTCAGGTTTTAGAGGACAGTTTGAAAAGATAGAAACCAGAACAGAATTTATGAATTTAATAAGTTCTAATTTAAAATAATGGCATCTTATTTGTTTTATAAAAAATCAACCAATAGAACTTAACTATGGAAAATTTGAAAAACAGATTGTTGATTAAAGGGGTTCTTTATGACTTAGCTGGTATGGCTACTTATGCAATCCCTTTTGTTGGGCCATTTTTGGATATTGCATGGGCACCAATTGCGGCAAAACAAATGAGAAAAATGTACCCGGGTAAAAAAGGTAAACTTGCATCTATACTGGTATTTCTTGAAGAGATTTTACCAGGAACAGATCTAATACCATCCTTTACATTAATGTGGTTATATACCTATGTATGGAAGAATGCTACTTCAAGAAGAGAAATTACCTTGGAGGCAGAAATGGCTTAATTAGTTGTTGAGTTTATATTTAAAGGAGGTTGTCTACAAGACAACCTCCTTTTGTTTTTAAATACTTGTTTGAAGGCTTAACGTAATGTTTCTACCTCTATCTTGAATACCGTCTGGTTTCAATCTGGAAAGATGAGAGATATAAGATTTATTAAGTAAGTTGGTTGCACTAAGATTTAGGTTGAAATCTAAAGATGAGATATTAAATTCACCTCCAATTCCAGCACTTAATAAAGTATAACCCGGAGTTCTTGTTTCAAAATTGCTAATGTGTTCTTGATCTAAAACTGTTTTTGTACTTACAAAAGCATAACTGTTGGTTAGTAAACCGGTTTTATTAAATTCTGTTCTTAGCGTATTGGTGATGGATGCTGCTGGAATTAAAGGCAGATCTTCTCCATTTTGCTTTTGTCCGTGTACCATTTCAAAGCTACTTTCAACATGTAACCAATCTATTGGATGTGGGTGAAGGTGTAAACCTGCTTCTCCACCATAAAGTTCTACATTGCTTTGTACATAATCAAAAACAGGATTTCCCTCTATCAGTTCTCCATTTGGACTTATGTATATATAATTGGAAATATTATTATAAAATGGATTGGCAAAGATCTCAAAATGTTTGCTTTTATATTCGAAAGCTACATCTACTTGGAAATTTTGCTCGTTGTCTAACTTAGTATTTCCTATTTCATATCTATTGGTTCCTTCGTGGGTTCCATTAGAAGTTAATTCAGCTAAGTTGGGCGCACGAAATCCTGTAGCTAAGTTAATTCTGGTAGATAAATTGGTAAAAAGATCGAATTTAGCGCCTAAAGCTCCATTATAACTAGTGAAGTTTTTATTTAAAGCTGCAAAATATCCTTCTTCTGATGGAATCCCCATTTCTTCTGAATCGATTTTACGGGTATCAAATCTTAAGCCTCCTTGAAAATCTATTTTTTCCAAATGGTAATGTGTAGTTGCTAATATTCCGAAATCGCTAACTGTAGCATCCGGAATAAGTACTTCTTCTCCTAAATTCTCGTTGGTTTGGTGCATCCCTTGAATACCAAAGATAGTCTGGAACTTCCCCCAATTTGGAGCATTATATTTTACATCATAATTAAGAGTATTTAAATGCAATTCTAAAGCTGGATCTAAATGTTCGCCTTCATCATGTGGTTCTATACCATGTTCTTCAAATTCTTTTCTATTATTAAATAAGTATCCTAGTTTTACATCAATACTCGAATTGGATAAATAGAATTTATTGTCTAAACTTAAAACATGATTATCTACTTCTTGATTCGGAGTCATCTGATCTTTAGAGGTGCTTTGAATTCCAATTTCTTCAGGAATTCCTAATTTGGAGCTATTGTAATTATATCTAAGATCTCCCTTGTAAGCTTTTGTTTGATATCCAACGCCTGCCTTTAGATCAGATTCTTGATAACGTGTATTAGTAACTCTATAATCAGAACCTGTCTTGTAATCGCTATTAGTTGCGTAATTACCTCTTGCTAAAACTTTCCATTTTTCACCTGAAGTTTTTACTCCAAGATTCACTTCAGAACCTAAGGTGTTAGTCTGATAGGTATATTTTGCATCGATGTGTGTACTATCTTCATCTGCATATTTTTCCGGATTCAAATAAAGAACTCCTCCAAGTGCATCACTACCGTAAAGAAGTGAAGCAGGACCTTTAATAACTTCTACACTTTCTACACCACTTGCGCTTAAACCTAAACCATGTTCATCACCAAATTGCTGATTTTCTAGTCTAACCCCTTGAGTATAGACTAAAACACGATTAGAACTAAGTCCTCTAATTACCGGTTTACCAATTCCGGATCCTGTGGTTACGCTTTCCACTCCTGGCATTTGGGTAATTCCTTCTGCTAAATTGATAGCACCTTTTTTATTAAGCTCATTTACACTTTCTCGTTCCACTTTCATGATATTATCACCCTGTAATTGATGGAAAGGCGTAGAGACAATTACAGCATCCATTTCAATGGCAGTTGGAGATAAAGTGATATTTAAATTTTCAGAATTTGGAATATTGGAGTTTAAAGTTTTGGAACTATATCCTATGGAAGAAATTATAAGATCGAAATTTCCTGATGGTAGATTTTTTAATTCAAAATTTCCATCTAAATCTGTGTTGGTGCCTTTATCTAATTTCGGAAAGTATAAGGTAACCCCAGCAATAGGCTGTTGGGTATCATTATCTATTACTTTTCCATTAATTGAATTCTGGGAATAGGCTTGTGTAGCTATTGCAAAAGCAAATAGCATATATAAAAATTTATGCATTATTGTAATTTTAAGGAATTAATGTATGGTGGCTCATCGCCATTTAAAAAATAATCTATACAGTGAAATTCCTTTGAGGAGGACCTCTTAAGCTGTAGGAGAGTTTTTGATATTCGCTTAAGAAAAGATAATTATTAAAAAATTTCTTATCTATAAATACATCATTTACCAATTCGTAGGTAAATAATTCATATTTAAAAAAAGGTGTATAATGAAGTTTACACAACTCGCAATCTAACTGTTTTTTGTGAATATGAAGATCGTTATATTCTACACAAACAGTGTGTTTTTCATGAGCATAAATATGAGAAAGCTTTAAAACTGATGGCAATAAAATCGCCATAGTTAAAAAGATTAAACCATATTTTTGAAAAATACTCATAGGGGCAAAACTAATTTAAAAATCGAGAGAGGCCTAATCGAGTCAGCATTTTCTTCTCAAAATTCCAGAAAAATTCATATTGCCCAAACAACCAACCAAAGCATACCAATAAGAATTGATAGATAGGGAATACCAATAAAATTCTAATAGGCCAGAATACATACCAAGGTGAAGTTTCTTGATACAATCCGAAGAAATGACAAATAGGAGCCGCAAGTTTTACAGAAGAGGATCCGGTAACTGCAAAAACCACCAAGATCATGATAAACTGAAAATTAGAAGTAATGCCCCAACGTTGCTTTAACTTATTCATTCTGCAAAGATATCATATAGAAATTCAATAGCGAAATTCAATCATATCATATTCGTGTGGAGACCGAGAATCGTTGATTATATTCTCTGGAAAAAAACACGAAGTAGTTGTAGATAAGATAATTCACTTCATACCCGTAATCTATATTTGGGTTGTAGTTGATCTCTTGAATATATAGATCTTGATTAAATCTTGAAGGTTGGGTTACTCTAGAGTTATATTCTTGCACCAAAAACTGATTTTTGTTTTCTAAATAACTTTGAGAGTAAAAATTTCTTGGTTTTGCAATGCTATTTAAAAATAAATTGAAGCCAGGCTCTATAATAATTACCTCGTATTGTAAGCTGTCATTCGCAATTCTTACGGTATCATTTGCCGTGGTATTATCTTTTTTACCATCAAAATCTCTATTGGTGGTACCACAACTATAAATGGTCAGGGCTAAAATGATTATAAAAAGTAGATTTTTCATTTATTCAATTTTTATTTCAATAATGATGATCGAGCTATTTGTTCTTTTTAACAACGTAAATCGACTTTAAAAGGTACAATTTTAATAGAATTATTTAAAGTGGAATTTTTAAATAGTTGAAATCGCTTTAAAAGAAAAATGCTCCTGAAGTTTTGCTTCAAGAGCATTTTGATAATAATAATCAATTTTTAAGCCGAAATATTTTTTGATAGGGTGATGATCTGATCTGCAAGTTCCAATCCAATTCTATCTTGAGCTTCATGAGTAGAAGCTCCAATATGCGGACTTAGTGAGATTCTTTCTTCCATTAAAACTCTTATGGCCGGCGTTGGTTCTTCTTCAAAAACGTCTAAACCAGCAAATCTTATTTTACCGCTCTCTAAAGCATCAATTAAAGCTACCTCATCTACAACTCCACCTCTAGAAGTATTAATAATTGCAGCTCCCTGTTTCATTATTTCTAACTCTTTTTTACCAATAAGAGGTTTTTTTTGAGCAGGAACATGAAGGGTAATAAAATCTGAATCTTTTAAAATATCTTTTACGGGCTCTGTTTTTATAGGAATAGTTACTACCTGATCGTTATAAAAATGAAGGGTGATCTTGGTTTCTCCAACTTTATCATCGCTAGCAATAACCTTCATTCCAATCCCTAAAGCAATTTTTGCAACTTCATGTCCTATTTTACCCATTCCAATAATACCAAGAGTTTTTCCTCTTAGCTCTGTTCCTCCGGCATAATTTTTCTTAAGATCTTTAAACATAGAATCTCCGCTTAAAGGCATATTTCTATTAGAATCATGAAGATATCTAACTCCGCTAAACAAGTGAGCAAATACCAATTCTGCAACAGAACCAGCACTAGCTGAAGGTGTGTTAATTACATGCAACCCTTTTTTCTTGGCATATTCTACATCTATATTATCCATACCAACACCAGCTCTTCCAATTATTTTTAGAGAAGGACATGCATCTATAAGATCTTTTCTAACAAGAGTAGCGCTGCGAACTAGCAGTACATTTATCTTTTCTTCGTTTATAAAATTAATTAATTGCTCTTGGGCAACTTTGGTAATATAAACATCAAATCCTGCAGCTTTAAGTTTGTTAACACCAGATTGAGATAATCCGTCGGTTGCTAATACTTTCATTCAATTAAAATTTCAGTGTTACTTCATTCTTCTAAATTCAAAAAAAGAAGAAAGTTGTTTATAATTTATACGTTACGTTCTAAATCGCTCATTACGTCTACTAATACTTCTACACTTTCCAAAGGCAATGCGTTATACATAGAAGCTCTGTAACCTCCAACGCTTCTGTGTCCATTAATACCGGTAATTCCGGCCTCTTTACACATAGCATCAAATTTGTCTTTTAAAGCTTCGTTGTTTAAATTGAAAGTAGCATTCATGATAGATCTGTCTTCAACGGCAGTATACCCTTTAAATAAAGGATTAATGTCTATTTCAGAATATAAAAGCTGCGCTTTTTTCTCATTTTTCTCTTCAATAGCTTTAATTCCGCCCTGAGCTTTTAACCATTTCATAGTCAATAAAGAAACATAAATAGCATACACTGGAGGGGTATTAAACATGCTTTCTTTTTCTATATGAACTTTATAATCCATCATAGATGGTATTTCTCTACTCACTTTACCAAGAAGATCTTCTTTAACTATCACTAAAGTTGTTCCTGCAGGTCCCATGTTTTTCTGAGCACCGGCGTATATAAGGTCGAATTTTGAAAAATCTAATTCCCGAGAAAAAATATCGCTACTCATATCACACACCATTGGTTTTGGTGTATTTGGAAATTCTTTCATTTGAGTACCAAAAATGGTATTGTTACTGGTACAATGAAAATAATCTACATCTGTAGGGATCATATAGCCTTTTGGGATGTAATTGAAATTCTTATCTTCTGAAGATTTTACCACATTTACCTCACCAAAAAGTTTAGCTTCTTTTATAGCTTTACTAGACCAAGTACCTGTATTTAAATAAGCACCTTTTTTTTCTAATAAATTATAAGCCACCATTAAGAATTGCATGCTGGCGCCACCTTGTAAAAACAAAGCTTGATATCCTTTATTTTGTAAACCTAATAGCTCTAAAGACAGACTTCTGGCTTCTTCCATAACAGCAACAAAATCTTTGCTGCGGTGTGATATTTCTAATATAGATAATCCTGAATTGTTATAATTTAAAATCGCTTGCGAAGCTTCTTGAAATACCTCTTGAGGTAAGATACAAGGACCCGCGCTGAAATTGTGTTTTTTCATAAAAAATGTGTTTGTTACAAAGATGCTAAAAACTAAGGTAATCTTATGTTATATAAATAATAATAAGTCTTGCCACAAGATACAAAATGGAGAAAGTAAATAAAAATAGGGCATTGGCTCACATCAAATTTATTTGAATTCAATGTGAAAAATTGGAATTAGTTAAGATTAGAAAGAAATGAAAGAATATCTACATTATCTGCGTAATCCCAAAGATTTGGATGTTGTGTCTCGCCAAATTTTACTTCAGACTCTATCAATCCTTCAGAAACTATACATTGCAAATTATCTTCATTTTGCTGAAGCGTTGTTTTCAAAGTAGCTATATCAGCATAACTTTCCCAGAAAATGGTGGCTATTGGTGAACCAAAATTTTCATCTTCCTTTAGAACTAAAAACCCATTATCCAACATTTTGAATTCGCTCATTAAATACACCGCTTTATTGTAATCGTAATTATTAGCGTATTTAGCATGATTCATAAGATCATTCCAAGAATACATCGCTTTATAGAAGCTATCAAAATCGTAATTTTCAGGTACGTAAAGTTTAGAAACGTTTCTACAGCCTAAACCAAAATATCTAAAAATATCTTCGCCTAAAGCTTCGAGTTGCTCTTTAGTTTCTTTTCCTGTAAGTATAGCAATCGAATTTCTATTCTTTCTAATAATTGATGGTTTGTCTGCAAAGTAATATTCAAAATATCTGGAAGTATTGTTACTACCAGTAGCAATTACCGCATCAAAATATTCTAATCTTCCTGTAGTAAATGTGATCTTATCTTTATATTCTGAATCTAAAGCAATTAAATAATCGGCTAAGATTGGCAATAGAAGTTGGTCGTTAGAAGATTGTTTCACAACTACATTATGTCCTGAAATTAGCACAGAAATAAAATCATGAAATCCAACCAGCGGAATATTTCCTGCCATTATGATGGCAACTGTTTTAGGTTTTAAGTCTTCAAAATTATAAGGTTGAAGCCATTTGTCTAAATTTTCTGGAGTTAAAGCTTTTGCCCATTCTTCTAAAGAAAAGAGTACATTTTCTTGAGTAAACCATCCATTGTGATGAACAGCTCTTTCAATTTGCTCTTTCATTCTATCAAATACCAACTCATTTTGAGGCAGCATTTCCTTTTCTAATAAGCCCTCGCGGCGAAATTGGTTTAAAAAGAGACCTAACTGAATTAAGTGAGATTTTCGCTGCTCGAATGTCATGGGCTAATTTGGTTATGAATTGTTTTGGCTTTAAATTTGTCTTGGCGAAATTAAAAGTTATCGGTTAAAAATCGCCTATAAATCCTTGAAAAATTAAAAATTCTAAAGGAATTTGTTTCACGGATTACGTTTAAATTTACTAATAAAATTAGCTATGGCAATTATAATAACAGACGAGTGCATAAACTGTGGGGCTTGCGAGCCGGAATGTCCTAACACCGCAATTTATGAAGGAGCAGACGATTGGCGTTATGCAGATGGAACAGATCTAGAAGGTAATGTGGTTTTACCTAACGGAAAAAAAGCAGATGCTAGCGAAGCTCAAGAACCAGTAAGTGATGAGATCTATTACATAGTTCCAGATAAATGTACAGAATGTAAAGGTTTTCATGATGAACCACAGTGTGCTGCGGTATGCCCTGTAGATTGTTGTGTTCCAGATGATGATCATGTTGAGACAGAAGAAGAATTACTTGCAAAGCAAAAATTCATGCACGAAGAAGCATAATTAAACTTCAAACTTTATAAAAAATCCCGTTTAATTCTATTAGACGGGATTTTTTATGAAATTACTTTTTCTAAATTACATTTTTTGAATGCTTTGTAACATGAGTGTTATTGTTGCTTTTTCTTGAAATGATTTTTAAATAAAAATATCCAATAAAACCGGCGATGATGGAGGCAGATAGAATTCCAATTTTAGCCTGAGTAAGTAATATCTCGTTATTAAAAGCGAGCTCTGTTATAAACAAAGACATGGTGAAGCCCATGGCTCCTAGAAATCCAATCCCATAAACATGTTTCCATTCTACATTTGGCGGCAATTTAGAGATTTTAAAATATACCATAAGTCTTGTGAAAAGTACAATTCCAACAAACTTCCCTACTATCAACCCCACTATAACACCAATAGCTAAGTTACTGAATAAATTATCGAAGGAATTGGAATCTAATGTGACACCGGCATTAGCAAAAGCAAAAATGGGTAATACTATAAAGCTCACAAAACTGTGCAAGTAAGAATCTAATCTTTGCAAGGGGGGAGTAGCATCTTCAGTAAGCAAGGAAAACTTTTCAATAATGTTAGTAATCTCGTCTTCATTCTCATTTTCATTAGTACTATTAGAAGTCAATTTTTCTTTAATTTCAAAAGAAAGCATCTTCACTTTTCTAAGAAATAGGGGAGTATCAATTTTTTTAGTGGTAGGAATTGCAAATGCAGCTAAAACCGCTGCAATGGTAGCATGAACGCCAGAAAGCATAATTGCCATCCATAATCCACCAATTCCAGCTATGGCATATACAATTGGGTTTCTAATTCCTATAAAATTAGCTAACAATAAGAACATTAAGAAAACTCCACCCATAGCTAGATTATTCAGCATAATATCTTGAGTATAGAAAAATGCCACCACCAAAATCGCACCCAGATCATCTATTACGGCAATGGCAGTAAGGAAGATTTTTAATGATAGCGGAACTCGATTTCCCAGTAGATATAAAACTCCTAAAGCAAAAGCTATGTCTGTAGCCATTGGTATTCCCCATCCTTTTATAGAATCTAATCCTACATTAAAATAGTAGAAAATTAATGCAGGAAAGATCATACCTCCAATAGCTGCTACAATCGGCAAAATAGCTTTTCTAAAACTTGAGAGTTCCCCGCTCATCACTTCTTTTTTTAACTCCAATCCAACCATAAAGAAGAAAATAGACATTAACCCATCATTTATCCAATGTAGCAAGGTCTTGTTAAGTACTGCATCATTAAAACCAATGTGAAGTTCTTGTTTCCAAATATTGTGGTAAAGATCTGAGTAAGGAGAATTGGCAACAATCATAGCTAATGCGGCCATGATAATAATCAAAATACCTACTGAAGTTTGCTTATTTATAAAATTATTAATCGGGATAAGGAAATAGATATCTAAAGAAGATTTTTTCATTATTTAATAGGTTTAAAATGAACTAATAAATAAAGACTTGATCACGTTTACAGAAAGCAAAGTATCCATAATTTTAAAGGTGAGAAGTAGAATATTTCTGCTAAATTAATTGGTATTATCAACTTAAAATATGACGTTGGTCACATAGGATTGTTCTAAAAGATTTTAATATCAATTTAAATTTTAATAGATTTAATTATGAGCGATCTGGTTTACACAAGAGTCTCTTCAGACTCAGAACTCAATGATATTCTTCAATTACAGAAGGAGAATTTGCCTGTGAATTTATCTGAAAATGAAATAAAGAATCAAGGTTTTCTTACGGTATCTCATAATTTACAGATTCTTAAAATCTTAGATGAAATTGAACCTGCTATTATTGGCAAAAATGAGAATGGAGTTGTTGCCTATATTTTGGCTATGACAGAAAATTCTAAAGAGCAGTTACCAATTCTTGAAGAGATGTTCTGTAAATTTAAAGAAGTACGGTATTTAAATGAACCTATTTCAACCTATAATTATGTAGTTGTTGGACAGGTATGTGTTGCTAAACAATACAGAGGTAAGGGAGTTTTTGAAAACTGTTATCATCTTTATAAAAACTCATTTAAAGCATCCTATGATTTTGCTGTAACTTTAATTTCTTCTAGAAATACGAGATCTTTAAATGCTCACACCAAACTTGGTTTTGAAATAGTACATAACTACACCTCCCCAGATGGTGAAAAGTGGAATATTGCGATATTAGCTTGGTAAGTGAGTGATTAATCGATTTCTCTCTCTAATTTTCTCTGGATCTTTTCGATGGCACTTTGAATAGATTTTTCTGGCTCTATAATGTTTTGATCTCCCCAAAAATCCATATCTGTAAATCCGGATACATCATCTACCATCACAACGGTAGTATTAATAAACTCATCGGTTTTTCTAAGATTCTCATTTGCGTACTTTTCTCTATTGGTTACAGCCATTTCTCCATTCAACGTATATCTGGAATTAAATAGTTTATTTTTCCAGTTTACCACAAATTCCAATTGCGCTCTGCTATAACTATAATACCACTTCCCGTTACTTTCTCTGTAATCTACTTGATAGACTACATCTACCGGATACACATCTGCCGCATTTGGTTTTTTCTGAACAAAGATTGCAGCAGCTTTATCTCTATCATCTACATTCATACTGAAAGTCGCTTTTATTAGCGCTAAACTTTCTGAATCTACGTACATCTTCCCAGAATACCAAGGCTGAGAATGATCATTCTCTGTAAAGTTCACCACATAAATCAATTTATTATTCACTTTGGTGGCTTTATCAAATTTGAAGGTATAACTGTCTGAAATTGTTCCTGAAAATAGAAAAGTTGGATATTTCATTACATCAAGAAAAACTGTATTGTAAGGTCCTCCGCGTAGTTTTAAAGCTAAAGTATCTAAACGTTCATAATCTGTTCTTTTTCGAGCTTTATAAATTGAAACTTGGTCTTTTTTTGAATTGGTATAAGGCTGTTTTAAAACCTTTACAACTGCTTCAGAAAGAGAAACATTTCTTCTTCTTTTCTGAATAGTTTCTCTGTAAAATGCAGTAAGCAATGTTTTTTGATTGGAGTAGTTATCACCACTTTTTTTAAAAACAGCGTTAATAAGATCTTTGGCATTTCCATTATCTGTCAAATTTATTTCCGGTAATTCTTCAATCACTTCACTTAATTCTATTTTAGTGTCTTCAGATTTAAAATAGCTTAAAGGCAAAGATTTGCTTTGATATCCTAAGAAGGAGATTCTAATGACTCCTTCAGACATAGTTCCAGGTATTTTTATTGAAAATTCCCCTTCAGAATTGGTGATAGTGCTAATGTTAGTTCCTTCTAAGTTCAACATCGCCAAGGCTATATCATCTCCGGTATGGCTATCTACCACTTTACCTTTAAATGCGGTATAAGGTTCTTGTTCTTGATATGATACTTCGGCATAACTGTTAGCGGATAAAAGGATTAAAAACAAAAACGAAGTCAATAAAGATTTTTGAAATATTAGAGCTTTAGAAGTGTACATAGCTATTTTTTTAATAAATTTAAATTGATGGCAATTGCTCACTAATTTAAGCATTTTTGGTACATTAATTAAACAGTTCAAAATTCATTAAATAAAAAATAAATTCCGTTTTTACATACCACGTTTTTATGAAAGATAATTTCTCCACGCAATCTGATCTCTATGCTAAATTTAGACCTACTTATCCTCAAGAATTATATGATTTTATAGTAGATCAAGTAAAAGATACTTCTGCAGCTTGGGATTGTGGTACTGGTAACGGACAGGTAGCAGGAGTGCTTTCTAATTACTTTAAGGAGATCTTTGCAACAGATATTAGTGAAAATCAGATGCAAAATGCTACAAGATCTTCTAATATTCACTATTCTAAACAACCTGCTGAAAGAACTAATTTTAAAGACCAGTCATTCGATCTTATAACCGTAGCACAAGCTATACATTGGTTTAATTTTGAGGAATTCTATAAAGAAGTAAAGCGATGCTTAAAGCCAGAAGGAGTTTTTGCTGTTATTGGTTATGAGTTATTTTCCAGCAATGAAGAAACCAACATGGTTATAGAAGAATTATACCATGGTTTAATTGGTCCATATTGGGATAAAGAGCGGTATTTATTAGAAGAAGGTTATAAAACCATTCCTTTTCCTTTTAAAGAGATCGAAACTCCAGAATTTAGCCTGGACTTAAATTGGAGTTTCGATCAATTAATTGGGTATCTAAAAACCTGGTCCGCAGTTAAACATTATGAAAATGATAAAGGCGTTAATCCAGTTGATATTATTTCAAAAGAATTAAGACACGCGTATGGTGAAAGGGGATCTATTCATTATCCAATACTATTCAGACTTGGCAAGCTCTCCTAAAATTTCATAAGATCTTAATCTCGCTTTATGATCGAAAATATGAGAAACAACCATCACTTCATCAACTTCGGTTTCTTCAATAAAACTGGATAATTGCTTTTGAATTGTTTCTGGACTACCTATAAAACTATAGTGTATCATGTTTTGAATAGCGGCTTTTTCAGCTTCATTCCAAACCATATCCATATTGTCTACAGGAGCCGGCATAGGTTTTCTAATTCCTCTAATTATTCCTAAGAACAATTGTTTTTGGCTGGTGGCTAAACGCTCTGCTTCTTCATCTGTAGCTGCTGCAATTACATTTACGCAAGCTATGGAATATGGTTTTTCCAGCTGGTCTGATTTTTTAAATCCTTCATTATAGATTTGTAAAGCTTGATGTAAATAAGTAGGAGCAAAGTGACTTGCAAAGGCATACGGTAACCCCATATGAGCAGCTAATTGGGCGCTATAGGTACTAGAACCTAATAAATATAGCGGAATATCTAAACCTTCTCCAGGAATAGCTCTCACATCAGCATGTCTATTTTCAATAGAAAAATAGCGCTGTAACTCTTGAATGTTATTAGGGAAATCGTTTACAGATTCCTGTACATTTCTTCTAAGTGCCATGGCTGTTTTTTGATCTGTTCCGGGAGCTCTACCCAAACCAAGATCCATTCTTCCAGGATATAATAACTCCATCGTTCCAAATTGTTCTGCAATTACCAACGGCGCATGATTAGGAAGCATTATTCCACCAGAACCAACTCTAATAGTTTTAGTGCCTTGGGCTATATGATTTAAAAGAATGACGGTGGCAGAACTGGCAATACTCGCCATGTTATGATGTTCTGAAATCCAGTAGCGTTTATATCCCCAATTTTCTACATGTTGTGCAAGATCTAAACTCTTTTTAAAAGATTCTGTAGGAGTACTTCCTGCTGTAACAGGTACCAGATCTAATACCGAAAATTGAGTATTCTTAAGTATATTTTTCATAGAAATTTTAATGATTGAAAATGATATTTCTTACATATTAGTGTGTGTTTACAAATAGGTGTAGAAATAATAAACATTGAATCATCAGTCGGTATAAGGGCAAAAAGTTTACAGCAAACTCTTGAAAACATTATTATTGAACGGATATGAGAAAAATTATTGATATTTGGAGCTCGCTGAAATTTCACGGCATAAAATATGATAATCTGCAGAACGTTATCAACAAGCTAATTAAAGCACTATAGGATGAGAAAATCAATTTTCGGAATATTATTATGTATGTTATTGCCCGTAGCTGTTCGGGCTCAGATTGAAACTGAAAACAACAGTGTAACTTCTCTGGTTTTAACCGAACTTAATAGAGAGCGTGTTCTACAAAAAGAAAATTTAGATTTTAAGATTAAACAGTTAGATGCCAAGATCGATAACTTAGATGAAAGTATAAAAAACACCAGTTCTTCTTCAGAAAAAGTAGATAAACTCTTAGAAAGAGTACAGGTATTAGAACAACGACAACAAGAATTAGACAAGAATACGGTAAGTGTTTACAAATACAATTATAGTTCTGCCGTTTTAAACCTTGCATCTATGGAGCGAGAAATAAAACCTTTGAATCTTTTTAATAGTTCTAAAGAGTTTTATGGAACTCTTGAAAAAACTAGTAATCCTATGAATTATGATGGATATGCTGCCTGGTTTAAAGAATTTCAGAAATATATAGAGGAGAATAAAAAGGATGAAGCAAGATTAGCGGCTTTAAGTCATATTATTGATGTTACTGGAAATCTAGCAGAAGGAACTCCTTTTACAGGAATGTTTGCAGGAAGCTTATTTGATGGTATTGGTTCTTTTATCAATTCATTAGGGCGAAGAGATAAAGATCTTAGAGAGAAAAGCATGAAAATGTTTAATTTAACGACCTCTGTTTCTCAGTTTACGCATGATAAAGATTTGATAGAAACCGAATGGAAGGGGATTACCAAGAGTTTAAATGAACTTAAGGAATTGCAAAACCATGCTATGGAAGAAAATGTTGTTGGAATTTTAGGGATTAATAAAGACGATTTTCAAAAGAAATTCACCAATGAAACCGATGCTAAAAAAAGAACACAATATATTTTGGACATTTCTAAAATTGCTGAGAATAAGATCGTAGACGAGAAAGCAAAAAATCCGGAGAATTGGAAACAGCAATATTACAATCAGATGGAAGCTGTTCAGAATTTAAAGATTAGGTTTGGGACGATTACTTTCAGAATATTAGAAAATTTAGATAAATATAAAGTGCTGATAGATAAGTATAAGCAAGATGAATTTTTAAAAGACAGAATGAATCAGTTGGAGTTGAAGTTAGATCTTGTAAAAGGCAGTTTTGAATCTACTTTTAATCCGCAAGAGTACATAAGAGCTTCTAATGAAATGTATATCGTAGAGTAATTTAAAACTGCTTCAAAAAATATAAATGTCGGTTAAATTTATCTGAAGAATTATTTTTCAGATAAAGATTTTACCGGCATTATAGTAACTTGATAGATCTTCCAATGATAATCCTCTAAGATCTTTAAACCTTTTTCAACTTCAAAAGTGATATCCACATCGTTAATAGGAACTATAAAAACTTCACCGAAATAAACCTGTCCTTGTTCTCTAAATCTAACATCAGCTTCCAATACCCAATCCCACTCTGTTACTACACCACGTATACCTTCAACCAGATCATCGTTATTTTGAGTATCTACATGAACAGGATGTCTATCCATTAAATCTAAAACTGCTGTCTTTAAATTGGTATACCCATCTTTTAAAACCGAGAATGAAATAAAGAGCGCAGCAGCAGAATCTGCCCACCATAATCCAAATGCTAAGCCTGTAATTCCTAGCATTGCTGCAAAAGCCGTTGTATAATCAGCTTTTTGGGTATTGGCATCGGTATATAAGATCTTATTATGAAGTTTTTTAGCAAGTGGAAGTTTTTTATATCCAATAAAAACAGAAGGTAAAGATGCCCAGACTAGAGCTAATATCATAACCCAACCTAACCAAAATTGCTTTCCAAAAAGAACGATGGTTCCAATGGTTGGATGTTCTGCCTTTATAAGCGATATAGCTGAATCTATAAGTAAAAAACATCCCATGGCGAAGAGAGCAACAGCTCCAGCCAGATAGGCGATGCTAAATGCACGATGATAACCATAAGGAAATTCTGAATTTGGTTTTTTATATGCGAATCTCGAAGCAATTAGAAAAGATATTGCTGGAAGTAAACCCATAGCATCTTCCAGCCATGCTGTTTTCATAGCTTGAGAAGATCCCATCACCAAATACATAAGAATAATAGTAGAAATTAAATAAGCCAATGTTATCCATTCTAACTTCTTTGCTTCTTCAAATTTTGAAACTAAATGCTCTGGTAACTCAAATGCTTCAGGATTTTTCATTTTCAAGATTTTGATAGATGAATTCTTCTAATTTAACCAACATCTTATTTTCCCCTTTAGGAACTAAGAAAACATGTTGTTTATCATAAGGTCTTGTAAAGCCAGCCTTTTCAGACCAAACCGATTTTTTATCAAATCCTCCAATAACAAGATTGACTTCATATTTTTCTAGTTTTTCTATTAAATCACTTTCATTTCCAATGTTGTAAATAACCTTTAACCGATTCATTTTTGCAAACTTATTGATAATAGCAATTTCAGTTCCTGAGAAAGAATTTTCAGTTTTAGTTGTGTAAGGAGGATTTTCAATAACTCCTACTATCAGCCCGACTTCTTTAGCCTTTTCCCAACTTGATTTTGGGTCTTTTGGTAAGTTGCAGGATATAAATAAAAGAAGCGAACAGAGAAGAAGGTGATTAGATCCGGCTACTTTAAGTTTCATAAGATTTGATTATTTAATTAAAGTTATAAAAAGAATAATCAATAAGAATAAGACATGAAGAGTTTAAGATTTATTTAATAGCTATAAATAAAAAACCGCCCTAACCTTAAGATTAGAGCGGTAATGAAATTATATCAATTAGTTTCAATTTTTGAAATTATCCACATTTTGAAGATCCACAGTCTTTACAAGTAAGACAACCTTCTTGATAGATGAGGTTTGTAGAATTACAATTGGTGCATTTTTGTCCTTTAGCCTCTGTTCCATCTGCAACATAACGTTTAAGAGCTCTAGCAACACCGTTCTTCCAAGTGTTTATAGATTCGCTATTTAATTGCAAGCTGTTAATAAGATCTACCGCATTTTCTATTGGCATTCCATGTCTTAACGTACTAGAAATCAATTTTGCATAGTTCCAAAATTCAGGATCGAATTTATGAGACAGCCCTTCAATCGTGGTTTTATAACCTCTTTGATTTTTATATTGAAAGTCATATCTGGTATTTCCTTGCTCATCTTTATTTTTGATGATCTTCCCATTATCTACCCATCTCGGAATCAAAATACCATCTTCATCATCTGCCAATCCGGTAAAGATCTCATAAGGTTTGTCTCCTATAAGTCCGATAAAGGCAATCCATTTTTCTTTATTATTCTGAAATCTGATTACATCTGCCTCTAATTCATGAGGTCTTTTAGTAGGGAAATTTGAATTTCCAGAAGTTGTTTCTTTTTTCTCTTCATTGGAGATCAATACTCCGCTTCTAGAACCATCTCTATATACGGTAACTCCTTTACATCCTACTTTCCAAGCTTCCATATATAATTTACCTACAAGCTCTTCTGTAGCATCATTTGGTAAATTGATAGTTACACTTATAGAATGATCTACCCATTTTTGAACAGCACCTTGCATTTTAACTTTGCTCAACCAATCTATATCATTAGAAGTAGATTTATAGTAAGGTGATTTCTTCACTAAATCGTCAAGATCTTTTTGAGTATAATCATTGCTTATCTCAAAACCATTTACTTTCATCCATTCTTTAAAACGGTGGTGGAAAACTACGTATTCTTCCCAAGAATCTCCTGTTTCATCTACATAGTCTACCGTTACATTCTTATCGTTAGGGTTTACTTTTCTTCTTCTTTTATAAACCGGCATAAATACTGGCTCTATTCCAGAAGTAGTTTGCGTCATCAAACTTGTTGTTCCTGTTGGAGCAATAGTTAACATGGCAATATTTCTTCTACCATGTTCTAGCATTTCATAATAAAGCTTGTCATCTGCTTCTTTAATACGCTGTATAAATGGATTGTTCTTTTCTTTATCTGAATCATAAAAAGCAAAAGCACCTCTTTCTTTAGCCATGTTTACAGAACCTCTGTAAGCCTCAAGCGCTAAAGTTTTATGAACTTTTACAGAGAAATCAATTCCTTCAGGGCTTCCGTAAGCAATTCCAAGTGCAGCAAGCATATCACCTTCTGCAGTTATTCCAATTCCTGTACGTCTTCCTTCGTTGGCTTTCTTCTTAATTTCTAACCAAAGATTTTTCTCTACTCTTTTAATTTCTTCATTTTCTGGATCTGCATCTATCTTACCAAGAATATCATCGATTTTCTCTAATTCTAGATCGATTATATCATCCATCATTCTTTGCGCTGCAGCCACGTGTTTCTTGAATAAATCAAAGTCGAAAGTTGCCTCTTTAGTAAAAGGATTTTCTACGTAAGAGAAAAGATTGATAGCTAAAAGTCTACAAGAATCATAAGGGCAAAGTGGAATTTCACCACAAGGGTTCGTAGAAACTGTATTATAGCCTAAGTCTGCATAGCAGTCTGGAATAGATTCATTTATAATAGTATCCCAAAATAGAATTCCAGGCTCAGCAGATTTCCATGCATTATGAACAATCTTATTCCATAAGATAGATGGATCTATTTCTTTTGTTTGTTTAGGGTCTTTACTGTGAACAGGAAATTTTTGAATGTAAGGAGTCTTATTATCTAAAGATTTCATGAATTCATCATCTATCCTTACAGAAACGTTAGCCCCGGTAACTTTTCCTTGTTCCATTTTTGCGTCTATAAATCCTTCAGAATCTGGATGGTTTATAGATACTGAAAGCATTAAGGCACCGCGTCTCCCATCTTGAGCAACTTCTCTCGTAGAATTAGAATAACGTTCCATAAACGGAACAATTCCGGTAGAAGTAAGTGCAGAGTTTTTTACAGGCGAACCTTTTGGTCTTATATGAGAAAGGTCATGACCAACTCCTCCACGACGTTTCATCAATTGCACTTGCTCTTGGTCTATCTTCATAATGCTTCCATAAGAATCACTATTACCGTTATTACCAATAACAAAACAGTTTGAAAGAGAAGCTACCTGAAATTTATTTCCAATTCCAGCCATTGGACTTCCTTGAGGAACAATGTATTTGAAATTTTCTATCAATCCCATAATTTCCTCTTCACTCATAGGGTTGGGGTACTTTGCTTCAATTCTAGCAATTTCACTAGCAATTCTTACATGCATATCTTGAGGCGACTGCTCATAAATATTATCGTAAGAATCTTTTAAAGCATATTTGTTGATCCAAACTCTGGCCGCTAATTCATCTCCTTTAAAATATTTTAAAGAGGCTGCAAAAGCTTCATCTTGAGTATAAATCTTTTCCTGAGTGGGAGTGTTTTTAACTTTCATTAATAAGAATTATGGGTGATTATATTTTGTAATATAGAAAGTGTAAATGTAGTTAAAAATAAACGATTATTAAAAATCTAATTTTCAAAAAGTTTACAAGTAAATTTGATTAATTAACTGATTATTAAACATTTAATATTTTTTGAGTATTAGAATGTTTACAAATAAATAAATAATTTTTAAACTCCAGAAGTTTTAAATTCGCTAAACTTTCAGGAAGTATTTGTGGGAAAGTGACTTATGCTAACCTTACATTTTTAAAAAGTAATGGAAGAAGTGCAAAGATAAAATTAGAGATTAGAAAAAGGCTTTTTTGTATTTTAATTTCTTTCTTTTTTTCAAATTATTAATACTCAAAACGAGGCTGTAAATTCTCGGTTCAAATTTCTATCTTTGCAGCCGCAAAATGTCAGCATCAAATATTAAAGTATGAAAGCAGGAATCGTAGGATTGCCAAACGTAGGAAAATCTACACTTTTTAATTGTCTATCTAATGCTAAAGCGCAAAGTGCCAACTTTCCGTTTTGTACTATAGAACCAAACATAGGAGTAGTTAATGTTCCAGACCATAGATTAGAGAAATTGGAAACTCTTGTTAATCCTGAAAGAGTAATGCCTGCAACTGTAGAAATAGTTGATATTGCAGGTCTTGTGAAGGGAGCAAGTAAAGGGGAAGGTCTTGGTAATCAGTTCTTAGGAAATATTCGAGAAACAGATGCAATTCTTCATGTGTTGCGTTGTTTTGATAATGATAATATCGTCCATGTTGACGGTTCTGTAGATCCTGTAAGAGATAAAGAGACTATAGATATGGAGCTTCAGCTAAAAGATCTGGAGACTGTAGATAAGAAATTAGAAAAAGTAAAGCGTGCCTCTCGTACCGGTAATAAAGAAGCTCAAAAAGAAGAAACTGCACTTTTAAAAGCTAAAAAAGGTTTAGAAGCTGGAGTTTCTGTAAGAGCAATAGAATTTACAGAAGAAGAAAGAGAAGACTTTGTAAACAACCTACAATTAATTACAGATAAACCTGTAATGTACGTTTGTAATGTAGATGAAGGTGCGGCAACTTCTGGTAACGCGCATGTAGATAAAGTAAAAGAAGCTGTTAAAGATGAAAATGCTGAGGTTTTAGTTTTGGCTGTTGGTACTGAGGCAGATATTACCGAGCTTGACGATTATGAAGAAAGAAAAATGTTTCTTCAAGATATAGGTTTAGATGAGCCTGGATCTGCCAAACTTATTCGTTCTGCGTATAAATTATTGAATCTTCAAACGTACTTTACGGCTGGGGTTAAGGAAGTAAGAGCTTGGACTATTCCAATAGGAGCAAGCGCTCCACAAGCGGCAGGAGTAATTCATTCCGATTTTGAAAAAGGGTTCATTCGTGCGGAGGTAATTGCTTATGAAGATTTTTCTACTTTAGGAAGTGAAGCTAAAGTGAAAGAAGCTGGTAAGATGAAAGTAGAAGGAAAAGAATATATTGTTAAAGATGGAGATGTAATGCATTTCAGATTTAACGTTTAATACCAAGGGTATATAATTGATCTCAAATTTTAAAAAAATCTCCATTAAGATATAATCATAATGGAGATTTTTGATTTAATGCAGAGATTTATGCAAATTAACATTAAGCATTAAATCTTTGTTAATTACTTTGCGAACTTCCTGTTTTAACTTTTTACGGGAAACCTTATATTAGCGACTCAACTGCACCTACTACTTATGAGTGAAGAAACCAAATATACCGAAGACAATATACGATCTCTCGACTGGAAAGAGCATATTAGAATGCGTCCGGGGATGTATATTGGTAAGTTGGGTGATGGTTCTACCGCAGATGATGGGATCTACATTCTACTCAAGGAAGTACTCGATAACAGTATTGATGAGTTTGTGATGGGTTCTGGGAAAACCATTGAGGTTTCTGTTCAAAATCAACGTGTAATTGTTCGAGATTATGGGCGGGGAATTCCATTAGGTAAAGTTGTAGATGTAGTGTCTAAAATGAATACCGGTGGAAAGTACGATTCTAAGGCTTTTAAAAAATCTGTTGGTCTAAATGGAGTTGGTACGAAAGCGGTTAACGCACTTTCTTCAAGTTTTAGAGTAGAATCTACCAGAGATGGAAGGTCTAAATCTGCAGAATTTGAACAAGGAAATTTAGTAAGAGAAGAAGAATTAGAAGAAACTTCCCGAAGAAGAGGAACAAAAGTGACCTATGTTCCGGATGAGTTGATTTTTAAGAATTTCAAATACCGTGATGAGTATATTGAAAAAATGCTTAAAAATTACGTCTACCTAAATCCAGGTTTGACCATCATTTTTAACGGTGAGAAATTTTATTCAGAAAATGGATTAAAAGATCTTTTAGGAGATAGTATAAAAGAAGATGATCAATTATATCCAATCATTCATTTAAGAGGAGAAGATATTGAAGTTGCTATAACGCATAGTAAAACGCAATATTCTGAAGAATATCATTCTTTTGTAAATGGTCAAAACACATCTCAAGGTGGTACGCACTTGTTGGCTTTTAGAGAAGCTGTGGTTAAAACTATTAGAGAATATTACGGAAAGAATTACGATGCAGCCGATGTTCGAAAATCTATCGTAGCTGCTATCAGTATAAAAGTAATGGAGCCGGTTTTTGAAAGTCAGACAAAAACAAAATTGGGTTCTACAGATATGGGAGGAGAACTTCCAACGGTTAGAACGTACATCAATGATTTTTTAAAGACGCAGCTTGATAATTATTTGCATAAAAATCAAGAAACTGCAGAAAAATTAAATCGAAAAATCTTACAGGCAGAAAGAGAGCGTAAAGAGCTTTCTGGAATTAGAAAACTGGCAAAAGACAGAGCAAAAAAAGCAAGTTTACATAACAAGAAACTTAGAGATTGTAGAATTCATCTAGGAGATAGTAAGAAAGAGCGTTATTTAGAATCTACGTTATTTATTACCGAGGGAGATTCTGCGAGTGGATCTATCACAAAATCTAGAGATGTAAATACGCAAGCGGTTTTTAGTTTGAAAGGAAAACCTTTGAATAGCTACGGACTTTCTAAAAAGATCGTGTACGAGAATGAAGAATTCAACTTGCTGCAAGCAGCGCTAAATATTGAAGAATCTATTGAAGATCTTAGATATAATAATATTGTAATTGCTACCGATGCCGATGTAGATGGAATGCACATAAGATTGTTATTAATTACATTCTTCCTCCAATTCTTTCCGGAATTAATAAAAGAAAATCACTTGTATATTCTTCAAACTCCTTTGTTTAGGGTTCGAAATAAAAAAGAAACGATATATTGTTACAGTGAATTTGAGCGTCAGGCTGCAGTAGAGAAATTAACTGGAAAAGCAGAGATCACTCGATTTAAAGGATTGGGGGAAATTTCGCCAGATGAGTTCAAGCATTTTATTGGAGACGATATTAGATTAGATCCGGTGATGCTTGATAAAGATATGTCTATAGAAGAACTATTAAGTTTCTACATGGGTAAGAATACACCAAACCGTCAAGAATTTATTATTGATAATTTAAAAGTTGAATTGGATCTGATTGAAGAATAGCCTATGAGGTTTAAAAATACTACGGAAACTAAAATTGTACCTTCAATCTATACTATTATAGTAGCTGCATTTGTCACTAATATTTTCGTAAATATTGAGTTGATGAATTCGGATACCGAAAGCACGATCAAGTTTAGTCATTTTCTACCAAATATCTTGTTGTTCCTTTTTGCCATCTATTTTCACAGAATAGGCCAATTATTCGAATTTGATAGTGACGGTGAAACACTCAATTTTAAGAATAACGGAGTTTTCTTTTCAAAATTTATGGAATATCGTGTAAAACGTGCAGAATTTCCAAAATCTAAATTGGTGAATTTTGAAGTTTCAGATTATGGAATTTATGCAAGCTTAAAAATATACATCAGTAGTAGACGTAAATCTGGAGTAAGATCCTATCGTTTCAATATTACATTCCTCGGAAAAAAGAAAAAGAAAGGAATGATAGAATCCTTAAATAAGGTTCTAGAAAAAAATAAAGCACTCTCTTAAATGGATATAGAAAATCAGGATTTAATGCCAGAAGAGCAGGATAATCAACCAAAAGAACAGTTAATTCGTGTTACAGGAATGTACAAGGATTGGTTTTTGGATTATGCTTCTTATGTTATCTTAGAGCGAGCTGTACCAGCAGTAGAAGATGGATTTAAACCAGTACAACGTAGAATTATGCATTCTATGAAAGATCTGGATGATGGGCGGTACAACAAAGTGGCAAATATAGTTGGGCATACCATGCAGTATCATCCTCACGGAGATGCCAGTATTGGAGATGCTATGGTGCAAATTGGTCAAAAAGACCTTTTAATAGATACTCAAGGAAACTGGGGTAACGTGCTAACCGGTGATAGGGCAGCAGCACCACGATATATTGAAGCAAGACTTTCAAAATTTGCTACAGAGGTTATTTATAATCCAAAGATTACAGAGTGGCAATTATCTTATGATGGTAGGAAGAAAGAACCCGTAAATTTACCGGTTCGTTTTCCACTGTTATTAGCTCAAGGAGCCGAAGGTATTGCGGTGGGTTTAAGCACTCGAATTTTACCGCATAACTTTAATGAATTAATAGATGCTTCTATCAAGCATTTAAAAGGGAAGAAATTCACGATTTTCCCTGATTTTCCTACAGCAGGGGAAGCAGATGTTTCTAATTATAATGATGGTGAACGTGGAGGTAGAGTTCGTATTAGAGCTAAAATCTCTCAATATGACAAGAATACCCTCGCTATTACTGAGATTCCGTATGGAACCACCACCACCACACTTATAGATTCTATCCTGAAGGCAAATGAAAAAGGAAAGATCAAAATAAAGAGAATAGAAGATAATACGGCAGAATTTGTAGAGATACTTGTATACTTGCCACCAAATATTTCTCCAGATAAAACAATAGATGCATTATATGCATTTACTAATTGTGAAAATTCAATAGCCCCTTTAGGTTGTGTTATTATAGATAACAAACCTATATTTTTAGGAGTTACCGAAATGCTGAAGCGATCTACAGATCATACTTTAAGTTTATTAAAGAGCGATCTAGAAATAAAGTTAGAGGAACTTGAAGAGCAGTGGCATTTTGCTTCTTTAGAGCGAATTTTTATTGAAAATAGAATTTATCGCGACATTGAAGAAGAAGAAACTTGGGAAGGAGTGATCCGCGCTATAGATGAAGGATTAAAACCACATATTAAACATTTAAAACGAGCTGTAACCGAAGAAGATATTACTAGGCTTACAGAAATTCGAATTAAAAGGATCTCTAAATTTGATATTGATAAGGCGCAGCAAAAAATTGATGCTTTAGAAGGTGACATTGCTCAAATCAAACATCACCTCGATCATTTGGTAGATTATGCTATAGCATATTTCACCAGATTGAAAAAAGAATATGGTGAAGGTAAAGAGCGTCTAACAAGTTTAAGATTGTTTGATGATATTGAAGCTTCCAAAGTTGCCATGCGAAATACCAAGCTATATGTCAATAGAAAAGAAGGTTTTATAGGTACATCACTTAAAAAAGATGAATTTGTAACCGACTGTTCTGATATTGATGATATTATTTGTTTTACAGGAGATGGCAAAATGATGGTTAGCAAGGTAGATGCTAAGACTTTTGTAGGTAAAGATATTATTCATGTAGCCGTTTTTAAGAAGAAAGACAAACGCACTATTTATAATTTAATTTATAGAGATGGTAAAAATGGTGGCTCATATATAAAAAGATTTGCCGTAACCTCCATCACTAGAGATAAAGAATATGATCTTACTCAAGGTAAGAAAGATTCTAAGATAGCCTATTTTTCTGCAAACCCGAATGGAGAGGCAGAAGTGGTTACAGTTTATTTAAGACAGGTTGGTAGTATTAAAAAACTTAAGTTTGAAGTTGATTTTGCAGACATGCTTATTAAGGGCAGAAATGTAAAAGGGAATATAGTTACTAAATATGCCATCAAGCGAGTTGAGTTAAAAGAAGAAGGAGTCTCTACTTTAAAGCCGAGAAGAATCTGGTTTGATGATAGTGTAAAAAGACTAAATGTGGATGACCGTGGCGAATTGCTAGGAGAGTTTAGAGGAGAAGATCGACTTTTAATAATTACTCAAGATGGAATAGCTAAAACCATTAAGCCTGAGCTTACTACAAGATTTGATGAAGAGATAATAGTGCTAGAAAAATGGGATCCAAAAAAGCCGATTTCAGCTATATATTGGGAAGCCGATAAAGAACGATATTACGTAAAACGTTTTCATATTGAGCATCCAGATAAAGAAGAATACTTTATAGGAGGTGAGAATGAGAAATCTTATTTAGAGCTTGTTTCAACAGATTATATTCCACAAGTAGAGTTGGTATATACCAAATTAAGAGGTAAAGATCAGAGAGAAAACGAAACAGTTAATCTTGAAGAGTTTATTTCGGTGAAAGGAGTTAAAGCTCTTGGTAATCAATTAACTGCTGAAAAATTAAAACAAATAAATCTATTAGAACCAGCTCTTTACCAACCGGAAGAAATTCCAATGGAAGAGCTCGAGGTTAATGATGAGGAATTAATAGAAAAGGACGCTGAAGAAATGGAGATTGGAGAATTGAAAAAAGGATCTTCAGAGAGTCAGATTAAACTATTTGAAGAGTAAAGAATGGGAATGCTTAAAGAGTTTAAGGAGTTTGCTATAAAAGGCAACATGATGGATATGGCCGTTGGTATTATTATCGGCGCTTCTTTTAATAAGGTGGTAGACGTTTTGGTAAAACAAGTGGTGATGCCTCCATTATCAATATTAACTGATGGTATCAATTTTTCAGAAAGAAGAATTGTTCTTCGAAATGGTGTAGAATCAACCGCAGAAGGAGTAGATGCTATTAAAGAAGTGGCTATTGGATATGGTGCCCTTATTGAAGCAATGATAGATTTCTTAATAGTTGGTTTTACAATTTTTCTTGTTGTCAAGGTTTTAAATAGATTCAGAAGAAAATCTCAAGATCCTAAAGATAAAACAGTAGAGACTCCTAAGGATATTCAATTGCTTTCAGATCTTACAGAGCTCATGCAGGAGCAGAATCGACTTTTAAAAAATAGGCAATAGAATAAGTCAAGATTATTTAATCTTGGTTACTGTACCTTTTTGCTTATTAGTTTCCCCTACTTTACCGTATTCAAAAGTATACGTATTGCCTTTGGTAGTTAAGATCTTAATGCTCAAAGGTTTTCTTTCTGCCATATTCTTGGGGTGAAGATTTGTTATGATGTATTCGCAGTTATTAATCCAACGAATGGAAGATGTATCCGTTTTACCTTGAAACATATCAATTTCTATAGAATCGTTTCTTACAAAAGTAGATTTTACTAATTCTCCATTGAGGTAAGATTCAAATTGAAAGGTCCCTGTTTTAAATTTCTCACAATCTCTTTCAGGTGAAAAACACGATTGTAATGCTGTAAGTACAACTAGCAGTAGGATGATTCTTTTCATGCTACAAAATAAAGGATTATTAGGCTTAAAATCAATTCTCGAAGGCTTCAAATGATCCATCTTCGTAAAATAATACAATCCTTTTAATTTTCTTCCCAGGCTTCGCTGTGGTCTCTATACTATCAGTAGCTTCGGAGCCTTCAATTCCTTGTGATTTTTGCTGGGGTAAAATGGTTCGCTTTTCTATGTTCTCTTCTTGTTTAATTTCTTCAGAAGGAGAAGGAGTTGAAGATTTAGGAAAACTTCCTTTGCCATTAAGCAGCCAATACAATTCCACTTCAGGATAAATCTTCACAATCTTCAGAACAAAATCTAAACTTGGTTTATTTCTTCCAGACAAAATATGTGAGATAGAAGAGCGGCCAACTTCAATAGAATCTGCAAAAGAAGCAGCAGAAAGATCATAGTAATTGATGATGGTTTGAAGCCTTGTAGCAAATTGATCACTGTTTACCATTGTAAATAGATTGAAAACTTTTGTTGTTTACAAATGTAACTTATTAAAATTCATATTGCAAGTTACAATTGTAAATAGTTGTATTAATAAAGAACCTATTGTTTATGTGTTAACTTATAAATAACTAAAAATTAATGTATTACAACCTAAAAAATAGAGTTTAGGAAATTTTCCATGAAGATTAACCGTTAGAGATATTGGGCAGTATACATTTGTAAACAATATGGATTAAATTAAGTGTTTACAATTGTAAATTATTGATTATTTACTTTTGTAAACATGGAAAGAAGAGAAATTAATTTAGAAGATGTCTTTAATACGTATTCAAATTTTAAAGAGTCTAGTCTTCATGGAAGATATATTCGATACACAGATATAGAGAATTTGTTGGTTAGACTTAGCAGTACTTTTGACGTGGAAACAATTGGTCATTCTAACAATGAAATTCCAATTAGAACTGTAAAAATTGGAAAAGGATCTATTAAAGTTTTGGCATGGTCTCAAATGCATGGAAATGAATCTACCACTACCAAGGCTATTTTTGATGTATTAAATGCGTTTAGAGATCTGGGACATAGTGTTGAGATCAAATCCATTTTAGAAAAAATCACGCTAGTAATTATCCCAATGCTCAATCCTGATGGTGCAGAAGCTTACACAAGGGTAAATGCAAATGATATAGATCTTAACAGAGATGCTAAAGATCTATCTCAAGTAGAAAGCCGAGTTTTAAGGGAAACTTTGAATCAGTTTCAACCAGATTACTGTTTCAATCTTCATGATCAGCGTACTATTTTTGGTGCTGGTTCACATGCAGTCCCTGCAACGATATCTTTTTTAACTCCTTCTATGGATGCAGAAAGAAGTATCCAACCGGCAAGAATTAAATCTATGAAGTTAATTGCATCTATAGCTGCAGCTCTTAAAGTTCATCTCAAAGAGGGGATAGGGCGTTATGACGATGCTTACAACGCTAATTGTACCGGAGATACTTTTCAAGGATTATCTATTCCTACAGTTTTGTTTGAAGCAGGACATTACCCTCTTGATTATAATAGAGAAGAAACCAGAAAATTTATTGCTTTTGCTATTTTAGCTGGATTGAATGCAATAGCTAGTAAATCTTATGTAAATATGGAATATGACGAGTATTTTAAAATTCCGGAGAACGAAAAGAGATTTTATGATGTTATTTTAAGAAATGCGAGTATAAAAGATGAAATTAATGATGTAGCCATTCAATTTAAAGAAATATTACATGACGGGAAGATCGTATTTGAACCGGTGATAGCAAAAATTGAGTCCAATTTAAGAGAATTTGGACATCGGGAAATAGATTGTAAAAATGCGAAAGTGACAAATGCCGAAAAAGAGGAGCTTTTCGAAAACGTTATAGTTGATAAAATCGCTATTAAAAATGAGATTTTAATTATAAATTATGAAAATAATTAAAAATCCTTACTAATTGTTCAACAAGTTTGTATTATTTTTGTGTTATAATTAAAGATAAGTATTATTATGGCCAAGTATAAATTAGACGAAACAGATCACCAAATTCTTGATATGTTGATCGAGAACACAAGAACTCCGTTTACAGATATAGCTAAGAAATTAAATATTTCTGCAGGAACAGTTCATGTGAGAGTGAAAAAGATGGAAGAGGCTCAGATTATTTTAGGATCTACATTAACTCTTAATTACGAAAAATTAGGATATGCATTTATAGCATATGTGGGGATATTTCTTAAAAATACATCACAAACTAAATTTGTGTTAGAACGTATTAATGATATTCCATTTGTAACAGTGGCACATGTTACTACAGGAAAATTTAATGTATTCTGTAAGATTAGAGCTCGAAATACACAACACGCTAAAGATATCATCTTTCAATTAGATGATATTGAAGGAGTTTATAGAACTGAAACTATGATTTCTTTAGAAGAAAGCATGAATGATAAAAAACGTTTAATGCATTCTATATTTAAAGATCTATAGTCTTTTAGCTAAAATTTTATTAAATACCCTTTAAGCTTCAAAGTTTAAAGGGTATTTTTATATCCAAAAGTTAGGAATTATACTATGAAATTAAGCAGCTTAAAGCCTGGAGATTATTTACCTTATTATCAAACATATTTAGATTATCTGCCGGAAGAAGAATTAATTGCATTGCTAAAAACTTCCAGAGACGAATTTCTACAATTTTTAGATGAACTGGCTCCAGAAAAACTAAAGCATTCTTATGCCGAAGGTAAGTGGACAGTTGCACAAGTACTACAACATTTATTAGATACAGAAAGAATATTTCAATATAGGGCCTTGTGTATTGCTAGAGAAGATAGTACCTCATTACCAGGTTTTGATCAAGATGCCTATGTTCCAGCTTCCAAGGCAAATAATAGAAGTTTAACAAGTTTTAGAGTAGAATTTGAACTCATTAGAAATAGCGGAATCGCTCTTTTTGAAAGTTTTACAGAGCAAATGCTAATCGCCAAAGGCAATGCTAATGGATCCAATTTTGTTCCTTTAGCTGCAGGATTTATAACAGCCGGGCATCAAAAACACCATTTAAATCTTTTTCAAGAACGCTATGAACTATGAAAAAGTTTAAAACCTTCATAGATCTTGCAAAAAAATCTTACAAGAGCTGGATGGATAATGAGCCTTTTCAAAAAAGTGCCATTATTGCCTATTACACGCTATTTTCTTTGCCTTCATTACTTATAATAGTAGTTACCATTGCCGGATATTTTTTTGGAAAAGAAGCAGTACAAGGAAGAATTACAGGCCAGATATCTCATTTTATTGGAGTAGGAGCGGCAGAGGCTATAGAAAATATGATTTCTAGTGCTGCCTTAGACAGTAATTCTACGCTCACTGTAATTTTTGGTGTTGCAATGTTAATCTTTGGTGCTACCGGAGTATTCTTTCAGCTGAAGATTGCCATGAATAATATTTGGAATGTCGCAGAAAAAAAAGCTACATTTTTTAGAATGGTGATGGATAGATTGATATCCTTCGGAATGATATTAGTAATAGGCTTTCTATTATTACTTGCATTAATAGTATCTGCTGCTATTAGTTTTCTAAGCGAATTTATTGGAAGCTCTGCCCAAATTGTAAGTTCTTATGTTATAGAAATAATCAATTATTTAATTTCTTTCTTATTTATAACCTCCTTATTTGCTTTTATATTTCAACTCTTGCCAGACGTTAAGATAAAATGGAGAGTTACTTTAAGAGGTGCTGCATTAACTACCGTATTATTTTTAATTGGAGAATCTATTATTGGTTTCTATTTTGGAAATACAGATCCTGGTTCCGTTTACGGTGGAGCTTCCTCGATTGTTCTAATTTTATTATGGGTTAATTACACCTGTTTGATCATGTTCTTTGGAGCAGAATTTACCGTTCAGTACGCTCTGCATAAAAATGAGAAAATAAGTCCTAACGATTTTTCTGAACCTGCCATTCATCAAGAACTGGAAAAATTGGAGGAAAAAAAAGTAAAGTTAGAAGAAGATAATAAGATCATGGAGTGTTTAGATAATAATGAAGACCCAGATGATTGCACTCCCGAAAAAGTAGATTAATAAAGGTTTAACGAAACAGGACCATATTTTATAAGGACCTTAATATACTAAGTGGCATCTCTTGAGTAATTTTATTGAAACTAAAAAAATCAATATTATGAAAAAGAGAATAGCAATTTTAGCTACAGATGGATTTGAAGAAGTTGAATTGAAATCGCCTAAAGAGGCAATGGAGAAAGAAGGATTTCAAGTAGACATTGTAAGTTTAAAATCTGGATCTATCAAAGCCTGGAACGGAGATGATTGGTCTAATAAATATGATGTGGATAGAACAATAGATCAAGTTTCATCTAAAGAATATAATGCTCTTATGTTGCCGGGAGGAGTAATTAATCCGGATAAATTAAGGAGAGAAGAAAAAGTTTTAAAATTTATACAAGACTTTTTTAAAGAGAAAAAGCCGGTAGCAGCAATTTGCCATGCGTCTTGGACTCTTATTAATGCTGAAGTAGTAAAAGGTAGAACGATGACATCTTTCAATTCAATTAGAAAAGATCTTGAAAATGCAGGGGCTAATTGGGTAGATAAAGAAGTTGTTGTAGACGAAGGATTTGTAACTAGTAGAAATCCAGATGATCTTCCAGCATTCAATGCTAAATTAATTGAAGAGATTAAAGAAGGGAAGCACGAATTGCAACACGCTTAAAACGTTGGCTTAAAATATTAAAAATCCATCTAAAATTGTTCAACTTTAAGTTAACAAATTTTAGATGGATTTTTATTTTTATTAATTATCTTCTTCTTCCTCTTCTTCTACATTCTTTTCTGGAATTTCAACAATTGGCTCATTAAAATCAGATTCATCATAATCGTCTTCATCGTAATTAGCCATCGTATTTTCCAAACGAGTACTAACCTTAACAAGATAGATAGAATCTTCTGTTCTTACTTCAACAGCTTCTACGGTCTCATTCTTCGCATTTTTGAATGAGATAACCTGATCATCATCATATCCATCAGGATATTTTTCTACCAGAAGGCTTAAAATCTCAGGAGTTAACTTTTTGTAATCTACAATGACTCTTTTCATAGCTTAATTTTAATCGTGCAATTATAACAAAAATTGTAATAATTTCAATCGGTAATTAATTTAAAAAAATAATTTAATATCCAAATGAAAATCAGTTATTTAATTTTTAGCATAAAACTCAAAGGCGCTGATAATTAGATCGTTATTAACTTCTTGGTCGATAACTGGATCAGCAATATTTTTCAATAATACGAAGTTTATTTTACCGTACTCATTCTTTTTATCAAATTTTAATAAATCTATGATCTGCTGAATGTCTTCCTGATGAAATTCAACTTTTGGATAGAATTCATTTAATTTTTGGGTTATGGCTAATAATTTATCTTTTGGAAATCCTGTGATATTGGAAGAAATATAGGTACTCATAATCATACCAATAGCAATTGCTTCTCCATGCAATAGCGTGTCTTTATCATCTTGAGTAAGAAAATATGATTCTATTGCGTGTCCTAAAGTATGGCCGTAATTTAAGGTTTTGCGCAAACCTTTTTCAAAAGGATCTTCTGTAACAACTTTTGTTTTAATAAGTACAGATTCTTTAATAAGATCGGCAAGATCTTCTATCCCTAAATTATCTAATTGAGTAGCTTTTTTCCAATATTCTTCACTGGCAATAAGTCCGTGTTTTAAGATCTCTGCCAAACCACTTCTCATTTCTCTGGCAGAAAGTGTGCTTAAAAAATTAGGATCTATCAATACCATTTCAGGTTGATTTATAACTCCAATCTGATTTTTAATACTACCAAGATCTACCCCAGTTTTCCCTCCAACCGAAGCATCTACCATAGATAATAGGGTAGTTGGAACATTAATAAATGGAATTCCTCTTTTAAAAGTGCTGGAAACAAATCCGCCAAGATCTGTGACTACGCCTCCGCCAAGATTTATGATCAGGCTTTTTCTGTCTCCATTAAGTTCTGAAAGTACATTCCAAATTCCCGAGCAGGTTTCAATATTTTTATGCTCTTCACCCGCTTCCATTTCTATAACTTCTACAGGAATTTCTGTGGCTATTTTTTGTAAAAAGCTGTTCAAACAAAAATTATGAGTATTGCTATCTACCAAAATGAAGATTACGGAATGGTTTGTGTGCGATAAATAATCGTTTAATTGGTCAAAAGCGTCTTCAGAAAAATAAACAGGAGCCTGCTGTATTAAAGTGGCCATAAATTGAGGTTTTATACTGATTTTAGAAAGCTCGAAATTAAGCAGAAATTTATTAAATTTTCAATACTCAATAATTATATTTGCGAGATTAATATATTCATAATGATTACACAAAAGATTTTTAACGATACTGAAACTGCCTTCAAACTTAAATCTGATGATGAGCTTAATAGAGCTTTATTCTTATTTGGAATGATAAACAGACCAAGTTTGGTAAAAATAGGTACCTATTTAACTAATATATCTCTTAAGCTACACCTTCCAGTAGAAGGATTGATTAAAGCTACTATTTTTAATCAATTTAGTGGAGGAGAATCTATAGAAGATTGTTTGCCTAATATCGAAAATATGTATACCAAAAAACTACATAGTATTTTGGATTATTCGGTAGAAGGAAAAGAAGAAGAGGCGCAGTTTGATGCTGCTATGAAAAAGAAGATTAGTATTATAGAAGTTGCTGCTAACAGAAAAGAATTACCATTTGCGGTTTTTAAACCTACAGGAATTGGAAGATTTGCAATATGGGAAAAAGTAACTTCTAAGTTAACGCTTACTGCAGAAGAGGAGGAAGAATGGAAAAGAGTGCAGGGCAGAGTAGAACAAATTTGTGAAGCTGCATATCAAAATGATATTAGTGTTTTAGCAGATGGAGAAGAGACCTGGATGCAAGAAGCTGCCGATGATTTAATGATTAGAATGATGCAAAAATACAATCAAGAAAAAGTGATTGTATTTAATACGTTACAATGTTACCGTTGGGATAGATTAGAATTCCTTCAAAATCTTCACGAAAAAGGAAAGAAAGAAGGCTTTAAGGTAGGAGCTAAGATTGTACGTGGAGCGTATATGGAAAAGGAAAATGAACGAGCTAAGAAAATGGGGTATCCGTCTCCTATTTGTGAAAGCAAGGAAGCTACAGATGTTAGTTTTAATGGTGTTCTTTCCTATTGCTTATCTAACATAGACGATATTTCATTATTTGTTGGAACTCACAATGAAGTGAGTAATTATTTAGCGTTACAAATATTAGAAGATAAAGGTTTGGCTATAAACGACCCTAGAATATGGTTTAGCCAGTTGTACGGAATGAGTGATCATATTAGCTATAACTTAGCAAGAAAAGGATATAATGCAGCTAAATTGGTTCCTTTTGGGCCTGTGAGAGATGTGGTTCCTTATTTAATTAGACGAGCTCAAGAAAACACATCGGTTAAAGGGCAAACAGGGAGAGAGCTGGCATTACTTATGGAAGAGCGCAAAAGAAGAAAAGGAGAGAATACCAGTAAAAAGTCTATGGAAAGCACTCCTGAAGAAAATAAACAAAAACACCACGCAGAATAATTCACAATGAGATGGTTCTACAAAATTATTTTTTTCAAACTTTTAGGATGGCAACTTAAAGGGAGTGTAGATCCAAAAATTAAAAAGTGTGTTTTTAGTGTAGCGCCTCATACCAGTTGGTACGATTTTTCTCTTGGATTACTCATTAGAAAAATTTTAGATATCGAGATCAACTTTGTAGGTAAAAAAGAACTTTTTAAACCACCTTTTGGTTGGTATTTTAAATGGGTGGGTGGCGCAGCATTAGACAGAACTTCAGGTCAAAATAAGGTAGAAGCAATAGCAACTATTTTTGATACAAAAGAAATTTTTAGACTTGCCTTATCTCCAGAAGGAACTAGAAAAAAGGTAGAAAAATGGCGAACCGGCTTTTATTATATTGCTCAAAAAGCAAATGTGCCAATTATTAAGGTTGCTTTTGATTATGGTAAGAAGGAAATAAAGATTGCACCACCTGTATTTTATACCAAAACATTCGATGAAGATATTTTAGAGATCGAAAAGTTCTATGCAGGAGTTATAGGAAAATATCCAGATAAATTTTAAATAAAGAAACCGAAGATTAATCTTCGGTTTCTTCCATAGTGTGATATACGTTTTGAACGTCGTCATCTTCTTCCAAACGTTCCAATAATTTCTCTACATCTGCAGCTTCCTCAGCAGTCAGTTTTTTAGTAACCTGTGGAATTCTTTCAAATCCAGAAGATAAAATCTCAATATCTCGTCCTTCTAATTCTTTCTGAAGAGTTCCAAAACTCTCAAAAGGAGCATAGATCATAATTCCATCTTCATCTTCAAAAACTTCTTCTGCACCAAAATCTATTAGCTCTAACTCTAATTCTTCAGGATCTAAACCTTCTCCGTTAATTCTGAAATTACAAGTATGATCGAACATAAATTCTACAGAACCTGAAGTTCCTAAATTCCCGTCGCTCTTACTAAAGTGCATTCTTACATTGGCTACTGTTCTATTATTATTGTCGGTAGCAGTTTCTACAAGAACTGCTATTCCATGAGGAGCATACCCTTCAAAAAGAACAATTTTATAGTCGCCTTGACTTTTATCACTTGCACGCTTAATAGCTCTTTCGATATTGTCTTTAGGCATGTTAACACTCTTGGCATTTTGAATAACCGCTCTTAATCTTGAGTTACTATCTGGATCTGGACCACCTTCTTTAACGGCCATCACTATATCTTTACCAATTCTTGTAAACGCTTTAGCCATTGCAGACCAACGTTTCATCTTACGTGCTTTTCTAAATTCGAATGCTCTTCCCATAAATAATTTTAATTCTGTGGTAAAAATAAAAAAAACGTTCCATTTTCTACTAAAAAATGGAACGTCAATTTTTTATTCAATTTTAAACTTAATCAGCATTTACAATTGCTTCTATGGCTTTTGCCATTTTAAAGTCTTTTTCTGTAACACCATCTGCATCATGCGTAGAAAGTGTAATTTCTAATTGATTATAAACATTACTCCAGTCTGGATGATGTTGTTGTGCTTCAGCTTCAAAAGCTATACGAGTCATTAAAGTGAATGCTTCTTTAAAATTTTCAAATTCAAAAGAGGTATGAATTGCATTTTCACTATAACTCCAGCCTTCAAAAGATTCCAGTTTAGATAGAATCTCATCTTCGGTTAATTTTTTCATATCATTCATATTGTTAGAAATATTTATAGTCTTTCCCATAATTCTTAAAGTTACATATTTGATATAGTAGCAACCCGCTACTTGGGTAATTTATTTTTAATTAACACGATTTATTTAATTAATGTAGCATTCACCACATCTAAAACTGAAACTTGTAAATTCTTTGGAAGCAGATTGTCTTTTGGTAAGACTGCTAAAAATCTATCAAAATTAGAATCATATACTTGTTTTAAATGTGGATTTTTAAATCCTAAAACCTCAGCAATATCTGTAATTAAATCATGCTGATGGGTAAGATCATTACTTCCCAAATGAAAAACACCCTGTTTCTTTCTATTAATAATATAATGAATTTGCTGTGTGAGTTTAGAAATATCTGTAGCATTAATAACCACATTAGGAAACACTTCTATAGGCTCTCCAAATTCTATTTTATTTTTAATATCTAATACTCTTGGAGAACCGGCACCAAAAACCATTGGCAATCTTAGAATGTTGTATTTATTGTTTGGCAAGCGTAACAGCGCATTCTCTATTTTTATTTTAAACCTGCCGTAAACACTCATAGAAAGTGTTTTGTCATATTCATAAGATGGATAGTTGGTGAAGCCATCAAAAACATTGGAAGAAGACAGAAAGATTAGCTTACAGTCATTTTTTGCAATGTAGTTTATAATAGAAAAATGAGTGATAACCTGAGAGGTGAAATCACCTCTTAGCGCTGAAACTATTACAGTGGGTTTTAAGCTCTGTAATAAGATCTCCACATTTTCAGTTTCATGATCAAATTCGTAAAATTTCTGATTCTTTTCGAAACCTTTTGAATTCGTATTAAAGGTTCCGTAAGTATCAAAATAGGAGCAAAGTTCTTTATATAAGGCATTCCCTATAAAGCCACTTGCTCCTAAAATCAATATTTTTTCCAATAGTTATTCTCCTTTATAAAAGGGCAATTTCACCAGGCTTGCTGGAATGGCTTTTTTACGAATTTGAATATGAATTTTTTCTTCATTCTTAGCCATTTCTGCAGGAATATAACCCATTCCTATCCCTTTATCTAATGATGGTGACATAGTTCCCGAAGTTACTACGCCAATTATCTTGCCATTTTCGTCTACAATGTCATATCCATGACGAGGAATTCCTCGTTCATCTAGCTCAAATGCAATTAATTTGCGTTTAGCACCTTCTTCTTTTTCTTTCTTAAGAGCCTCAGAGTTCACAAAATCTTTTGTAAATTTGGTAATCCATCCTAAACCAGCCTCAATAGGAGAAGTAGTATCATCTATATCATTTCCGTATAAACAATACCCCATTTCTAATCGTAACGTATCTCTTGCAGCCAAACCAATTGGTTTAATACCAAAATCTGCACCTGCTTTCATTACTGCATCCCAAACTTGATCTGCATCCTCATTTTTAAAGTAAATCTCAAATCCACCACTACCGGTATATCCTGTAGCAGAAATAATTACATTTTCAACTCCTGCAAAAGGAGCAACTTCGAAGGTGTAAAATTTCATGTTAGCAAGATCCACTTTGGTTAGGGATTGCATTGCTTCAGCCGCTTTAGGCCCTTGGATGGCTAGCAATGAATATTCGTCAGACATATCTCTCATGGTAGCATCCATCGTGTTATGTTGAGAGATCCAATTCCAATCTTTTTCAATATTAGAAGCATTTACAACCAATAAATACTTGTCTTCATTTATTCTGTAAACAATAAGATCGTCTACAATTCCACCGTCCTCATTTGGAAAACAAGAGTATTGGGCTTTTCCATCCACAAGTTTAGATGCATCGTTAGAACAAACTTTTTGAATAAGTTCTAAAGCATGCTCTCCAGAGATCAAAAATTCTCCCATATGAGAAACATCAAACACTCCCACATTCTTACGTACATTCTCATGCTCTATATTAACTCCTTCATAGGAAACAGGCATATTGTATCCCGCAAACGGAACCATTTTAGCATTTAAGGCTTCGTGTTTATGTTTTAAGGCAATTTCTTTCATATGGTTAAAATTTTGGCAAATTTATTTATTTAAGATTGAATAGAAATAATTTTGAGCACTTTTTATTAAGTATTTGTTATGGTAAGTAGTAACGCGTAAGACTTGTTTTATATTTGTTGTGAATAGTTAAAAATAGAATTGTAGATGAAGATATTTGATGTTAAGCAATTGGCAGAAGCCGACAAGGTAACTATAAAAAAACAGAATATTACTTCTTTAGAACTAATGGAACGGGCTGCAGGTCTGGTATTTGAAGATATCCACTCAAAACTTCAGGGAGCTCAAATTTCTATTAAGATCTTTTGTGGAATTGGTAATAACGGTGGAGACGGCCTGGTAGTAGGTAGATTGTTGATGGAACACGGATATCAAGTAACCTTATATGTGGTGAATTATTCTCATAACAGATCTGAAAACTTTTTAGATAACTATGATAAGATAAAAGATATTACCACTACATGGCCTACGCTATTAAAAGGGGAAGATGATTTTCCAGAAATTTCAAAAAATGATTTCGTTATAGATGCAATTTTTGGAATTGGTTTGAACAGACCTTTGGAAGAGTGGGTTGGAAAATTGGTAGACTATATTAATGCTTCTGAAGCTTTTGTATTATCGGTAGATATGCCTTCCGGATTATTTTCTGATAAAATTCCAAGTAAAAAAGACAAGGTGATAAAAGCGAATGTGACTATATCATTCCAAGCACCTAAATTTGTTTTCTTTTTGCCTCAAACTTCAGATTATGTAGGAGATCTTCAGGTTATTGATATAGGATTGGATAGAGAATACTTAATGAAAACTCCAACCAATATTCAGCTGATCAATAAAGAAGAAGCAAAGGCTTTGTATTTGCCTAGAAAAAATAATACTCATAAAGGTACGTATGGCCATGCGTTAATAATTGGAGGAAGCTATGGTAAAATTGGGAGTATGGTCTTAGCATCTACTGCTGCATTAAGATCTGGAGCTGGTTTAGTTTCGGTGTTTGTTCCAAAATGTGGGTATCAAATTATTCAAACAAGCATTCCTGAAGCGATGGTTGTTACAGATAAAGAGGAATTGGAATTAACTAATATTGAATTTGATTTAGAGCCCGATGTTATTTGCTTTGGGATGGGTGCAGGAACTGCAGATGTTACCGCAAAAACATTTGAAGAACTACTAAAACTTACTAAAAGACCAATGGTAATAGATGCCGATGGATTGAACATTTTGTCTAAAAATAAAGCGTTTTTAAAATTTCTTCCAGAAAACTCTGTTTTAACACCTCATCCAAAAGAGTTAGAACGATTGATAGGTGAGTGGAAAGATGATTTTGATAAGCTGAAGAAAGCTAAAAAATTCACAGAAGAACATAAAATAATCTTGGTAATTAAAGGTGCTCATACCATGACTATTAGCGGTGATAATATTTATGTAAATAATACCGGAAATCCTGGGATGGCTACTGCAGGTTCAGGCGATGTTTTGTCTGGAGTAATTACAGGACTTATTTCCCAAAATTATGATCCTTTAACAGCAGCTGTATTTGGAGTTTATCTTCATGGAAGAACTGGAGATATTCTTTCAGAAAAAAAGAGTTATCAAGGTTTGATCTCTGGAGATATTGCCAATAATATCGGAGAAGGATATTTAGATTTGTTCAAAAGTTGATAATTAATAGCCTTATAAATCGTAATTATTAATTTATTTTAGCAATTGTTTAACTTTTAGTGAGACATCACTAAAATATTTATTTTCAAATTAAATTACCACATACCTACTATGGATTCATTTCATTATATAAGCTCTACTGTTCTTGACCTACATATTATTGACGACATTCTAAGAACAGATAAAAAATTAGAGTTAAGTGAAGAGGCAAGAGCTAATATTGAAAAATCCAGAAAGTATTTAAATGAAAAGATTAAAAATAACGATCAACCAGTATACGGTATAAATACTGGCTTTGGTTCTTTGTGTAATGTTAAGATCTCTACAGAAAACTTAACGCAACTTCAGGAAAATCTTGTAATGTCTCACGCTTGTGGTACAGGAGACTTGGTATCAAAGCCTATTATTAAATTGATGCTAATGTTAAAGATACAATCTTTAAGTTATGGAAATTCTGGTGTGGCACTCGAAACTGTTCTTAGATTGATTGATCTTTATAATAACGATATTTTACCTGTAATTTATGAGCAAGGATCTTTAGGAGCTTCTGGAGATTTAGCGCCCTTGGCTCATTTAGCGCTTCCGTTGATAGGAAAAGGAGAGGTATATTTTGAAGGAAATCGTGTTTCTTCTACAGAAATATTAGAAAAGTTTAATTGGGAGCCTTTAGAGTTACAATCTAAAGAAGGGCTAGCATTATTAAACGGAACCCAGTTTATGAGTGCTCATGGTGTTTATGCATTGCTGGAATGTTATAAATTGAGTTATTTGGCAGATCTAATTGGTGCTATATCCATAGATGCTTTTAACTGTAACCTTTCACCTTTTGATGAACTTGTTCACATGGTAAGACCTCATAGAGGCCAGGTAAAAACAGCAGAAAGAATTCGAGAATTCTTGTTGGATAGTGAAATTGCTAGAACTGAAAAAGAAAGCGTTCAAGATCCATATTCTTTTAGATGCATTCCGCAGGTACATGGAGCAACTAAGGATACTATTTCGTTTGTGAGAAAGACGTTTAAAACTGAGATCAACTCGGTAACAGATAATCCAAATATCTTTATTGAAGCAGATAAGATTATTTCTGGAGGAAATTTCCATGGACAACCGTTGGCTTTGGCCTTAGATTATCTTGCAATTGCCATGTCTGAGCTTGGTAATATTTCTGAAAGGAGAACCTACCAAATGGTTTCCGGTTTACGAGGTTTGCCAAATTTCTTGGTGGAAAATCCAGGTTTAAATAGTGGTTTTATGATTCCGCAATATACGGCTGCAAGTATTGTTAGTCAGAATAAGCAATATGCAACTCCTTCAAGCATAGATTCTATAGTTTCTTCTAATGGACAAGAAGATCACGTTAGTATGGGAGCTAACGGAGCTACTAAAGTTTTAAAAGTTGTTGAAAATATAAATACCATATTGGCAATAGAACTGTTTAATGCATCTCAGGCTTTATATTTTAGAGAGCCCTTAAAAACATCAGAAGAACTTTCTAATATTGTGAAAGATTTTAGAGAGCTGGTGGCAATTGTTAAAGAAGATCAAGTAATGTCTACTCATATTTATCAAGCAAAGAAATTCTTAAAAGAAATAAAGATTGAGGAGAAAGCAATGCAAGATTAAATTTGAGTTAGATCTTTTCTTTGATCCATTCTATAGCTTCTTCTAAAGTGGCAAAGATTCCGAAAGAATTATTCTCTTTATAAAATTGTTTTTCAAGAAATGCATTCTGCTTACAAACTGCGTCTGTAGTTACAACGGCTATTGCTTTTAGAGTAGGAGAAGCTGCAGATTCTAAATAAACCATTGGATTTACAGCGTAGGAATTTACTCTGTTGGAGATGTATCCATAAGGTTGATCTTTGAAGGTTTTCTTCCCTAAGTTTAATAGAATTCGATTGCTATCAACATCAAACAACACACCTTCATTGAGTTCTGCAATTAAAATATTGTCTTTAAAGCTAACCTTACCAAATTCAAGATCTATCGCTTCTTCAGTCATAATCATTAGGGTGTTTTGGTGATAAATATAGCCATTAATCTTCCATAAAATTACATACTATTTCAAGAAGCGAATAGATATTTAACAAAGTGTTGACTTTGAATTATATAGGATTTAATATACTTTAATTCAAAAAAAAAGCTGCACTCAGATTATATTCTAAGTACAGCTTTTAATTAGATGAAATCCTTAATTAAGATTCTTTTTCTTTTTTAGCTTTCTCGATTTTAATAGTAAGTTCGCTCTTTTTCTCATCAAGATCCATAAAAATCTTATCACCTTCAGAAATATGAGATGTTATTATTTCTTCGGCTAAAGCATCTTCTATGTATTTTTGAATTGCTCTATTTAATGGTCTTGCTCCATAATCTTTATCAAATCCTTTTTCAGCGATATAATCTTTTGCTTTATCGCTCAAGGTTAATTCATAACCTATAAGGTTGATTCTGTCATATAACTTTGCAAGTTCGATATCGATAATCTTGTGAATATCGCCTCTATCTAAAGCATTGAATATTACAACATCATCAATTCTATTCAAGAATTCAGGAGCGAATGCTTTCTTAAGAGCATTTTCAATAACACTTCTGGTATTTTCGTCTATTTGAGATCTTTGAGAAGCAGTACCAAAACCAACCCCTTGTCCAAAATCTTTTAATTTTCTGGAACCTATGTTAGAGGTCATGATGATAATAGTGTTTCTAAAATCAATCTTTCTTCCTAAACTGTCAGTTAAATACCCATCATCCAATACTTGTAAAAGCATATTGAAAACATCTGGATGTGCTTTTTCTACCTCATCTAAAAGAATTACAGCGTACGGCTTTCTTCTCACTTTTTCGGTAAGCTGTCCACCTTCTTCATAACCAACATATCCTGGAGGTGCACCTATCAATCTTGATACAGCAAATTTCTCCATATATTCACTCATATCTATTCTAATAAGAGTGTCTTCATTGTCAAATAATTCTTTCGCTAAGATCTTTGCTAACTGAGTTTTTCCAACTCCAGTTTGACCTAAGAAGATAAAAGAGCCAATTGGTTTGTTAGGATCTTTAAGTCCTGCACGGTTTCTTTGAATAGCTTTTACTACCTTATTTACCGCATCATCTTGGCCAATAACTTTACCTTTAATTCTAATTGGCAATTCTGCAAGCTTATTAATCTCGGTTTGTGCAATTCTATTTACAGGAACTCCCGTCATCATAGAAACAACGTCTGCTACGTGATCTTCTGTAACAATTTCTTTATGTTTCTTAGATTCTTCTTCCCATTTTTCTTGAGCTACACCAAGTTGCTTTTCAAGATTTTTTTCATCATCTCTTAATTTAGCAGCTTCTTCGTATTTCTGTTTCTTAACAACAGCATTCTTATTCTCTCTAACTTCTTCAAGTTTTCTTTCTAGCTCAAGAATTTGCTTAGGAACTTCAATATTGGTGATATGAACTCTTGCTCCAGCTTCATCTAAAGCATCTATAGCCTTGTCTGGTAAGAATCTATCGGTCATGTAACGGTTTGTCAACTTCACACAGGCATCTATAGCCTCTGCAGTATAAGAAACATTATGATGCTCTTCGTATTTACCTTTAATGTTATTCAAAATTTCTAATGTTTCATCTACTGTAGTAGGTTCAACAATTACTTTTTGAAAACGTCTTTCTAAGGCTCCGTCTTTCTCAATATACTGTCTATACTCATCTAGAGTAGTTGCACCAATACATTGAATTTCTCCTCTAGCTAATGCAGGTTTAAACATGTTACTAGCATCTAAACTACCGGTAGCTCCACCAGCACCAACAATGGTATGAATCTCGTCTATAAATAAAATGATATCATCATTTTTTTCTAATTCGTTCATCACTGCTTTCATGCGCTCTTCGAACTGTCCTCTGTATTTAGTTCCTGCAACTAAGCTGGCTAAATCTAAGGTTACAACACGTTTGTCAAAAAGAATTCTAGAAACTTTGCGTTTTACAATTCTTAAAGCTAATCCTTCCGCTATTGCAGATTTACCAACTCCTGGTTCTCCAATAAGAAGAGGGTTATTCTTTTTACGTCTGCTTAAGATTTGGCTTACTCGTTCTATTTCCTTTTCTCTACCTACTACAGGATCTAATTTATCAATTTCGGCTAATGCAGTAAGGTCTCGTCCAAAATTATCTAAAACGGGTGTCTTAGATTTTTTATTGGTTTTGTTACCTCCGGTATTGCTAAAAGGATTATCCTTTGTAGTATCGTCTGATGAACCATCATCTTCAGAAAAAGACTCCGCACTAGGAGCTTCAATATAATCGTCGTCGTTTGTGATCATATATTTAAATTGATCTTTAACCCCATCATAATCAATATTGAGTCTATTCAATAATTTTGTGGTAGGGTCATTCTCATTTCTAAGAATACATAATAGAAGATGAGCAGTGTTTATAGATGAACTTTGAAATAACTTAGCTTCTAAAAACGTTGTTTTTAATGCACGTTCTGCTTGCCTGGTTAGATGAAGGTTCTTCTTTTCGTTTGAAATTACAGTGGTTTCTGGATTGGCAGGGCTTAAAATTTCAACTTTACGTCTTAAATGACTAAGGTCAATATCCATCGCATTTAAGATATTTATAGCTTTACCGTCTCCATCGCGCAATAGGCCTAACATTAAATGCTCGGTTCCTATAAAGTCATGACCAAGTCTAAGAGCTTCCTCTTTACTATAGGCAATAACATCTTTTACTTTGGGTGAAAAATTATCATCCATCTTATTTTCCTTTCTCT
>Ga0209309_10000218_pt1 | contig 76450 bp, 62 predicted proteins | sample COGITO_mtgs_1204_2_FD_184807 | JGI IMG/M metagenome (GOLD analysis project Ga0209309, IMG submission 184807) | Pelagic marine microbial communities from North Sea - COGITO_mtgs_120412 (SPAdes) (version 2) | ecosystem: Environmental > Aquatic > Marine > Epipelagic ... | reverse complement strand
GTTCTCTATTAATTCTTGTTTTTTAGAAAGAGGCTTTCCTACAACGATAGCGCATTTATTTTTATTTAGTTTTTTAAATTCAGTTATAATAATGCTTTCGAATTCACTACGTTGTGGTTCAGGTCCAGAGATTATTGCTAGATAGTCAATATCTTCATTTTCTGAGGTTGCTTTTTGGTTGAACCTAGATAGCGTTCCAATATAGGAGCAATTGTCATGTAGTTTTCCATGACTTAATTCCTTGCCTAAATTGATTTTTCCTTCCGAGTCGGGGATCCAACAATGCGTAAAACGATTGATGTATTTCCCGTGTATTTTATGTAGTTGGTTTTTAATCAAGCTTGGTCCTTGAATATTGACCTGATGTGTTATATAAATGCAAGGTGTTTTTTGTGTGTGAAGTCCAGGCCTATTGTCCGAGATAACAAGGTCAAATTTATGTTGGTCAATTAGGTCTTGTAACTCCTTGCTCTCTGCTCTTATTCGTTTTAAAATTTTTGGAGATTCTAGTAGCATTTTAATTGCCATACTTCCTTCTTTAGGGTATTGGATGTTGTAACCCTCGAATGGAATATAATTACCAAAGTCTAATTCTTGCTCCAAAAGAAATTTTTGCTCATCATTTACGCCAAAAGAAATTTTGTGTCCTCGATTGTGTAGTTCTTTTGCGATAGGAATACACCTTGTGGTATGTCCTAGGCCCCAATCTAAAGGACTGATAAATATGTTCAAGGGGTTGTCCAAGCTAATTAGTCAATTTTAAAATATGGATTGGTCGCTTCAATGAACTTAAGCACGGATTCTTGTCCGTATTTTGAATTGGAAGAGGTTATGAATATTTGAGGAAGTTCATGCCATGTTTTGAGCATTTCTTTTTTGTAATGTGTAAGGTTTTTGTTTAATTCCCTGCTGGTAAGTTTGTCCATTTTAGTGAAGCACATTACGAAAGGAACGTCTTTGTTTCCACAATATTCCATAAAATCGGTGTCAATTTTTTGAGGCGGAAGACGTGAGTCAATAAGTACAAATACGCACATGAGGTTTTCTCTTCCTCTCAGATATTCAAGCGTGAAGTTGTTGAACTTGTTTCTTTGCTTTAGAGATACTTTGGCGAATCCATATCCTGGTAGATCTGCAATGTACCATTCGTCATTTATGATAAAATGGTTGATTAATGTTGTTTTTCCAGGCCGTCCAGATACTTTAGCGAGCTCCTTTCTGTCTAAGAGCATGTTGATTAATGATGATTTTCCAACATTTGATCTTCCAATAAAAGCATATTCTGGTAAGTTGGCGTCTGGGCCTTTTCGCCAATTCGTGTTGCTAATAACGAATTTGGAAGTTTTGATTTTCATAATGGTAAAGTATGCTTACTTGTTTTTGTCTAACCATTCCTTTAGAATTCTATTGAACTCTTGAGGGTGCTCCATCATAGGTGCGTGACCACATTTGTCAATCCAAAATAACTCTGAATTTTCAATAAGTTTGTTAAAGTCTTCGGCTACTTCAGGAGGGGTGATTGTGTCATTTCTTCCCCATATAAGGCAGGTAGGCATTTTAAAGTTGGGAAGGTTCTTTTCCATGTTGTGTCGAATAGCAGATTTTGCAATAGCTAGTATTCGAATGACTTTATCTCTATTGTTTACTGCTTCGTGACACTCGTCGACTAATTCATCTGTAGTCATTGCTGGGTCGTAAAATGTTAGAGAGATTTTGTCTCTTAAATAACTTTTGTCTTCTCTTCTTGGGAAAGATCCGCCAAATGCATTTTCATATAGTCCAGAGCTTGCAGTAAGTATAAGTTTGTCCACTTTGTGGGGGTTGTTGTCAGAGTATACTAATCCGACATGTCCTCCTAGTGAATTTCCTAGTAAAATTACTTTGTCAAATTCCATGTGTTCTATAAAGTCTTCTAAAAAACGAGAAATGTTTTTAACGTTTGTTTTTAATAGAGGTAATTCATAAATGGGGAGCATCGGAATAACAACTTGGTATTCATTTGAGAATCCATCAATTACGTCCTGGAAGTTACTTAAGGCTCCGAATAGTCCGTGTAGTAGGACAAGTGGTTTTCCTTCTCCAACTTTTACATATCTAAATTTTCCTTCTTCGATTAAATCTAAACTCATGTGGTTTTGTTTTTTTTACTCACTCAAAAATACGCCTTTTTTTATTAAAAAAACTAGGGAAAACAAAATTGCATTAAAAACAGATTGTTGAAAAAATACGTGAGAGTGTCCATATAAAATGAAGTTGGAGAATGGGGCTGTTTTGGGTGTTTTTTAACATTAAGTTGTTAACATTGCCTCCACAATTTACCACCGAAAATAATGAGATGATTTTTCCTTCTAAGGCTTTATTTATAGGGATTATTTTGATTTATAGTGAAACTAAAATATATTTGTGTCGTTGAAAGTTATTCACAATTAAAATATAGTGGGTAAAAGTGGGTAAATTATCGATAGATTTACGCCTAAATACAATACGCGAAGGAATAAAATGAACGGATTCATTGGAGAATATCACTGTAAGCTAGATGCAAAAGGGCGGCTGTTGCTGCCTTCTGATATGCGCAAGCAGTTGTCTCCGGAGGATCAAGAAAATTTTGTGATATCGCGTGGAGTAGACGATTGTCTTTCTGTTTATCCAATGAGCGAATGGGTTCGTGTGTTGGCTAGGTTACGAGAGCTTAACCGTTTTAAGGCGAAGGATCGAAAATTTGCTCGTATGTTTCAAAAAGGCGCTACCAAAGTGTCTGTAGATTCTAACGGGAGAGTTTTACTACCGAAAAGTCTGTTAGGTTGGGCTAGCATTAAGAAAGAGATTGTCATGGTTGCGAATGTCGACTTGTGGGAGGTCTGGGATAAAAAACGCTATGAAGCGTTGATGTCTGAAGATTGGACCGAGTTCGAGCAATTAGCAGCTGATGTAATGGGCGACTCTAATGTTAGTGGAGAATAAAAAATATCACATACCTGTTTTGTTGAAGCCTTCTGTGGATGAGTTGGTTCAAGATGTTGGCGGAATCTACGTCGATGTTACTTATGGAGGTGGCGGGCATTCTGCCGAGATTTTATCAAGATTATCTAGTAGTGGCGCTTTAGTGGCGTTTGATCAGGATTTAGATGCTGAAGCGAATTTATCTGCAGATTCTAGGTTGAGTTTTGTTCGTCAGAATTTCTCTTTTTATCAAAATTATTTAAGGGCTCTAGACAAGTTGCCGGTTGACGGCGTTTTGGCTGATTTGGGGGTTTCTTCTCATCAGTTCGATGTGGCTGAACGGGGTTTTTCTTTCAGGTTTGATGCCGGATTGGACATGCGGATGAATCGTGATACGGACTTGACAGCATTTGATGTTGTTATGAATTATGATGAAGATGATTTGCTGAGAGTGTTCAGAGAATATGGGGAGTTGAAGAATGCTTATTCAATTGCTTCTCGAATTGTTTATAGAAGGAAAGATGAAGTGATTGATACAATTGAGAAGTTGAAGTCAATTCTTGAGAGTCTTGCGCCGAGAGGTAAATTTAATACGTTTTACGCAAAAGTTTTTCAGGCGCTTCGAATTGAAGTGAATGATGAAATGGGCGCTTTACGAGAGTTTCTGGAGAAATCTACAGGTGTAATAAAAGAGGGAGGCCGCTTGGTTGTGATTACCTATCATTCTTTGGAGGATCGGATGGTGAAGAATTTTATTAAGTCTGGGAATATAGTAGGGAAATTGGATAAGGATTTTTATGGAAATGTAAATCGTCCGTTTCGAGAAATTAATAGAAAGCCGATTGTTCCAAGTGAGGAAGAGGTTGAGTTGAATAATAGGGCCCGAAGTGCAAAAATGAGAATAGCTGAAAAAATAAGATAAGTGAGTAATAAAGGCGGAAATAATAAAGAGGGTATGGTTAAGAAAAAGAGAGTATCTCTTCCTCTTAAGCGGCTTGTCTCCGGAGATATGTTTTCCAAAGGGGTGGTGACAAAAAACCTTTCTTTCCTGCTGTTTATTGCTTTGTTGATGTTGATGTATATCGGGTATGGGTACTATGTTGATAATACTGTAAGAAAAGTGGTTAAAGAAGAGCGAATAGAGGGTGATTTGTATTCCGAGTTACAATCATTAATGGAGGTGTATGATCAGGAAAGTTTACGGAGTAAGGTTGCTAATGAGGTTGCTGTTTCAAGTTTGTTTGAGACCAAAGACCCTCCAAGAGTAGTGTTGGTGGAAAATAATTTTTATAACGGAAGTGCAGAATAAGAAAGAGTCCATAGTGAGAGTTTATCTCGTTTACATAGCGATGCTATTGTTTGCTATATTGGTTGTGGTACAGATCATACGCGTTCAGTTTGTTGAGGGTGTAGAATTGAAGCATGAGGCAGAGACAATGACTTTGTCAATGCGAACAATAGAAGCTCCGAGAGGTAATATTTATGCTGATAATGACCGTAAGACTTCATTGGCGTTATCTGTTCCTCGCTATAGGGTTTATATGGACTTAATGACTGTAGGGAACCTTGATTTCGAAGCAGGTGTTGGCCCGTTGTCTGATAGTTTAGCTAGTTTGTTTAATACAAAAACAGCTTCTCAATGGGAGAAGGAACTTCGAGACAAGAAGTATGTAGATAGTAGTCAGTATCATTTTATCAAATCTAGAATTCGTAATGAGCAATTAGTTCGGGTAAGAGAGTTTCCAATTTTTAAATTAGGAAAATACCGAGGAGGGTACATAGAGACAAGTGAAAATAAAAGAGTAAAGCCATACGAAATATTGGCCTCAAGGACTATAGGGAGAGTTAAAGAAGTGAAGGGTGAAGATTCCGTATATGTTGGATTAGAGGGGTCGTTTAATGAGTATTTAAGGGGTGTTGATGGTGAGATGTTGATGAAGAAAATTGAGGGGAGTTTATGGAAACCGATTCAAAGTGATTATTCTCAAGAGCCCGTTCCAGGGATGGATGTATATACTTCCATAGATATTGATTTACAAGATGTAGCAGAGCGAGCTCTTTTGAAACAAATGAAAAATCAAGACGCTTTAAATGGTTGTGTTGTGTTGATGGAGGTTGAAACCGGTTACGTTAAAGCAATCGCAAATATTACACAAGATACTGCAAAAGGCACTTTTAATGAAGCAAGAAATTTAGCGGTGTGGCAAGCTTCTGAGCCTGGGTCGACATTTAAGTTGGCTTCTTTAATGGTTGCACTGGATGATGGAAAAGTTCGAATTACGGATAGTGTGAATATTAAGCACAGGTACCCCTATTTTGATAGGGTTTTACGCGATGATCATGCTGTTCCAGGTAAATATACAGTTCAGTATGCTTTTGAGAAATCATCTAATGTTATTTCTCAAATCATATACGATACCTATCGATCAAATCCTCAAGAATATGTGGATGGATTGAAAGATATAGGTCTTCATAAAAAATTGGGAGTCGATATAAAAGGTGAAGGTAGTCCATATATTAAAGATGCAAATGATTCAACTTTTTGGGGTGCTTCTCATGCTTGGATGGCAATTGGTTATGAGGTTTTGCTAACCCCGTTGCAGATGTTATCACTATATAATGCCGTAGCGAACGATGGGAAGATGATGAAGCCTCAATTTGTAAAAGAAGTGCGGAGTGGAGACGAGGTTGTAGAAGTTTTTAATCCGATCGTATTAAATGAACAGGTGTGTTCTGCTGAAACAAACAAGATATTAAAAGTTTTGTTGGAGGGGGTTGTAGAGCGGGGAACAGCTAAAAATATTCGAGCAAGAGGATTTAAGATAGCCGGTAAAACGGGTACCGCAAAAATTGCTAAGAACGGTGGTTATGGGAAGAAATATCAAGCTTCTTTTTGTGGGTATTTCCCTGCTGATAACCCCAAATATTCATGCATAGTTGTTATTCAAGGTCCGACAAATCAAATATATGGTTCTGTAGTGTCCGGTACTGTTTTTAAAGAAATTGCGGATAAAGTTTATGCAGGAAGCTTGGAGAATTCTAGGGAACCGGAATTGGTTTTAGATGAGATGAATTTTCCGTACTCGAAGCATGGAAGTAAAAACGAGATTAATACAGTGATGCGTAAGATGAATGTTGTGGTACGTGATGGAGCAGCTGATTCTGATTGGGTAGTGACTAAAACCAATTTGGATAATGTGGTTTTACAAAATAGAATAATTCAAAAAGGTCAAATGCCAAATGTTATGGGAATGGGATTGCAAGATGCTGTGTATTTATTGGAGTCACAAGGTTTAATAGTGAGAATAAACGGAAGTGGGATTGTTAAGAATCAATCGGTAATTCCAGGGAGCGAAATTTCTAAAAGACAATTAGTAACAATTGAATTGATATAATGAAACTGCTGAAAGAGATAATATATGGGGTTGGAATTGTAGATGTAAAAGGTTCTACAAATATTGCTGTTGAACATGTTGCCTATGATTCTAGAAAAGTGGTTTCATATACCATTTTTGTCGCGTTACGAGGAACTCAGGTTGATGGTCACGATTACATAAGTAAGGCAATTACGGAAGGTGCGTTAAGTGTTGTTTGTGAAGAGTTTCCTGAATCAATTGACGAAAGTGTAACGTATATCAAGGTGGGTGATTCAGCCCAAGCACTTGGTGTTGTTGCTTCAAATTTTTATGAAAATCCTTCAGATAAGTTAAAATTGATTGGAGTTACAGGAACCAATGGAAAAACGACATCTGTAACACTGATGTATGATCTGTTTAGAATGTTAGGTTATAAGGTTGGTTTAATCTCAACAGTCGTTAATAAAATTCATACAGAAAAAGTTGATTCCACGCACACCACACCAAATGCACTTGATTTAAACGAGCTGCTAAGTCGAATGGTGCAGAAGGGTTGCTTGTATTGTTTTATGGAGGTAAGTTCACATGCTGTTGATCAAAAGAGAATTGCAGGGATCAATTTTGCAGGAGGTGTATTTACAAATATTACGCATGACCATTTAGATTATCACAAAACGTTCGACAACTATATAGCTGCTAAAAAAGCGTTTTTCGATACTCTTCCAGAGGGTGCGTTTGTGCTTACCAATTCAGATCAAGAGTATGGGGAGACAATGGTTCATGATACACGGGCGAAAGTTCATACTTACGGTATTAATTCAGTTGCTGGTTTTAAAGCGAAAATTGTAGATAATCGCTTTGACGGGCTTCAATTGGATATTGGAGGAAAGGAGTTGTACACAAAATTGATCGGTGGCTTCAATGCTTACAATGCTTTAGTAGCGTATGCAGTTGGTGTATTATTGGGCGAAGATGATTTGTCTGTTTTGGCAACTCTAAGTAATCTTAATCCGCCAGAAGGAAGGTTTCAACATATCTCTTCTCAGTCGGGAATAACTGCAATAGTGGATTATGCGCATACTCCTGATGCGTTGGAAAATGTTCTAAAAACGATCAAAGATATTCGAGTTGGAAATGAAATGGTAATCACTGTAGTTGGTTGTGGTGGAGATAGGGATGTGGCAAAAAGGCCGCTGATGGCAGCGATTGCTTGCAAATGGAGTGACCAAGTGATATTTACTTCAGACAATCCACGAAGTGAAGATCCAGAAAAAATTATTGAAGAGATGAGGGCTGGGGTTCCATCTGAAGATTATAAAAAGACGCTTGCTATTACTAATAGAAAAGAGGCTATAAAGACAGCTTGCAGTATGGGGCATACAGGAGACATTCTTTTAGTAGCGGGTAAAGGTCATGAGAAATACCAGATTGTTAAGGAGGAAATTTTGCCTTTTGATGATATGGAAACTTTAGTAGAAACTTTTAAAATATTGAGTAAATAATGTTGTATCACTTATTCGAAGGTTTAGATTTTCCCGGTGCTGGTTTATTCAGTTACATCTCTTTTAGAGCAGGAATGGCATTGTTGGTGTCGTTGATTATTTCAATGATGTTTGGAGGGAAGCTAATAGCAATGCTGCAAAGAAAGCAAGTTGGCGAATCTATTCGTGACTTAGGCTTGGAAGGTCAAATTGAAAAAGCAGGAACCCCAACGATGGGTGGGTTGATTATTCTTGGAGCAATTTTAATTCCAACGCTTCTTTTTGCTGAGCTTGATAATATTTATACACTAACTATGGTCTTAGCTACCGTTTGGTTAGGGTTTATTGGTTTTATAGATGATTACATTAAAGTTTTTAAGAAGAATAAGGCTGGATTAGCTGGGAAGTTTAAAGTTATTGGGCAAGTTGGAGTTGGAATTATTGTTGGGTCATTGCTTTATTTTAGTGAAGATGTGGTGGTGATGGAAAAAGTTATTGATAGCGAAAAATCAGAATCTTTAGAGTTCAATCAACAGGCTGAATGTGATATCGATGGAGATGTGACTTATTATCACTGGGAAGAGAAAAAAGCTACAACTACCACTATACCTTTTGTCAAAAATAATGAGTTTGATTATAAGTGGTTTGGTTTAGGAAAGTACACTTGGATACTTTACATCTTCATTGTAATTATTATTGTTGTTAATGTTTCAAACGGAGCAAACCTTACCGATGGTATTGATGGTTTAGCAACCGGTACTTCAGCAATAATAGGAGTAACACTAGCCATATTTGCTTACCTATCGGGTAATGCTATTTTCGCAGATTATCTAAATATAATGTATATCCCAAATTCGGGAGAACTTGTAATTTTTATCAGTGCATTTATTGGCGCGTGTATCGGATTTCTTTGGTACAATTCCTACCCTGCAAAAGTATTTATGGGCGATACAGGTAGTTTGGCTCTAGGGGGCATTATAGCAACGTTTGCTATTGCTATTCGAAAAGAATTATTGATTCCAATATTCTGTGGAATCTTCTTAATAGAAAATTTATCGGTAATGATTCAGGTGGGTTGGTTCAAATACACTAAGAAAAGACATGGAGAAGGGAAGCGAGTTTTCCTAATGGCTCCATTACATCATCATTATCAGAAGAAAGGAATGCATGAGTCAAAAATTGTTGCTCGCTTTTGGATTATAGGAATCATGTTGGCGGCATTATCAATTGTAACGCTCAAGTTGAGATAGTGAATGGAGGTGGAAAAATAGTAGTTCTCGGAGCAGGAGAGAGTGGTGTCGGTACAGCGATTTTAGCCAAACAAAAAGGGTTTAAGGTTTTTGTTTCTGACAAAGGAGAAATAAAGGAGGAGTACAAAAAAGTTCTTTTACATAATGAAATCGATTGGGAAGAGGGTAGTCATACACTTTCCAATATAATGGATGCAGACGAGGTGGTAAAAAGCCCTGGTGTTCCAGATACGATTCAGTTAATTATAGACCTTAAGGAAAAGCGTGTTTCTGTAGTTTCTGAAATTGAGTTTGCGGCCAGATATACTGACGCAAAATTGATTTGTATTACTGGAAGTAATGGGAAAACTACTACAGCTTTAATGACATATCATATTATGTCTAATGCAGGCTTGAATGTAGCTGTTGCAGGAAATATTGGTGAAAGTTTTGCAAAACTCGTAGCTGATAATAAGCATGATTATTATGTGCTAGAATTAAGCAGCTTCCAATTGGATGGGATGTTCAACTTCAAAGCAAATATTGCAATGCTGTTAAATATTACTCCTGATCACCTCGATCGATATGATAACGACATGCAGAAGTATGTTGAAAGCAAATTAAGAATCCTTCAAAATCAGACAGAAGAAGATGTTCTCATCTACAATGCAGATGATGAAGTGATTGTAAAAGAATTGCAAAAAAGAAAAATCAAGGCTCGAATGCTTCCTTTTTCAATGGAACGGGAAGTATCGGAAGGAGCTTATATAGAAAACGAACAACTAAGCATAAATATAAACAACAAACAAACAACTATGAGTATACACGAACTAGCACAACAGGGTAAGCATAATGCTTACAATTCTATGGCTTCAGGTATTGCCGGAAAAGTACTTGAAATTAGAAAAGAGATTATTAGGGACAGTTTATCTGACTTTCAAAATGTAGAGCACAGGCTTGAGTTTGTTGCAGAGGTGCACGGAATTGAGTTTGTCAATGACTCAAAAGCAACAAATGTGAATTCTACATGGTATGCTTTAGAGAGCATGCAGAAACCAACTATTTGGATCGCAGGTGGTGTTGATAAAGGGAATGATTATGAATTCTTATCAGGACTGGTAAAGCAAAAAGTAGTAGGAATGGTTTGCCTTGGAAAAGACAATTCAAAATTACACAGTGCTTTTGATGGGATTGTTGATGAAATCTGGGATGCGTCGAATGCAAACGAAGCAGTAAGACTTGCCTATCGTTTAGCGAAAAAAGGATACGCAGTATTGCTGTCTCCAGCTTGCGCTAGTTTCGATTTGTTTGAGAATTATGAGGAAAGAGGTAACTCTTTTAAGAAAGCGGTAAGGTCTTTATAAGAAATAAAACATTAATAATTAATTTGATTATGGAACAGAATAAAGTTAAAAGTCTAAAAGCACGAATGCTTGAAGCTAGAAAAAAGAACATAAATCTTTTTTCAGATATAGGGCATAGGTTAGAGTCTGTAGGTTTAAAAAATGGAGTAGAATGGATAAATGATTCAAAAGCCACTGATATAGATTCCTCTTACTATTCTTTAGAGTTAATGGAGAAACCTGTTATATGGATAATAGGAGCATCTGATGTTCAACGTGATTATTCAGTGTTTGATAAATTGGTTCGATACAAAGTGAAAAAAGTAATTTGCTTTGGTTCTTACGAGACGCAAATAAAATATACGTTTGCTGGTATTACAGAAGGATATGCCCATAAAGAAACACTTGAAGGTGCGATGTTAACTGCATCAGAATGGTCAAAAGATGGTGATGTTGTGTTGTTCTCACCAGCTTGTTCTAGTTTTGATTTGTATGATGATTACAAACAAAGAGGAGAGCATTTCAAATCGTTGATTTAGAACATATAATCGCAAATGCAATTATCAATCGATAAATATCTAAAAGGTGATAAGGCTATTTGGTCTATCATAATATTGTTGTCAATAATTTCTGCTATTATGGCATATAGCGCTAGTGCAAATATGGCTTATAGATTAACGGACGGAGATGCCACTCCTTTCTTTTTTAGGCATCTTGTTATGTTAGTGCTGGGTATTGTGACGATTATTTATTTGCAACATTTTGAGTTTCGATATTTTTCCAGATTATCTCAGTTGGGTATTTGGATTGCTGCTGCTTTATTGCTTGTTACGTTAATTTTTGGTAGAAATATTAATTCTGCTCAAAGGTGGATTATGGGCTTTCAACCTTCTGATTTAGCTAAAATAATTTTGGTTATTTATGTTGCCAGAATGCTTGCTAAGAATAAAGGTAAAATCAAAAATTTTAAAGAAGGTTTGGTGCCGATTTTAATACCAATAGGTGGCATATGTCTCCTAATATTACCCGCTGATTTTTCTACTGCTGCTATGTTATTGACTGTTTGCTTTGCTCTTTTGTTTGTTGGAGGGGTTGCAATAAAACATTTATTAGCTGTATTAGGTGGCGCAATTGGATTGCTGATGTTGTTGATTGCTTTAAACCATGTTGTGCCCGGCCTTCTTCCTAGAGTTAATACCTGGGAACAGCGGATATTGGGGTATAGTTCTGGTTCTGCAGACGAAAATTATCAAGCGCAAAGAGCGAAAATTGCTGTTGCAAATGGGGGTATATGGGGGAATGGTCCAGGTAACGGAACTATTAAAAACGAATTATATTCCGCGCAGTCTGATTTTGTTTATTCTTCAATTATTGAAGATTATGGGTCCCTTTTTGGTGGGTTAATAATGTTGTTACTCTACCTGATGTTTCTATTTCGGTCCATAAAAATAATGACGAAAACTAGCAGCTCCTTTGGAGGGTATCTTGCCTTTGGCTTAAGTTTTCTGTTAGTGTTCCAAGCATTAATTAATATGGGGGTTGGTGTTAATCTTTTACCTGTTACGGGTCAACCATTGCCATTAATTAGTATGGGGGGGACATCCATTTTATTTACCTGTGTTTCTATCGGGATAATATTAAATATAAGTCGAACAGTTTACAGAGAAGAGGAGACTGAAGAATGAGTGAATTAAAAGTTATAATAAGTGGTGGTGGAACAGGGGGACATATTTTTCCTGCTATCGCAATTGCAAATGTAATAAAGGCGGAACATCCTAATGCAGCTATTTTGTTTGTTGGAGCCAATGGGAAAATGGAAATGGAAAAAGTTCCTGCTGCTGGGTACTCAATAAAAGGATTGGATGTTGTTGGTTTTTATAGAAAAAAGCTTTGGAAAAATTTCTCTTTTCCGTTCAAATTATTAAAAAGCTTAAAAGCAGCAAAGGCAATAGTGAAAGAATTTAAGCCCGACATAGCGATTGGTGTTGGGGGATATGCAAGCGGTCCATTGTTAAAAATGGCCGGTAGACAAGGTGTGCCTACATTATTACAGGAACAAAATTCTTATGCTGGAATTACAAATAAGCTATTAGCTAAAAAAGCAAAAAAGATCTGTGTAGCATATGAAAATATGGAGAAATTTTTTCCAAAAGAAAAAATAGTGATTACTGGAAATCCAGTGCGCAGTGATATTGTATCAGTTGAAAATAAGCGGAGTGATGCTGTGGCCCATTTTGATTTGGATGCTAACAAGAAAACAATATTAATAATTGGAGGAAGCCTTGGTGCACGAACTATTAATAACAGTATTAAAAATAAATTGCAGGAACTTGAAGAAAGTGGTCATCAATTGATCTGGCAGACGGGTAAAATTTACGTTGATGAAATAGAGAAAGCTACTGCTTCATCTAGCAAAAACATCAAGCCAATGGCCTTTATTAGCCGTATGGATTTAGCTTATGCAGCTGCAGATGTTGTAATTAGTCGAGCTGGAGCACTTTCTGTAAGTGAGCTGTGTTTAGTTAAAAAACCAGTGATACTAGTGCCTTCGCCTAATGTTGCGGAAGATCATCAGACAATGAATGCAATGTCGCTTGTTAATAAAAAGGCTGCAGTGCTTGTAAAAGATGTCGATGCACCTAATATTTTAGTAGAAACTGTATTGTCTTTGCTCGGTAACAAGGAAGAAATGATAGAGTTGTCAAATCAAATTTCTGTTTTAGGGAAACCAAATGCAGCAATTGATATAAAAAATGAAGTAATGAAGTTGGTTGGTAAATAATACCAATCGTAAGTAATGGAATTGAAAAACATACATAGCGTTTATTTTATCGGAATCGGAGGTATTGGGATGAGTGCATTGGCTCGTTTCTACTTAAGTAAAGGTATTGCTGTAGGTGGCTATGATAAAGTGTGCACACCTTTAACTGAAAGTTTGGTTAAAGAAGGTGCTACTATTTCATATAGTGACGAATTATCTGAAATTTCGACTTCATTTAAAAATATAAAAACAACGTTTATCGTTTATACACCGGCAATTCCATCTAGCCACAAAGGGTATAATTATTTTAAGGATAATGGATTTAATATAGTAAAGCGTTCGGAGTTATTGGGACTAATAACAGATGTGCTATTTACAATTGGTGTTGCTGGAACGCATGGAAAAACAACAACTTCGAGCATAATTACACATGTCTTGGATAATAGTGGTTTTCCTGTTAATGCTTTTTTAGGTGGAATTAGTTCAAACCTAAATTCAAACTTTTTATTAAATGAAAAGGCAGAAACGGTAGTTGTTGAAGCGGATGAATATGATCGTTCATTTTTAACACTCGCTCCAAATATTGCAATTGTAACATCTATGGATGCTGATCATTTGGATATATACGGAGAACATAGTTATTTGACTGAGTCTTTTGAAAAGTACGTTGCTAAACTTCCCTCAGATGGTGTTTTAATAAAACGCAAAGGCTTGTCAGTTGCGCATAATAACACAATTGAATATGCTGTAAACGAAAAAGCAGATTACTACGCTACAAACATAGATATTGAAAATGGTGAATATCACTTCGATATTGTTACTCCTAAAGAAAGAGTGAAAGATGTGGTATTAGGAATGCCTGGGTTGCATAATGTTGAAAATGCAGTTGCGGCTATTGCTGTTGGAATTGAGTTGGGTCTCAGTACAACGTTAATTGTAGCTGCATTAAAATCGTTTAAAGGAGTTAAAAGAAGATTCGAATATCATATTAAAACGGCAGCAATTGTTTATATAGATGATTATGCTCACCATCCAGTAGAATTAACGGCTTGTATAAATTCTGTAAAGGAGATGTATCCAGCCAAGAAAATAACGGGAGTATTTCAACCGCATCTGTATTCAAGAACAAGAGATTTTGCAGACGATTTTGCAGTCAGTCTAGACTTATTAGATGAAGTGTTGTTGTTAGATATCTACCCTGCAAGAGAATTGCCCATTGAAGGCGTTAGTTCTTCAATGTTGTTAAGTAAGATCTCTAATGATTGTAAGGAGTTATTATCGAAAGAAGAATTAGTAGAATCCATAACTGATAGAAAGCTAGAAGTGCTCCTTACTTTAGGAGCTGGAGATATAGATGAATTAATTGAACCAATAAAAAAAAAACTAAAAGAAGCTCTGACAAGTGAAGTCGTATATGGGGGGTAATTGTTTTTGAATTGGTCGGGGCATTTTTATTTTGAATAGCCTTAGCTATTGAAAATAAAAATAACGAAGAGAAATGGAAAAAGAAAAAAAGAGTCATATGAATTTAATTGTAATAGCTTCTTATAGCGATAAAATCATTAGCGGTATAGCATGAAAAAGATATTGAAAATATCGGCTTGGAGTTTATTCGCAATTGGCGCTATGTTGCTAGTTGGATTTGTGGATGGTGATTATAAGGCAATAACTTGTACTAGCCCAGAGATAAATATCGATAAATCGAATGGACATGGTTTTGTGACAGAAGAATTGGTGCTCGAGGAGATGCGTAATATGGGCTATTCTTTTACGAATCAATTGATGGGAGATATTGAGGTTGATAGAATAGAAAAGTCATTATTAAATATGCCTGGGATTAAAAACGCTGAAGTATTTAAATTTAATTCAGGAGTTGTAAAAATTGATATTACACAGAGAAAACCAATTGCAAGGGTTATAATGAAAGGTGGGCTTATTAGTTTTTACTTGGACGAAACAGGGGAGAAAATGCCACTTAGTGAACAATATGTTGCTAAGGTGCCAATTTTTAATGGGGAAATTAAAGAGGGTAGAAATGGCTATTCTATAAAGGAATTATATGAAAACGATTCGTTAAAAGCTATTTCTGAATTAGACGATATATATGAAGTAGCTCAACTATTTGAAAAAAACAAATTTATGAGTGCACAAATTGTTCAAATTTATTTTAATCAAGATCAAGAAATGGAAATGATTCCTAGAGTAGGGAATCAGAGAATACTCTTTGGCGATTCGAAAGACGCTGATATTAAGTTTAAAAAAATGACACGATTCTATACGGAGGTAATTAACCCAAAAGAATTGAATTTATACGACACATTAAATATTAAATATATAAATCAAATAATCTGTTCAAAACGTTAAATTATGGATGCACCAGAAATAGTAGTAGGCCTTGATATTGGAACCACAAAAATAGCATGTCTTGTTGGCCGCAAAACCGAGCATGGAAAAATAGAAATGCTGGGTGTTGGAAAAGCACCAAGTGTTGGAGTTACGCGTGGTGTAGTTTCTAATATTGAAAAAACAGTTCAATCGATTCGTGCTGCTGTAGAAGAAGCAGAGGCAAAATCGGGTGTTGAGATTAAAGTCGTTAACGTAGGTATTGCCGGACAGCATATTAAAAGTTTGCAGCATCGCGGGATGATTACTAGAGATAGTATCGAAGAAGAAATCAACCAACAAGATGTAGATGCTCTTATAGATGACATGTATAAACTTGTTATGATGCCAGGTGAGGAAATAATTCATGTTTTACCTCAGGAGTATATTGTCGATAGACAAAGTGGTGTGAAAGATCCAATCGGAATGTCTGGCGTGCAATTAGAGGCGAACTTTCATATAATTACTGGTGCAATGGCATCTGCTAAAAATATTTACAAATGTGTAGCGAAGGCTGGGTTAGCGGTAGCGGAATTAATTCTTGAACCTCTTGCGTCCGCTTCTGCTGTATTAAGTGATGAAGAGAAAGAAGCAGGTGTGGTGTTGGTTGATATAGGCGGTGGTACAACCGATATAGCAATATTCCATGATGGAATAATCAGGCACACAGCAGTTATCCCTTTTGGAGGTAATGTAATAACTGAAGATATTAAAGAAGGTTGCACAATAATGCATCGTCAAGCTGAATTATTGAAAACAAAATTTGGAACCGCTCTTTCTAATCAAAGTCAAGAAAATGAAATTGTTTGTATTCCAGGTTTAAGAGGTAGAGATCCAAAAGAAATTTCAGTAAAGAATCTGTCGAATATAATTAATGCGCGGATGGCCGAAATTATTGAACATGTGTATTATGAAATCAAAAATTCTGGATACGAGAAGAAATTGATTGGAGGAATTGTTGTAACTGGAGGAGGCTCTCAATTAAAACACATCAGTCAATTATTTGAATATGCCACTGGAATGGATGCAAGAATTGGTTTTCCAAATGAGCATTTAAGTTCAAATACAAGTAACAACTTAACGAGTCCATTATTCGCAACGGGTGTTGGATTAGTTGCAAAAGGATTCGAAAACTTTGACAAAGTATTGGCTTCAAAAGCACATATAAATACAAGAACACACTCTGAGAAAACAAAAGGAGGATTTTTCGATAAGATTAAGAACTTTTTTGATGAGTCAGTAGATTAAAAATAATAATAACAAACAAATAATAACCGCTATGATGAAATTTGATATACCCAAAGACCACTCATCTATAATTAAAGTTATAGGCGTTGGTGGTGGAGGCAGTAATGCCGTAAACCACATGTTCCGTCAAGGAATAAAAGGAGTTGATTTTCTGGTGTGCAACACAGATCACCAGGCCCTAGATATGAGCCCAGTTCCAATTAAAATTCAGTTAGGAAAGAGTCTAACTGATGGGAGAGGAGCAGGAGCATTGCCTGATGTTGGAATGAATGCTGCAATTGAAAACATCGAAGAAATAAGAGAGATTCTTGAGACAAATACCAAGATGGTGTTCGTTACTGCTGGAATGGGAGGAGGTACCGGAACTGGAGCTGCTCCAGTTATCGCTAAAATTGCCAAAGAATTGGGAATTTTAACCGTAGGTATTGTGACTATTCCTTTCAAATTTGAAGGAAGAAAAAGAATATCACAAGCGGAAGAAGGATTAGAGAAAATGAGAGAATCTGTTGATACACTTTTAGTGATCAATAATGACAAACTTCGTGAGATGTTTGGAAACCTTTCATTAAGAAATGCATTTGCACAAGCTGATGATGTATTGTCTTCTGCCGCAAAAGGTATTGCTGAAGTAATATCAGTTACTGGACAAATAAATGTCGATTTTAATGATGTTAATACAGTAATGAAAGACAGTGGTGTTGCCATAATGGGAACTGCTGAAGCTGAAGGTGAGGGGAGAGCTCAAAAAGCTACAATGAAAGCATTGGCTTCTCCATTACTAAACGATAATCAAATAAGTGGTGCTCGTTATGTATTACTAAACATAACTTACGGAGAGCAAGAAGTGTTGATGGATGAAATTTCTGAAATCACTGACTATATCCAAGATGAAGCAGGAAACACTGCAGATGTAATTTGGGGTCATGGTCATGATGCTAGTTTGGGAGATAACCTTTGTATTACTATAATTGCAACAGGGTTTAAATCAACTCCTGATACTGGACTTCCACAAAGAGAGGTTGCTAGAACACGAATGAATTTGGAAGAAGATAGACCAACTATCATTACACAACCTATCCAATCACCTACGCAAACTTCTACGCCGACTGTAGAAAATGATAATAAGGAGGAAGTTGAAGAACCATTTATGGTGAAGAAATTCAATTTAGAGGATGATGTTGTAGAGGATACAGTTAATGAAGTGGAAGAAGCTGTTCAGGAAGATTTAGGCTTTACTGCTTCGGAAGAAGTAGAAGAAACTCCAGTTTCTGAAAGTGAAGATGGTAAAGTTCGTTTCATGTTAGAAGAAAATGATGCGCCTAAAGCTGAAGTTTCTTCAGAGCCTGTAGCTGAAACGTTTAATTTTACACCTACTCCTGATGAACCAATTGTTGAAAATAATTTCGATAAGCCATCTTTAGAGGATAACAGAGAATTAACACAACAGCGTTTGGACAGAATTCGTGATACAAGTCAACAGATTAAATCATCTATGACTTTAACGGATATGGAAAATGAACCAGCGTATAAAAGAAGAAATATTCAATTAGACGATGTTGACCATTCTTCAGAATCTACTCAATCTCGTTTTACAATTGGAGACATTGAAAATGAGGATGGGGAAAAGAGAACAGGTTTAAGCGATAACAATTCGTTTTTACACGATAACGTAGATTAAGATATAGTATGTCATTAACAAGCACGATTAACGCCGATATAAAGAAAGCAATGCTTGCTAGAGAGAAAGACAAGCTTGAAGCATTGCGATCAATTAAATCAGCATTATTACTAGAAGCTACAAAAGAAGGCGCTGGAGGGGAAATCTCTGCAGCGGCTGAAGTTGCAATTGTACAAAAACTTTACAAGCAAAGAATGGATGCATTAGCTATCTATAAAGAGCAAAATAGAGAAGATTTGGCAGTTGTAGAAGAACAACAAGCGGAAGTAATAAAAGCATATTTGCCAGCTCAAATGAGCGAGGAAGAGGTAATTAAAACAGTTCAAGAAACAATTTCTACACTGGGAGCTAGCGGTCCTTCAGATATGGGAAAAGTGATGGGAGCTGTTATGGGTAAACTCAAAGGTAAAGCTGATGGTGGTCTAATATCTTCAACTGTAAAAGGAGAATTAGGTAAGATGTAAATGGACATAAATAATTGTCTTAAAATCCCGTTTCCATTAGGAACGGGATTTTTTTGCATTTTTTTAGTGTTTTGTTCAACCTTTTTTGTGTGTAATCCGGTAGATTTTAACGAATATGAAAACTCAAATAGTTTAGAGTTGGTCAAGCCACAATGAAAAAACCAATTTCAAGGTTAGTATTTAACGACCTTTATTGTTTTCAATACTTCACCCTTGTTTTGAATTTGGACAAAGTATATTCCACTATTTTGATTACTTAAGTCCATTAAAAATTTTTTTTCATTTGTCTGAACTGTTCGAACAACTTCTCCCAAAATATTGATAACGGATATTTTTTCAAATTCTCCATTTAATTTCAATGTAAAATTATCCGTAAAAGGATTGGGCGTAACAAATGCTACAAATTGAATTTCATTTATGTCCAATGAATTTAATACTGTCACAGTTTCCGAAGCATTACATCCAAGCGAGTCTATTATTGTAACGTTATATGTTGCGCCACAAAGACCAGTAGCTGTTGCTGTAGTTTGGGAACCAGCAGCAACATCCCATAAGTAAGTGTATGTTCCAGATCCTCCAGAAGGAGTAACAGTAGCCTGTCCCTGGCAAGTATTGTTTATATCATCCACAGTGGTTGAGCTTATAGTTAGTGCATTGGGTTCTATAATGTCAACAGTTTGAAATATGGTATCACCTTCTGCATCAATAACTCTCACAGTGTATGTCCCAAAACATAAACTATCAATAGCGTTTGTAGTAGATCCGTTTATATCATCCCATAAGATTAAAAAGGGTGGTTCGTCTCCAACAGCAGTTACCGAAACGCTACCATTACAATCTCCAAAGCAAGAAACATCTTGGCTCGTACCTGCTACATCAAACTGTTTTGGTACAATAGGGCTGCTAGTTGTATTTGTTATCACGGGGGCGTTAAAATCAAAATAAATGTTAGCTGTATTTTCAATGGTGTCTCCAATTAAATTGGATACATTTTGACGAATGGAATACATCAAAGATCCATGACTGGCAGATTCGTTTACATTACTGTCAGGTAATAAGATGTTACTAAAGGTGAACTCTAAAACATTGTTGTTGTTAATTTGGAATGTCATGGGGTGACTTGAGGCAAGAACCTCTAAAGTCTCAAGATCCAGTAGAGCGCTCATTGTATCTGTGATAAGAACCGTAAAAGCTGTATCTGTTCCTGTATTTTGAAATCTGATTAAATATTGTAACGTTGAGTCTTTTATTCTAATGTCTCCTTCAGGAAATACAGATTTGTCATTGGGGTCAAATGATCCAGTAATAATTTGATCATAGCAAACACTGTTATTGGTCAATGTTGTTTCTGTTTGTGAGGATACAAACCATGCACATTGTTGCACGGGTGTTCCTAAAGGGGCGGTGGGTCCGACTCCAAAAATTGAGTAGCTCATATAGCCATTACTATTGTTAAATGAGGTGGTGTTCCAAATTAGCGTGTCTCCATTAATAGAATCAGGCGTAGGGTTTGACGAAGTAAAAGTCATGCTTGGATCCATCAGGTATTTAAGCGCCCCATCAATAGATGTTGATGAATAGTTTTGCAAGTATAGTATATGAAATGAATTTAATTGAGGTCTAACATTTTGACCGGATATCATAACGTTTGCATCTGCAATAATATTAAGAGAATCTCCAAAATCAATATTTGGAATAGATGGCGTGCCAACACTCGTTGTTATATTCGAACCAGTTGGGTTACATATTATTGTGTACCCATTTGTGACAGCCCTATTTATAGTGTAGTTTCCGAAAGGGATATTGAATTCATAATATCCGTTTGCATCGGTTGTGGCAATGTAGTTTCCGGGATTGGCTGTTACAATCCTTCCTTGCAAATATTCATCAGTGCCGTCAAACAAACAGGAGGAATTAACATCGTTATATACATAACCACTAATTGAACTACAGTTTCCTCCTCCAAGGTCTGTAATTATAAATGGGAGTGTATTATTACATCCATTAACATCTTCAAAATAGACAGCGTAATTACCAGCATTTAAGTTGCTCGTTGTAACGGTGTTGTCACCATTAGACCACGCTACATTATAGGGTGCAAGCCCTTGCGAAAAACCAATGGATGCGCTACCGTCCCCACAAGTGGCATCTTGACTGGTTATGTTGGCTGTAATTCCAGATCCTATAATATCTGTTACATTAGCGGAAGAAGCACCTGTGCAGCCATTCGCATCTGTGATGGTTAAATTATATGTCCCGTCATCTAACCCAGTTATATTTTGATTTGTGGAAGTATAGCCATTTGGGCCAGTCCAGTTATAAGCGTAAGGAGCAAGTCCACCAGTTGTATTTGTAGATATAGCACCGTCCAACATTCCGCAAGTAGATTGAGTTACGATGTTGTTCGATGTTATGGAAATACCTATGTTTATGGAGGAGTTGTCTTGGCAGCCATTTGCATCTATTATAGTTGCAACGTAAGAGCCTGAACACAAGTTAGAAAACAACGGACCTCCAGATACGCCATTTAGATCATACCAAAAAGGAGGTGTGCCACCCGCAGTAGCACTTAGATCAATAGCGCCATCACAACCTGGAATGCAAGATGACTGTATTATGAATTCATTAGCTATTATTGGTGGAGGTTCACTTAAATTAACTGTACCACTCGAAATACAACCATTATTATCAACTACACTATATGTGTAGGTCCCAGCGCATACTCCTAATAAGTTTAGTGTTATTGAACCGTTTGACCAATTGATTGCATAAGGAGCTACACCACCGGAAACAGATAATGATACAAATCCGTCACAACTGGCAAAGCATGTAGCATCAACAGCCGAAACTGAAACCGTCAGTAAAGTTGGTTCAGATATTAGGACTGAGGTCGCAACCGTTTGCGGCACAGCATCAATCACCTCTACGTTCCAGTTGCCTGCACATAACGCAGTAATTTGCCAGGTACTATCATTGGTTTGAACTATAGACTCTGTGCCTAGTCCGTTTACTATCGTTAACACTATAGGGGCGGTTCCTCCAGTGACTTGAATATTTGCGGTTCCATCACAATTTCCATTACAATATATATCAGTAAATGAAAGAGTATTAATGGTCATTTGACCAAATAAGTAAGCAGGGACTACACAAAGTGCCGTAAGAAGAATGTTTTTCATAAGTATTCTTTAAGTGTGTAAATTCTAAACGAATTGATTTTGTGATGGTTGCCGCAATAGAATTACTTTCTAGCACTCAATTACAAACCCAACACCATGCAAATTCTTAATATTGATAGAGTCATCTTCTTTTAAATACTTTCTTAATTTAGTAATAAACACGTCCAAACTCCTTCCGTTAAAGTAGCTGTCGTCACCCCAAACAAGGTTTAGAATCAAGTCGCGTTCAACAACATTCCCTTTTTGCTCGCAGAGAATTCGTAAAATATCGGCTTCCTTTTTTGTGAGTTTTTTAATCTCGGTTTTACCAATAGAAAGTTTGTAGTTGGATGAATCGAAAAAATATTTTCCTAATGCAAAGCCATTACTTTTTTTAGCAGAAATACTTCCAGTCCTTTTTAAGATAGCTTCGATTCTAAGAGAGAACTCATCCATACTAAAGGGTTTCGTTATGTAATCATCTGCTCCTGCTTTAAATCCCTTTATTTTATCTTCCGTCATAGATTTTGCAGTAAGAAACACAATGGGAACTTCTAAAGACAGTTTTCTGATGTCTTCAGCTAGACTAAAGCCATCCTTTTTTGGAAGCATAACGTCCAAAATGCACAAATCATACTTTGCCTCATTAAAAGCTTTTAACCCCTCTTTTCCATCTTTACTGAGGTGCACATGATATCCTTCTATTTTAAGGTTGTCTTGAATTACAAACCCCAGGTTCATGTCATCTTCAACTAAAAGGATATTTGCTTTCATTCTTGTTTTCTTTAGGCAGGAAGCCAAAACGTAAATTTACTTCCTTTGTTTATTTCACTTTCAACAGAGACTTTACCTCCGTGCTGATTGATGATCTGCTTTACATAATACAATCCTAATCCGAATCCTTTTACGTCATGCACACTTCCGGTAGGAACTCTGTAGAATTTATCAAAGATTAATTTCTGTTGTTCTTTGTTCATTCCTTTTCCATTATCTGAAATAGAGACAGAAACACCTCCATTTGAAGAAAATAACTTTACGTCAATTGTTGGGTTTTCAGGACTGTATTTATTTGCGTTATCCAAAAGGTTGTGAATAATGTTAGTTAAATGGACTTTATCAGCAAGAATGCTTTTGTTTTCTAAATTAAAAACTGTGGTTATCGTTCCACCATTTTGCTCGACAGAAATTCGAAATACTTCAGCCGATTCCTTTATTAATTCTTGAAGATTGAGTGATTCTTTTTTCAATTGAATTTCTCCTTTGTCAAGTTTGGCTAATTGCAGCACTCTTTCAACTTGGCTTTCTAAACGGCTATTTTCAGCTTTGATAATTTGTGCATATCGATGTATCCTCTCAGGATCCTTATGGATGTCTTTATTTAAAAGCACTTCACTGGATAGACCAATCGTAGAGATGGGCGTTTTCAATTCATGTGTCATATTGTTAATGAAGTCTGTCTTCACTTCAGATAACCTCTTTTGCTTTAGAATAACAACAATTGCATAGGCAAAAATGAGGGTGATGAATACAATGACAATCGAAGAGATATAAAATGAGTTTGAAATATTTTCTTTACTGCTAAAGGAAGTGTTTTTCCTTTCCGGAAAATAAATACCAAAATAATGTCCATCATGATTCCATTTTTCTAATTCAGTTCCAGACATGTTATTCAGTTCCTTACCCGATGATAAATCTACATATCGATCAAATATTATCGAGTCAGTAAAGCAATCATAGATTCCATATTCGAATACTTCTTTAATGTTATATTCTTTGAATTGTTCAACCAATAAGTTTTTAAGCAATTCTGGATTTAATGTGTAATAAAAACTTACAACAAAATAATTAGGGTTAATTTGCTTAACAGGTTCTAAATAAAGTCCAGATGCTTCAATGTTTAGCGAAAGTAATTCATCTCTTACGTTTACAAGTGCAAGCGTTACTTGGTTGTTGAATTGACTTTTTTCAATTTGAATGTTTTTTTGCTCAATCTTCAGGAGGTTATCCTGAATTTTAATCTCTTTATTGATCCAGAAAAAATGATTCGTAAGTACTCCAACTAAAGCGATCACTGCTAGAATAATTATTATACGAATAGATTTACTTTTCATGCTGAGTTAAAGGTAATAAGATAATCTAATATTCAATAACGGTTAACACTTCATTAACAGATTTAATCATTAATGTAGTATCTTTGTACAACAAATATTTTTCTATGAAAGAATTCCTCCACTTGCTATACGATTTTATACTAAAAGAAGGAGGTTCTGAGTCTCTAGCAGCGTATGTAAATATGTTTGCTTTATTGCTAATCGGGCTTACTTTGGTATTTGTAATTGACCGATTGGCAAAAGTAGTTTTGGTGAAATTGTTCAGTAAGTTTGCAGAAAGATCTAAGACAAATTTTGATGATTTATTGGTTAAGAATAAAGTTCCTAGAAACTTAGGTCACATCTTTCCTTTATTAGTTGCTTTGGAGTTAACGCCTTATATTTTTGTGGATTTTCAAAGCTTCGAAAGAATCGTTGAGAAAGGTATAGAGGTATTTGCTATTATACTCGCTTTGTGGATTACTAGAAGCTTATTGAATACGCTAAAATCTTACTTTAAAACACTTCCTAAATTAAAAGATAAACCCATTGATAGCTTTATTCAGGTGTTCATGATATTTGCATGGGTGGCTGGTTTCATTGTAGCGATTGCAATTATTACAGATACCGCGGTGTGGAAATTTCTAACAGCATTGGGTGCTACCTCGGCAGTGTTAATTTTGGTTTTTAAAGATACCATTCTAGGGTTTGTAGCAAGTATTCAAATCTCCATAAACGATATGGTTCGGATAGGAGATTGGATTACATTTCAAAAATATGGTGCAGATGGAGATGTAATAGAAATTAACTTGGCTTCAGTTAAGGTGCAAAATTTTGACAATACAATTACAACAATCCCAACATACTCGCTAATCTCTGATTCTTTTCAGAACTGGAGAGGAATGGTTGAATCCGGGGGAAGGCGTATTAAAAGATCATTGATAATAAAACAAGAAAGTGTAAAGTTTTTGTCAAACGAAGATGCAGAGAAATTGAAGAAAATTGAATTGATATCCGCTTATATTGAGACTAGACAAGCGGATATTAAAGAATACAATTCACAAAATGAAATCAATAAAGAGTTAGCGATTAATGGCAGAAACCTTACCAATATTGGTGTTTTCAGAAAGTATCTCGATAGCTACCTTGAGAATCACTCTGCGATTAATGAAACCATGATGATTATGGTTCGGCAGATGGATCCAACACCACAAGGAATTCCAATCCAAATTTATGCTTTTAGTAGTGATAAAAGATGGTTGAATTATGAATATATCATGGCCGATATTTTTGATCATTCATTAGCGGCTGTTCCATTTTTTGACTTAGAATTGTTTGAATTGCCCAATAGCACTAGTTTTAATAAGATAAGCTAGTCGGTTTTAATATGGATGATAACTTGAAACATTAATATATTTGGACATGGGGAAGTCATACGCAAAAGCATTTTATCTATTAACTTCTCTTTTTTTCATGTGGGGGTTGATTACCGTATTAGTAGATTTTCTTATTCCGCGTTTGAAAGAGATTTTTGAGTTAACTTATACGCAAGCAATATTGGTTCAATTTGCTTTTTTTATAGCTTATGGTTTAATTTCTATCCCAGCTGGGAATATTCTGCACAAAATAGGATACAAAAAAGGCATCATACTCGGGCTAAGTATAATGACTTTGGGATGTTTACTATTTATTTCAGCGGCTTCAGTTAGAATGTTTTCAGTTTTCCTGATAGGATACTTTACGCTTGCTGCTGGAATGACTATTTTACAAGTGGCAGCAAACCCTTATATAACGGTTTTGGGAGATGAAAAATCAGCCTCAAGTAGACTTAACTTAGCACAGGCATTTAATTCTCTAGGGACTACTATAGCCCCAATATTAGGGTCGATTTTAATTTTAAGTGATAATATTAAAACTTCTGAGGAAATAAAATTACTAGATACAGCAACTAGGGAAATCTATTATACGAATGAAGCTTCTGCAGTGAAATTTCCATTTTTGTTCTTAGCGCTATCTCTTGGTATATTGGCAATAATTGTTTTAACTGTTAAACTGCCGAAGTTGATTAATTCAAATACGAAATCAAATTATGGGAAAGCTCTAAAGGACAAGAAATTGAGCTTAGGTGCAATAGGAATCTTTTTGTATGTGGGTGCTGAAGTAGCAATAGGTAGCTTTTTAGTTAATTATTTTATGGACATGAATATGGCTGATGTTATCCGTGAGAATAATTTTATGAATGGTATCGCTTCTTTATTTCATGACGATATAAATTCTATTGATAAAAAGGCCGTAGTTGGAACTTTTGTAGTGTTTTATTGGGGAGGCGCTATGATAGGAAGGTTTATTGGAGCATACCTAACGCGTATATATAAACCAAATAAAGTGCTGAGTGTCTTTGCTGTTTTTGCAATCTTATTAGTGTCTCTATCTATGTCTACATCTGGATTAGTTGCTTTATGGTCAGTCTTGGCAGTGGGCCTGTGTAATTCCATCATGTTTCCGACAATATTTAGCATTGCTATTGAAGACCTGGGCGACTTAAAACCACAAGGGTCTGGTGTGTTATGTACAGCAATTGCTGGAGGTGCGATTATTCCGCTTTTATTTGGGTTTGTGACTGATATGCATGGATTTAATATGGCGTTTATTGTTGTGCTTTGTTGCTATGCTTATATTCTTTTTTACGGCCAAAAATCATTGAAACTAAATGCAGCTACTTAATGAAAATTCATAATTACCTGGTATTAATCGGTTGTCTTACTCTATTTAGCTGCGAAGAAAAAGTAGAAGAAATGATTTTTGAGCAAACTCCTGCATACGATTTAGTGAATACATTTATCGGAACAGGAGGTCATGGACATACATATCCAGGAGCGACGCTTCCTTTTGGAATGGTCCAGTTGAGTCCAGATACGCGACTAGAGGGTTGGGATGGTTGTTCCGGTTACCATAACACAGATTCAATAATTTACGGTTTTAGTCATACTCATTTAAGTGGAACCGGAGTTGGAGATTATGGCGATGTATTGCTCATGCCAACTTCTGGTCTGATTCAATTTGGTAATGGGTATAAATCAGGAGTTCAAAATGGTTATGCTAGTACTTTTTCAAAAGTAACGGAGAAAGCTTCTCCTGGTTTTTATGAAGTAAAGCTAGAGGAATATGATATTGATATTAGATTAACTGCAACAACTAGAGTTGGAATTCATGAATATACGTTTAATGAAGGGGGGAATTCTAATATTATTTTGGACTTGGCACATCGGGATCAACTGTTAAAAGATAGTATTCATTTTGTTGGGAATAATGAAGTGGAAGGAATTCGCGTGTCAAGTGCTTGGGCAAGCGAGCAGCATATCTATTTTGTTGCGCAATTTTCTAAAGAATGCAAATCCCACATATTGGATTCTACAGGCACACGAGCCGCTTTTACATTTGATACAAAACCGCACGAAAAAATTGTAGTTCGCGTCGGTATTTCTGCTACAAGCATCGAAGGGGCAAGAAAAAACTTAGAAGTAGAAGCTCCTCATTGGAATTTCGATAAATACCTAAGCGACGCCAAATCAATATGGGAAACTGCTTTAAGCAAAATTGAAATAGAGGACGAAAACAAAGACAAGAAATCAATATTCTATACTGCATTGTATCATTCCATGATTGCTCCAAATACGTTTAGTGATGTGGATGGAAAATATAGAGGGGTAGACCACAAAATTCATGAATCAGATCAAACTACTTATACCGTTTTCTCCTTGTGGGATACATTTAGAGCAGCTCATCCATTATACACAATTATTGAACAGAAGAAAACAAATGAATTCATTAACACTTTCCTAAATCAATACCAGCAAGGAGGAGAACTTCCCATATGGGAGTTAGCTGCTAATTATACTGGATGTATGATAGGTTACCATAGTGTTCCAGTTATTGCGGATGCCTATGTTAAGGGCATAAGAGCTTATGATGCCGAATTAGCTTTAGAAGCTATGATTCATAGTGCTGAGCAAGATAAACTAGGATTGAGTTTCTATAAGTCGAAAGGATTTATTGCTGCTGGAGATGAAGCTGAGTCTGTTTCCAAAACTTTAGAGTATTCTTATGATGATTGGTGTATAGCTATAATGGCGAAAGGTTTAAAGCAGGAAAATGTGTTTAATAGGTTTATTGAACGCGCTCAATATTATAAAAATATTTTCAATCCGGAAGTAGGGTTTATGCAAAGCAAAATGAATGGTGGATGGAATACTGGATTCGACCCAGCAGAAGTTAATTTTAATTTTACCGAAGCGAATTCCTGGCAATATAGCATGTTTGCTCCACAAGATGTTTCTGGGTTAATCAAACTGTATGGCGGCAATGAAGCATTTGAGTCGAAACTAGATTTATTGTTTTCTACAGAAATGGAGTTAAGTGGAAGACATCAAGTAGATATTACGGGTTTAATTGGTCAATATGCGCATGGAAATGAACCGAGTCATCACATGGCATATTTATATAATTATATTGGAAAGCCATGGAAAACGCAAGAACGGATCCATCAAATTTTAAATGAGCAATATTCTAATCAACCAGACGGCTTGTCGGGAAATGAAGATTGTGGTCAGATGTCTGCATGGTATGTTCTAAGCAGCATGGGCTTTTATTCTGTTACTCCTGGTTTAAATTACTATTCAATAGGAACGCCTCATTTTTCACAGGCTACAATCAACTTAGAAAATGGAAATAAATTTAAGATTATAGCCAATCACTTAAGTGATGACAATAGATATATACAAAGTGCAAGTTTAAATGGGGTTTCCTTTAATCAGTCTTTCCTTTACCACGATACTATTATGCAGGGTGGCGAAATAGTTTTTGAAATGGGAAATATGCCAAATAAAAATTGGGGAGTTGAGAACGTACCAGTTGCAGAAATCAAAAATACGCTTTCAATTACTCCAGTTCCGTTCATTTCGGCATCTTCTCAAACATTTACGGATTCAATTAAAATTGAAATCAAATCAGTTGAAGGTGAAAATGAAATATACTACCGTATTGATAGTTCTGGTTTTGAAAAGTATAAAGTTCCATTTTACCTAAAAGAAAGTGCAAGTGTTCAGGCCTACGCTTTAAAATCAAATAGAAAAAGCTTTACGGTAAACACATCCTTTAAAAAGATTAAAGGCGGTAGAAGTGTTTTATTAAACAGTGTTTATAGCAATCAATACGCAGCAAGTGGTGATAACGCATTGATAGATTTCCTGAAGGGTTCTGCCAATTTTAGAACAGGTTATTGGCAAGGGTATTATGCCACAGATTTTTCTGCGGTTGTTGATCTAGGAAGGGTAGAGCTAGTGAAAAAAATATCTATAGGCGCATTGCAAGACATTAAATCTTGGATTTGGTTTCCTAAAAGTGTAAAGATTTCATTTTCTGAAAATAATGAAACCTTTAAAGAATTGGGAATTATAAAAAATGATTTCGTGGATAATGAATATGGCGCATTCACCAAAGAGTTTTCTAAAATAATGCATGAAACAGTCCACGCACGTTACATAAAAATTGAGGCTGTTAGCTACGGAGTTTGTCCCGGCTGGCATCCTGGAAGCGGCAATGATACTTGGATGTTTTTGGACGAGATTGAAGTAGATTGATTTTTTGCGTCTTTTGTGTAAATGATACTAAAGGCAACCTGAACAAGAGTGAATACCATCACCATCAGCACTATACTGACCTTTCTTTCTGCAATAATATTTGTTTTCTCCTTACTCATAAATAATTAAATTTAGCGGGCAAACGTACAATTTTAAGGGATACTAACCTACAAAGAGTTATTCTTTATTGCCTAATTTATTTACTAAATGTATAAAATAGGCTGTAAATCGTCTATTTTTAAGGATGAAATTAGTGTAAGACCCAAGAGAAAGGAGTTAAGGGTGTAGGGAATATTCAATTTTCACAACATCATATGCTTGTTTTTCCTTGCCGTAATAATCAACAACACTCCAACTTGGCCCAGGCCAGCAATCGTTTAATTGCCAGAATAATGAACCCATACAATGAGGTTGTTTTTTTATATGTGCTTGAATTGCAATTTGCATTGCTTTAGCCTGTGTTTTCTGACTCAGTAGGATGAACTCCTCAAAGCTATCCGGTTCTTTGAAGTTTCTTTTGATATGTTCTAATATCAGCCCGTTTCCAATATAACTTTTTTGTCTATTTTGCATAACAGTTGAGGTTAATGATAAATTGCTGTCGCTCACGACTTTTTTCAAAGTACTAAGTTCAGGAAACGATTGAAATCCATATTCTACCATGAATCTACCCACGTTGGAAGTAAAATTTGTAAAGGGTTCTTTTCCATGCCAGACTCCCCAATAATGCATAGAACTGTGATTGAAATTTTCTTCTGTTCCCCAGTTGCTCAAAGGGGAGGTGGAGGTGTAATTCGTAGATGTATATTCCTGAACTAAATTCGGAATCATTTCTTCAAAAATAGATGTGTAATTATCCCATATTTCTGTAGAATCTTGAAGTGAATAACCAAATTGTTTTTGCCACCCCCAATTGTTCCAGGCGACTTCTATTTCATTGTTTCCGCACCACAGTGCAATGCATGGATGAAACCTTAACCTTTTTATATTTTGAATGACTTCTTGCTTAATATTCTCCTTAAAAGCAGAGTCAGAAGGGTAGAGGCTTCCTGCAAACATAAAGTCTTGCCATACCAATATTCCATTTTTATCACATAGATTGTAAAAAGTATCAGCTTCATAAATTCCTCCCCCCCAAACTCTAAGCATATTCATGTTCGCATCTTTAACCTGGTCAATTAAATTGAAATATCGGTCTTTAGTCACACGGGGTAAAAACATATCCTGGGGTATGTAATTTGCACCTTTCATAAATACAGGTTTCCCATTTAATTTGAAATAAAATGAAGTCCCAATAGAATCTTTCTCATTAATCAATTCAATTGTTCTTACCCCATATTTATATCCAATTGAAGAAGTGTGTTCTTTGTTGTAAAATAGATCTACTTCATGCTTGTAAAGAAATGCCTCTCCCATACCGTTGCACCACCATAAATTTGGGTTTTTAATAGTGAAGTTATACGCAATATTATTCGTTCCTTTTTCAAGGGTGTAATTTTCCTTTATAGAGTCAAAAACAACAACATATTCTCCAGGTTTATCTGCATAGATTTCCAATGTTGTTTGCATATTTGCATTACTGCTTTCAATGGATATTGTGGTAGTCTGGAAGCTGGATATTTTAGCATTATTCCAACCTTTTAATTTTACGGGTCTCCATATTCCACTTGTAACAAAACGAGGGCCCCAGTCCCAGCCAAAATGATATGCAGCTTTTCGAGTAAAGGAACTCACTTTTGTTTTAATGTCTTGAGTTTCATTTCCAGATGGAAGCTTATAAGCATAATCTTCAACCGATTTCTTATTATATAATAAGGGAGATGTGAATATTACTTTGATTTCATTAAGTCCTGTAATTAATTTTTCTTTTATATCAACTGTCCAGGATCGAAACATGTTATCAGCAATTAAGATAGTGTCGCCGTTCAGAAGAACAGTAGCATAGGTGTCAAGGCCCTCAAATACCAATTCAATATTGTCGGTATTGTAAATGACTGGGTCAAACAGAAAATGGTTCACATAAGCCCAATTTTTTTCCTCAATCCATCGTTGTTTAAGTTCATTGTTCTCCCAATAAGGATCCTCAATCATGCTGTTATTCAATAAGTCCAAATGGACTACCCCAGGTACGGTAGCTTTTTTCCATTCCCCTTTTTCTGCTTGGCTAAATTTCCAATTGGAATTTAGTTCATATTCAAATTGTTGACTTGAAACGTTAGCAACGAAACAGAGGAGCAGAATAGTTATGTTTAATAACAACTTCACGCTTGATTGATAATTGCCAAAATTGATCCAATTTTTTCAGGATTAGGAATTGTTTTAACCCCCATTCCTAATTGTTCTTTTTCTGAATTAATTTTATGTGACGTAAAATGGAGTGCGTCCACCCCCAATTCAGAAAGTTCTTTTGCATTAGATGCGTTAACTCCACTTCCTGCCATGATCTCAATCTTGCCATTGCTTTGAAGAACCAGATGTCGAATAGTTTCTTTCCCTTCTATGGCTGTTGGTTCTTGCCCAGAAGTAAGTAGCCTGTCAAAACCTATTTCAATTAATGTATCAAGTGTTGATTTGGTGTCTGAACAAAAATCAAATGCTCGATGAAATGTGACTTCCAAGCCGAGGCTTTTCGCATGTGAGAAAAGCCTTTTGTTTTGCTCTAAATTAATTTCGTTTTTAGGAGTTAAACATCCAAAAACAACACCGTGTACTCCTGCTTTGCTAACGTTCGAAATATCTTTCTTCATTGTCTCAATGTCATTGTCAGAATAGACAAAACCACCTTCTAAATGTCGGATCATTGCGTGAATTTCAACTCCTCCAATTTTAGCACACTCTTCAATTAAACCAATACTCGGAGTAAGACCGCCAACAGTAAGTGCACTGCATAACTCAATTCGTTTTACAGCAAACTGTTTTGCCAATTTATATGACTCTAAGGAGTCTCCGCAAATTTCTACTGTCATTTTACAATTATTTCATCTATAAATATCCAAGCGTCAGATCCTGCAGCTTCGTGCCAGTCTGGAACTATCCCTACATTTTTCACTTTTAGTTTTAAGTACCTAAAACTCTCTTCTTCTTTATTTGTAATAGTAAGAGTATGAATAAATTTTCCTCTTTGTTTTAAATCGACATTACTTATAGACTCTCCCCATTTTGTCCACACTTTACCATCGTCAGAAATTTCAGCGCTCATTCCTTCAGGAATGAATATCCATGAATTGCTGTATTGATAAAAATTTGCAGAGATAGAAGACATTCCAGAATCCATTTTTTCAAAATCAATTATGCATTCTAGGTCATTTCCCCAGAAACCTTGCCAAGCACCGTCTCTAAAGTCCAATGTTCCTAATTTAGAATCGACCAATCCTTTTCTGCCTCCTGCCGTGTACCATTCACTGTATTCAGTTGTGTATTTTATATTTTTATTAATTGCTAAATGATTAGAAAATGGGATCTCAATTAAGTCTCCATAAATGTTGTTGTTTTTATAGGGCTGAACTTTTAGAATGGCTGATTTAAGAATTCGGAATGTTTTTGCATAGTCAATAAAATTGGTGTCACAAGTTTCGCATTCCAATTTATATTTTAATTGGATGGTCGAATCATATGGGTATAATGTCATAAATGGCCCTGTTTGTGAAGGTTTAAGAAAAAATGTCATTGGTACAGATTCCTCGCCATAGTGTACGTTGTATTTTTCTAGAATGGTATAATGCTTTTGTAATCGCTTGTTGAAATCACTGTAGCTTTTATTTGTCAATCCAGAAACCTGACCCGACCAAAGAACTTCGCTCATTGCTAAAAGTCTTGGAAAAACTTTACTGTCTAAAGTTTTCTCGTCCGGCACATGTTCGGTCCACATATTACATTCCCCACCAATAATTAAACCTTCCTCTTCATTTGTTAAACCTTTCGGTATTGGATTGAAAGAGTAGACTTTTTCCAAATCAATTGCTTTTAGGTCATAGTCAAAATAGGCATGAGAAGTTGGCGACATTATGGCTTTATTACCATGCTTGACTGCTTCTTTACCTCCTTCCATTCCTCTCCATGATTGCACTATTGCACCATCTGCCAATCCACCTTCAAGTATTTCGTCCCAACCAATAATTTGTTTTCCTTTTGAGTTTAGAAATGTTTGTATTCGTTTAATAAAATAGCTTTGTAATTCATGTTCATCTTTAAGGTTGTTGTCCAAAATTCTTTGTTGACATTTCTCACATTCCTCCCATCTAACTTTTGGGGCTTCATCCCCCCCAATATGGATATATTTGGATGGGAATAATTCTATTACTTCCGTTAATACATCCTCTAAAAAGATAAATACGCTGTCGTTTCCAGCGCAGTAAATTTCCTTAAACACCCCCCAGTCATTAGCAACATCAACACGATTTCCAGTACATGATAAATATGGATATGCAGCAATAGCAGCTTGAGAATGACCAGGCAACTCTATTTCTGGAATAATTTCAATATGTTTTTTGGTAGCATATGCTACAATCTCTTTAATGTCTTCTTTTGCGTAATAACCACCATATTCACTGCCATCCATCTCTGTTCGAAAAGCACCAACTTCAGTCAGTTTAGGGTGTTTGTCAATTGCCAGTCTCCAACCTTGATCTTCCGTTAAATGCCAGTGTAAAACATTCATTTTGTAAAGGGCAAGTAGGTCTATGTATTTTAGAATTACTTCCTTCGAAAAGAAATGTCGTGAACAATCTAAAAGTAGGCCTCTGTGCTGAAACTCTGGAGTATCCGTAATGTTTACATTTGGAATAAAGTAATTCGCTTCAAATTCGTTAAGTAAAGCTAATTGCTTGAATGAAGCCAAACCTCTAGCAACCCCAGAAGGATGCATTGCTTCAATTGTCAGAATATTACTGTCGATCTTAATTCTATACGCTTCGTCTTCCAAATGCCCGTATGGTATAATCGATAGAAAAACCGCAGGATTATTTGATAATTTTGAATTTTGTTCAAGTTCAAAACCTAGTTTGTTTTTTGCAAAGTTTTGTAAATCATCTACTTCATTATTTAGTTCTTGTATAGTAGAAAAACGATCGTCTACAACAATAACGACAGAACTGTTTAGTTGAAAAAAGCCAGGATCAGCAGAAATATGTTCTGGTTTTGGAATAATATCACAGTTAGCGACAGAGGGTTTTATAACTATTCGTTCTTTGTTATTAGTTGCTGTATCAGAACAAGAATTAAAACAAAGAATAAGTAGAAAAGCGAATACTATTTTACCACTCCAAATCATATTGAGCTTCAACCATTTTATCATTAGCATTGTCTTTTAAAGCATAGTTAAAACCTGCGTAAACACTATAGCCACCTACTTCACCATTTTTATTCATTGCGATGAACCCAACTTGAAGCCCGGTAATATCTTTATGTTTTTTTTGTATTCTTTCTACAGCAAGTTTACATGCTTCTTTAGGAGAGTGCCCATGCCGCATAAGTTCGACAACGGTATGACTTCCTGCAATTCGGATAACGGCTTCACCCATTCCTGTTGCGCATGCAGCTCCAATTTCATTATCCACAAATAATCCAGCTCCAATAATAGGCGAATCACCAACTCTTCCAGGAAGTTTGTAGGCCCATCCACTTGTTGTACATGCCCCTGATAAGTTCCCATCTTTGTCCATGGCTAATAACCCAATGGTATCATGATTTTCAGAGTTTATTTCTGGTTTCTTTAAGTCTTCACTTTCTTTCCATTTTAACCAAGTTTCCTTTGCTTCTGGAGTTAATAAATCCTTTTTTTCAAAGCCTTTATCAATTGCAAATTCAAAAGCACCATTTCCAACCAGCATAACATGTGGAGTATCTTCCATTACCTTTCTAGCGACTGAAATTGGGTTCTCTATATTTTGTAAGTATGCAACCGCTCCACATTCACTTTCATGATTCATGATACATGCGTCAAGAGTAACGTTTCCATCTCTGTCAGGTAAACCACCTAAGCCAACACTTCTATTTGAAGCGTCAGATTCTGTAACTCTGACTCCTGCCTCAACAGCATCTAATGCACTTCCTCCACTTTCTAGTTTTTCCCAAGCAGCTTTGTTGGCAGCTATCCCATGATTCCAAGTGGATATAATAACGGGTTTATTTTTTATTATTGGTTGCTCATTGTGTGGTTCTTCTGAAATAATAGGGTCAGTAGCTCCAATGCACCTTGATAGCAACACGCTTGCTCCGGTAAGCGATGCTGCTTTTATAAAATTCCTTCTCTTCATAGGGTATCTCTTTGTTTCTAAAAGTAACTATTATTTCCTAAATTGTGATGGATTGTTCCAATGTTCTGAAGTGTTTACTTTGTTGCCTAGGATTAAAAAAAATAGATGAATGAAACAAATTGAGACAGAAAGATTAATAATGAGAGAGTTTGAACTCGCCGATGCTGAAGGCTTATTTGAATTAGATAGTAATCCTGATGTTCTAAAGTTTATTGGTATTGATACCGTAAAAGAAATTCAGGAGAGTGAAGATATGATAAGAGTTTTGCAAAAACAGTATGCGGAAAATGGAATAGGAAGATGGGCCGCAATAGAAAAGTCAACTGGCGATTTTATGGGATGGTCGGGCTTGAAATTGTATCGAGAACCTATAAATAATCAGATAAATATTTATGAATTGGGCTATCGGTTTATTCCAAGGTTTTGGGGAAAGGGATTTGCGACAGAAAGTGCAAGAGCTTGGGTTAAATATGCCTTTGATGAATTAAAAATTGACAAACTTTTTGCCGTTACTGATTTGGAGCATGATGGTTCGAAAAACGTATTGCGTAAAGTGGGGTTTAAAGATATTGAGGTGGTTAATTATCAAGGAGAAGATGTAAGTTGGCTAGAAGTAACAAAAGACTAAATTTATCCATGGTGATGAATTCATAAAAGAATTGCTGGTTAAATTGGACTATCCATTCCTGTGGACCACCAAAAAAAAAATAGCCACTACATTGCTGCAGTGGCCTTTATATTTATACGTTCCATCTTATCCTTAATTAAACTAAGGGAAAAACAGATCGAGAAAAAAGCCTTACTCCCGATAACCACCGGGAGAAGACTTTTGTATTTTATAAAGTTAAAGAATATTCTTTAACTTGTTATATCATGTTGATGTATTACATCATTCCAGGCATTCCGCCACCACCCATTGGAGGCATAGCCGGCATTCCGCCTTCTTCCTCTTCGTCAGTGATTACGCATTCCGTAGTCAATAACATTGCAGCGATAGAAGCAGCATTTTCTAATGCAATTCTAGAAACTTTAGTAGGGTCGATAACACCTGCTTTAAATAAATCTTCAAAGATTTCAGTTCTAGCGTTATATCCATAAGCTTTCTTTCCTTCTCTCACCTTCTGCACAATTACTGCTCCTTCACCACCAGCGTTAGAAATAATTTGTCTTAAAGGCTCTTCAATTGCTCTCTTTACAATAGAAATACCCGTGTTTTCGTCTTCGTTTGCTCCAGATTTAATGTCCAAGACATCACCAGCTCTAATAAAAGCAACTCCTCCACCAGGAATAATTCCTTCCTCAACAGCAGCTCTTGTTGCAGCAAGTGCATCATCAACTCTGTCTTTCTTTTCTTTCATTTCCATCTCTGTAGCGGCACCTACATACAAAACTGCAACTCCACCAGCTAATTTAGCCAAACGTTCTTGTAGTTTTTCTTTGTCATATTCAGAGGTAGTAGTTTCAACTTGAGCTTTAATTTGATTAGTTCTTGCCTTAATTTCTTTCTTAGAACCTGCACCATTAATTATAGTTGTATTGTCTTTATCAATTTCAACTTTTTCAGCAGTTCCTAAAAGGTCAATTGTAGCATTCTCCATTTTGAAACCTCTTTCTTCAGAGATAACAGTTCCGCCAGTTAAAATAGCTATGTCTTCTAACATTGCTTTTCTTCTGTCTCCAAATCCGGGAGCTTTTACCGCAGCTATTTTTAGCCCACCCTTTAATCGGTTTATTACTAACGTAGCTAATGCTTGGCTATCTACATCTTCAGCAATAATTAGCAAAGCTCTTCCAGTTTGAGCAACTGGCTCAAGAATTGGCAATAATTCATTAATGTTTGAAATCTTTTTATCATGAATCAAAATATATGGATTTTCTAAATCCGCAATCATCTTTTCTGCATTTGTCACAAAATATGGGGATAAATAGCCCCTATCAAATTGCATTCCTTCCACAGTAATAACTTCTGTTTCAGTTCCTTTTGCTTCTTCTACAGTGATAACTCCATCATTACCCACAACTTTCATCGCTTTAGCAATAAGAGTTCCAATTGTCTCATCATTATTTGCAGAAATAGAAGCAACTTGTTTAATTAACGCATTGTTATTTCCAACCTCCTTAGACAGCTTTTTTAATTCAGCAACAACAACGTCAACAGCTTTGTCAATTCCTCTTTTTAAATCCATTGGATTTGCTCCAGCAGCAACATTTTTTAATCCTCCACTAACAATAGCCTGAGCCAATACTGTAGCAGTGGTTGTGCCATCACCTGCAACGTCGTTAGTTTTAGACGCAACTTCTTTTACCATTTGAGCGCCCATATTTTCAACTGGGTCTTTCAACTCAATTTCTTTGGCTACAGTCACACCATCTTTCGTAATGTGCGGTGCTCCAAACTTTTTATCGATTACAACATTTCTTCCTTTCGGTCCTAATGTTACTTTAACTGCATTTGCTAATGCATCAACGCCTTTTTTTAATCTGTCTCTAGCGTCTATGTCAAATACTATTTCTTTAGCCATTTTCCTCTTATTTTACAATTAATAAAATTTCATCTTCTTTCATGATAAGATATTCTTTTCCATCTATCTTAACTTCAGTCCCACTATATTGACCATACAAAACCATGTCGCCAGTTTTAACAGTGAATTTGTGGTCTCCACTTCCTGTTGTTATTACAGTTCCTCTTTTAGGTTTCTCTTTAGCAGTGTCTGGTATGATAATCCCAGCAGCAGTTTTTTCTTCTGCTGCAGCAGGCTCTATCAAAACTCTTTCTCCTATTGTTTTAGCTTTTATTCCCATTGTATGTTGTTTTGTAAATGTTAATTTTTAATAATTCTCGGTTAGTCATATTTTATGCCAATGCAAAATGTGTATGGCATTTAAGCCACAATGTCAATAAAAAGTTTTTTGCATAAAAAATGTCAGCCTGAAATGACAGACTGACATTTATATATATTGCAAATTTTGTTATTCAGGCTTTGGAGTCAATGGCCCTGGTGAATTTACATTCATAGGTGTTGGCTCTTGCGCTTTAATGTTAGTTTCAATAGAATTTGTAGAAGCTCCAGTCCCCATCATGGCTGAGGCAAGACTTAATACTACAACAGTACCTGCTAATGTCCAGGTCGCTTTTTCAATTGTTTCTGTAGATTGCGCAGCTCCTCCTAATTGGTTTGCACTTCCGAAACTTGAATCTAATCCTCCTCCTTTCGAGTTCTGTACAAGCACTACTAGTATCAATAATACTGAAGCGGCGATGATTAAAATTGTTATTACTGTAGGCATATTAATATTTTTATTTTTCTTTTAAAGACCGAATTTGGCTTGCAAAGAAAGTCTTTTTTTCGGGATTATCAAGCATCAACCTTTCATAAATTCTAATTGCCTTTTCAAAATTACCTTGAGAGGCATAAACTTTTGCCAAAGTTTCAGTAACAAATTCTTCATTGTCTACTAAGCTAATCTTAGCTAAATTAGTTGGTGAGAAAAAATCCTTCTTATTTGACTTACTATTATCTCTATTATCTGCCTCGAGAAACCCTTCAACTAAATTGGAAATGTCTTTTCTCTTATTAAAGCTGGTGTTGCTAGTTGAGAACCAGTCTGTAAATTCAGGTTTAATTTTTTCTTGAGAATCAGTAGAGTCCAGATTTAGTTCTTCTCTCTGAGGGGGTATTAATTCATCAATTGGGGGTATGGTATCAGGAACATCCAGATGCATGGTAGAATTAATAGCTTCTATTAAGATGTTTTTCTCTACTTCATCGAAGTCTCTTTCTGATTCTTCCTTTTCTTTTCTAGGTGTTTTATCTAAATCGGATAATGGCTTTACAGATGTTTTTTGTGTTCCTTTTGTTTCAGGTTGAGTATCAATTTCAATTTTAGCAATTGTCTTTTGAAGTTTTGGTTGATGTATTATCTGATACAATTTTTTTCTATTGGCGTTTACAATGGCCGTTTTTTTAAGTTGCTCCTCAAAAAAAATACTATCGCAATTGTGTAAAGCTTTAGCATACAGCGTTTGAAGGATGCCCGAATAGGGGTAATCTTCGCTTAGTGTTTTTAAGTCAGAAAAATCACTCTCTCCCAGAAACTCTGGATGATCAATATATTCTATGATTTTTTGTTTGTTCAAAATCTAATGCAATAATAAAAACCTTACCAATCTCCTCCAAATGCTTTATCGTAAACATTCTGTGTCAATTGATAATTTAATTCTTTAATTAATTCTTCTTCAATTGCGCTAAAATTATCTGTAGCGTTATAGTCAACAAAGGCTGAAAAAAGCATATTATTAAATCCCAAGCTATCAATCTTAGCATACGAATGGCTTACGTTAATACTCATTGTAAGTCTGTTTTGTGCAGCAGCTTCACTTCCTGCTTGTATTGCGAGTGGGGAAATTCGATAGCCGCTAATAAAGCCTTCAAAAAGAAGATCACCATCGTTTGCCACAAGCTCTAAAGCTGTTTGAGAAAGCATAATGTCTCTAAGTCCTTCAGTAAAGGTTGTGCTAACCGTCGAGCTAGCCAGAGTAGATTTGTTCTCAAAAAAATCTACCTGGATCGTTTTTCCTGGAATTTCTTTGTCATTTCCTTTTCCTCCTGGTTTCATCGAAAAGCGCGGAAAAGCGCAACCAACTAAGAATAGCGACATAAAAAAGATTAAGATATTTTTACTTTTTGATATCATATTCTTTAATTTTCCTATAAAGTGTTCTCTCTGAAATGCCTAATTCCTTAGCAGCATATTTCCTTTTATTGTTATGTTTTATAAGTGCTTTTTTGATTAATTCAATCTCTCTTTCTTCTAAAGAGAGTGATTCTTCTATTTCAATATGATCTTGAATGGGTTCCTGATAGCCATAACTATCATCCACAACGGGCTGTTGTTCTGTAAAGTTATTTTGATTTTCATCGGGGTGAGCAAACCCTTTAGTGTCTTGGACGTCATTATTGTATTTTGAGATAATCGCGGATTTTTCATTTATCGATAAATCAGAATTGTTTTGCAATAACCCACTAATTATTTTTTTCATCTCCGTTACATCACGCCGCATATCAAAAAGGACTTTGTATAAGATTTCTCGATCTGATAAATCAGCTTTACCGGAGGGGCTTTCATCTATAACCATCGGTAAGTTGGAGCCAGTATCTTTAGGTAAATATTTACGCAGAATTTCAGGTGTAATAGCCCTTTCTTTTTCAATTACAGAAATTTGTTCCGTAATGTTTTTTAGTTGTCTAATGTTACCAGGCCATCGATAACTATCAATCATTTTAATCGACTCATCTGACAATCGTATTGTTGGCATTCTGTATTTATCTGCGAAATCTGCCGCAAACTTTCGAAAGATGAGATGAATATCATCATTTCTTTCTCGAAGTGGAGGCAACGCAATAGGAACGGTACTTAATCTGTAGTAAAGGTCTTCTCTAAATTTTCCTTTTTTTATTGCCTCCGGTATGTTAACATTTGTTGCAGCGATTATTCTGACGTTGGTTTTTATTACTTTAGATGAACCAACTTTTAAAAATTCCCCTGTTTCCAAAACTCTTAATAATCGGACTTGTGTTTGTAAAGGAAGTTCAGCAACTTCGTCTAAAAATATAGTTCCGCCATCTGCAACTTCAAAATATCCCTTTCTGGCAGCTTGTGCTCCAGTGAAAGACCCTTTCTCGTGTCCGAATAGTTCAGAGTCTATGGTTCCTTCAGGAATAGCGCCACAGTTTACGGCAATGTATTCATTGTGCTTTCGAGAGCTATAACCATGAATTATTTGCGGTATAATTTCTTTACCTACTCCACTTTCTCCAATTACTAAAATAGAGATGTCTGTAGGAGCAACCTGAGTGGCAACTTCTACAGCCCTATTAAGTCCTGAAGAATTTCCTATAATCCCAAATCTTTGTTTTACTTGTTGTACGTTCATTATTTTGGATTTAGGCTTTTACAATTCTTCCTTTTAATGTTAAAGTAGTGCATTCTTCTACTAACACGTTTACATACTCACCGATATTGTAATCTTCTCTAGGAAAAACAATTGTAGAGTTATATGTATTTCTTCCACTAAACATCTCGTCTGATTTTTTCGAAATCCTTTCTATCAGAACTTCATAAACTCGGCCTATTGCTTTAGTGTTGTAAGCTAGTTGGTGTTTGTGCTGAAGTTTAATGACTTCAGCTAATCTTCTTTTTTTGATTTCTAGAGAAACATCATCTTGGTAATTTCTTTCAGCTAAAGTTTTAGGCCGCTCTGAATAGAAGTACATAAAAGCAAAAGAAAATTTCACATTCTCAATTAAACTCAAAGTTTCTTGATGCTGCTCTTCTGTCTCGCCACAAAACCCAGTAATAATATCTGTAGAAATAGTCGCTCCGGGTAGTATCGTATGAATAGCATTTATTCTGTCTAGGTACCATTCACGAGAATATCCACGGTTCATTTTTTTCAATATTTCTGAATTCCCAGATTGCACCGGTAAATGGATGTAGTCGCAAATGTTTTTGTATTTCGCCATTGTGTGAAGCACATCATCGGTCATGTCTTTCGGATGTGAAGTGGAATATCTGATTCTCAACTCAGGTGATATTTTAGCTACCATTTCAAGTAGTTTTCCAAAATTTGTTGTTGGGATAGATTCATCTTGTATTTCTCCTTTTTTAGAAATATTCCAACGATAACTATTTACATTTTGACCTAGTAAGGTTACTTCTCTATAACCATTTTCAAATAACTCTCTTGATTCAGCAACAATGGAAAGAGGATTTCGGCTTCTTTCTCTGCCTCTTGTAAAAGGTACGACGCAAAATGAACACATGTTATCACACCCTCTAGTGATTGAGACAAATGCAGATACACCATCTTTTGCAAGTCTTACGGGGCTAATGTCAGCATAAGTTTCATCTCTAGAAAGCAATACGTTAACAGCTTTCTGACCTCCTTCAACTTGTTCAATTAAATTGGGTAAGTCTCGGTAGGAGTCAGGGCCTGCAACTAAGTCAACTAGTTTCTCTTCCTCTAGAAATTCTTTTTTTAATCGTTCAGCCATACAGCCAAGAACTCCGATTATTAAATCAGGTTGCGACTTCTTTCTTGTTTTGAATGCCCTTAAACGAGTTCGAACAGATTGTTCTGCCCTGTCTCTAATAGAACAAGTGTTAATCATAATAACGTCCGCTTCTGCTTCGTTTATGGTCGTAGAATATCCCGCACCTTGAAGGATGGAAGCTACCACTTCACTGTCCGCAAAATTCATTGCACAACCATAGCTTTCTAAGTATAACCTCTTTCCTGAGTTTTCAAGTGGAGCATCCATCAGTGTTGCTTGCCCTTGAATTGTTTCGTCAATTATTTGTGAACTCATCTATCTTCTTCAAGTCTGTAGTTTGCAAAGGTATTTAAAATAGGGTGCGTGACAAAATGTCATTCAATTCTTTTGTTTTTTTAATCCTATTTTTCGTCAAATATTTTTTTTCAAAAACTATATTATATAATAATATATACATATGTTTCAAAACTTTTATTTGGTAGAGTGCATTATTATTTCATTTATTTGCACATTCGAATTTGCACATACATCTGAAAAACAAATACAAAATGGCAAGTAATTTAGTAATTGTTGAGTCGCCTGCAAAGGCTAAAACCATAGAAGGGTACTTAGGAAAAGACTTTGTAGTAAAGTCAAGTTTTGGACATGTTAGAGATCTGCCAAGAAAAGGTATTTCTATTGATGTGGAAAATGATTTTCAACCTAACTACGAAGTTTCTGAGGACAAGAAGAAAATTGTTTCTGAATTAAGGACCCTAGCCAAAAAAGCTAATATTGTATGGTTAGCGACGGATGAGGATCGAGAAGGTGAGGCTATTTCTTGGCATTTAAAAGAAACGTTAGGTTTATCTGAAGAGAAAACGAAAAGAATTACTTTCAACGAAATAACTAAATCTGCTGTTCAAGGAGCAATTGAGCGTCCTCGAGATATAGACATTAATTTAGTTAATGCACAACAAGCAAGAAGGGTATTAGACCGAATAGTAGGTTTTGAACTTTCACCAGTACTTTGGAAAAAGGTTAAACCTTCATTATCTGCCGGTAGAGTTCAGTCAGTAACTGTAAGGTTAATTGTAGAGCGAGAAAGAGAGATTGAAGCTTTTATCTCACAAAGTACATTTAAGGTTATAGGAAACTTTACGGTAAATGGGAAAAATTTTAGAGCGGATTTACAGAAAAATTTTAAATCGGAGCAGGAGGCAAATAATTTTGTAGAAAAATGTAAAAGCACATCTTTCAAAATTAGAGATTTACAAAAAAAACCAGCTAAAAGAACACCAGCTCCTCCATTTACGACTTCTACCTTACAGCAAGAAGCGAGTAGGAAACTAGGTTATAGTGTTGGTAATACTATGTCAGTTGCGCAAAGGCTGTATGAAGCTGGACGAATAACCTACATGAGAACAGATTCCTTGAACTTGTCGGATTTTGCTATGGCAAGTGCAAAAGAAGAAATCAATAGCTCTTACGGTAATGACTTTTGTAATCCACGAAAATATAAAACAAAAAATGCTGGAGCTCAAGAAGCTCACGAAGCAATTCGTCCAGCAGATTTTAAGGTTCATTCTGCAGGTGCAGATGCGCAGCAAGAAAGATTGTATCAGTTAATTTGGAAAAGAGCAATTGCTTCTCAAATGAGTGATGCTGAATTAGAAAGAACTACAGTACATATCGAAATTGATGGTGTGGATGAGGAGTTTGTAGCGAAAGGTGAAGTAATTAAATTTGAAGGGTTTCTGAAAGTTTATCTTGAAGGATCTGATGATGAAAATGAAGACGATAAGGACGGTATCTTGCCACAAATGAATATTGGAGATAAACCTACTTGTCAACAGATTACGGCTACGCAAAGATTTTCTCGTCCTCCAGCTCGTTTTACGGAGGCTGCGTTAGTGAAACAATTAGAAGATAGAGGTATTGGTAGACCATCTACTTACGCACCAACAATTAGTACGGTTCAAAAAAGAGGGTACGTTGAGAAAAAAGAAATTGAAGGAAAAGAACGGCAATTTGTTCAGTTTGTTGTAAAAAATGGAGAAGTAACTAGGTCTGTGCAAACTGAGACTTATGGTGCTGATCGTAAAAAAATGACGCCAACGGATATTGGAATTGTTGTAAACGATTTTTTGGTTGAACACTTTGAAAGAATTCTGGATTACAATTTTACGGCGAGTGTCGAAAAAGAATTTGATGATATTGCTGGTGGGTTAATTGAGTGGACCAAAATGATCGGGAAATTTTATGACCCTTTCCATTCAAGTATTGAGCATACGCTTGAAACCGCGGAAAGAGCTTCTGGAGAAAGACACCTTGGAGAAGAGACTGAAACAGGAGAGCCTGTCATTGCTCGATTAGGTAAATATGGGCCAATGGTTCAAATTGGGAAGACTGATGATGACGGTAAAAAAGCAAGGTTCGCTAGCTTGCAAAATGGTCAAACTTTAGGGAGTATTTCATTGGAGGAGGCTCTAGAGTTGTTTAAGTTTCCAAAAACACTTGGAGAATATGAAGGAAGTGAAGTTGTTATCTCACAAGGTAGATTTGGTCCTTACGTGAAATTTCATGAGTCATTTGTTTCTCTGCCAAAAGGAGAAGATATGGGTGCGGTTGATTTAAGTCGGGCTATTGAATTGATTAAAGAAAAGCAACAAGCAGATGCACCTATTGCTGAGTATGAAGGATTGCCTGTGCAGAAAGGAACGGGTAGGTTTGGGCCATTTATTAAATGGAATGAAATGTTTATCAATGTCAATCGAAAATATGATTATGATAACCTTTCCCAAAATGATATTGTAGAATTGATTGAGATCAAAAAACAAAAGGAAATAGATAAATTCATTCACAATTGGGAGGAAGAAGGTATTTCTGTTCAAAAAGCACGTTGGGGAAGATTCAATGTTATTCAGGGAAAATTAAAAATTGAATTGCCGAAAACTTTCAAGGTTGAAAAATTGACATTGGAAGATGTGAAGAAAATGATTGAGGATAAAAAACCAGCTAAGAAGAAAGCTGCAGTAAAGAAAGCAACTGTAAAGAAAAAATAGACCTTCCCTATGGATATTGATATTTATTTTCAACCAATAAAAACCGAGGAATTCCCTAAAAACACTCTAGGTTACTTTACCGATTTTCACACGCAAGATAATTTTCCATTTTGGGAAGAAAGTGATATTGCAATAATTGGAGTAAACGAAGATAGAGGTGCGGATAGTAATAAAGGATGTGCTTTGGGTGCAGATGCTATACGTGAAGAGTTATTTGGATTGTATCATCACAATAAGGATATTAAAATTTGTGATTTAGGAAATGTTTCTTCAGGTGCTACGGTTGAAGATACATATCATGCAGTTTCAGATGTCATACAAAGCCTAATAAAGAAAAATGTCTTTGTAGTCATCCTTGGTGGAAGCCAGGATATAACTTTTGCTAATTATAAAGCGTACGAAAAACTAGAGCAAACTGTTAATCTCGTTTCTATTGACAGTAAATTTGATTTGGGCAACGATGAAGAGGATCTTTCTTCTTCGAATTTTTTAAGCAAAATTATTTTACACAAACCAAATTACCTATTTAATTATGGGCATTTAGGTTATCAAACATATTATGTTTCTCCAGATGAAACCAAATTGATGAATGACCTTTATTTTGATTACACCCGATTAGGTGAAATTCAAGAAGATGTTCAGAATGCTGAGCCATTAATTAGAAATGCTGATATATTAAGCGTTGACGTTTCTTCTGTTAGGAATTCAGAATTATCTAGTAATAGCGGTTCAGGTCCTAATGGGTTTTATGGAGATGAGATCTGCCAATTAATGCGCTATGCAGGAATGAGTGATAAACTTTCAAGTGTTGGGTTTTATGAATTTAATCCAAATACAGGAGCTAGTAAAATGTCTGCAAAACTAATTGGTCAAATGATTTGGTGTCTTATTGATGGTTTTACGAATAGGAAAAAAGACTATCCTATTGGAACAAAAGAGAAATATACTCGTTATAGAGTTCATGTAGAAGGAACCGAACATGAATTAGTCTTTTATAAAAGTGATAAAACGGATAGGTGGTGGATGGATGTGCCTTATCCTCCAGATAAGAGGGTGAGGTTTGAAAGGCATCATCTAGTTCCTTGCACGTATGCAGAATATAAATGCTCTTCAGATAATGAAATACCCGATTTGTGGTGGAGAACGTATCGGAAGCTGAATTAGCGTTATTTGTGAAATTATTAACAATAGAACCTTAATTTATTGTCTTAATGATGTAAAAGTTTTGAAAGAATATAAAAATTGTTAATTTAGCGAACTTGTAACTTTCTCTTAAAAGGGAGTTATAGTTTTAACTACGTAAAGTTAGATTGTATGAAGAAAGTATTATTTGGTTTGTTTTTGTTGACTTTAGGTTATGCAGCTAAGGCACAACAAGACTATCAATTCACACATTATATGTACGATAAGTTGTCGTTCAACCCTGGTTATGCCGGGTTAAATAAATCAATTTGTGGTACATTAATTTTTAGAGAGCAATGGTCCGGCTTTGATGGTAACCCTACAACAGCATTAATCAACGTTCATTCTCCCGTGAAAATGCTTAGAGGTGGCTTAGGTTTTACCTATGTTAGTGATAAGTTGGGTTTTGAAAGTAATAACCTTGCAAGATTGTCTTATTCTTACCACATGGGGTTAGGTGTTGGTGATTTAGGTGTTGGTATTTCAGCAGGTATTTTACAGAAGAGTATTAATGCTGATTGGGTTACTCCTGATGGAACTCCTGCTATTGATGACGCATCTATCGCGGTTTCTGGGGCAAATGGATTAGTTCCTGATATTAATTTTGGAGTTTTTTACATGCAAAACCAATTGTACATGGGGATATCAGCAACGCATTTATATGCGCCAAATATAACGGATTTAGATGCAGGTGGAAATGAGATTATGAATTTTTCAAATGCTAAACATTTTTGGATAACCGCTGGATACGAATATGGTTTGGGTCCAGATTTGAAATTACGACCAAGTATTTTAGCTAAATCGGATGCTGCATCAACACAGTTAGATGTTAATGTTAACGTTCTTTATAAAGATATGATTTGGGGAGGAGTTTCTTACAGAGTAAGTGACGCAATTGCTCCAATGTTAGGATACCAAAACAATGACGTTGGTGGGGGAACACTTCGTATAGGGTACGCTTACGATGTAACTACTTCACAAATTAAGGGTTATAGTAACGGTTCTCATGATATCATGGTGAATTATTGCTTTAACTTAGACAAACCAAAACCACTACAGAAATCTAAAAACCCGAGGTTCTTATAATATATTATTGTAAGATTTTGAAACCTTATTTCCATGACTTCGTTATAAGCAACTCGCAAGGAAAAATGAAAAAGAAGAGGCAGTTGAGAACTTTAATAAAAGTCAAACTAAAAAAAGGTAGCATGAAAAAATTATTGTATTTCGCTATTACACTATTTGTAGCAACAAGTTGTTCTGACGGAGGTCGAGGAGAAGTTATTGGAGCTGGGGGCAGAGGAATCTGGTATCATCCAGATCCATATGGTATGTTGTACATACCTGCAGGTGCTTACACTATGGGGCAAAGTGATCAAGATGTTCCATTTGTTCAGTACTCTAGGTCGAAAACTGTTTCGATTCAAGCATTTTATGTTGATCAAACCGAAATATCAAACAATGAATATCGTCAGTTTGTATACTGGGTAAGAGATTCGATTGCTAGAAGGATTTTAGGAGAAGAAGCGCCGGATGAGTTTTTAACGGTTACCTTAGATGATGAGTTAGAAGAGAAAGATCAAGAGGATTGGACTTTGAACTGGCGCGGACGTCTATATTGGGATGACCCAGAGTATAGTCCACTATTAGCTGAAATGTTTCTTCCTGAAAGTGAAAGATTCTATCAAAGGAAGGAAATTGATACGCGTAAATTATTATTTGAATATTACTGGGTAGATTTACAGGAGGCTGCTAGAAAAGGACGACCATTGGTAAAAAAATTATCAAACACGGAATATGAAAATGATGATGAGCATAGGACTGAAATGAAAAACCCTGACATGCCATTTCCAATGGAATCAGGTATGCCTCAGGGACGTGATTTAGATTTAGGATATAGAAATAGCAAGGGTCAGAACAATGCTATTAGAGGTCATGAGGATCGATCTAGATTTATTATACATGAAATTATCAATGTTTACCCGGATACATTAACCTGGATACACGATTTTACTTATTCGTATAATGAGCCAATGTCAAACATGTATTTCTGGCATCCTGCATATGATGATTATCCAGTTGTTGGTGTTACTTGGCAACAAGCAAATGCTTTTAATGTTTGGAGAACGCAATTGTTAAACTCTTGGAGGGATAAACAGTGGGAGTCTTATGTGCAAGATTTTAGATTACCAACAGAAGCTGAATGGGAATACGCTGCAAGAGGTGGTTTAGATTTAAGTCCATACCCATGGGGTGGTCCTTATATTAGAAATGCAAGAGGCTGTTTCTTAGGGAACTTTAAACCAATGCGTGGAAGATATATGGAAGATGGCGGTTTTCATACTGTAAAAGTAACTTCTTATCACCCGAATGATTTTGGTTTATATTGTATGGCTGGTAACGTTTCCGAATGGTGTAGTACTGCTTATGATGAATCTGTTTATGAATTTGCACACGATTTAAATACCGAGTATAAGTACAATGCATTAGATCATGATCCTCCATCAATGAAAAGAAAAGTTATTAGAGGTGGTTCATGGAAAGATATTGGATATTACCTTCAAACAGGTTCTCGATCTTACGAATACCAGGATTCAGCAAAATCTTACGTAGGATATAGAAGTGTAATGACCTATTTAGGACGTGGGGGTCCAGATAGAATGGGAGATATTTAATAGTTTATAATTAAGAGTAGTTAACAAATTAAAAAAAACAAGGAAAATGAGTGGAAACAGTATTTTTGCCAGTAAGAAATTTAAAACCATAATGAAATTCGTTTATGGTTGGGGTGGAGCAGTCGTAATTGTTGGGGCATTATTTAAAATTCTCCACATACCTGGGCCGATGTTAACTATTGGTCTGTTAGTAGAGGCAGCTATTTTTGTTCTTTCAGCATTTGAACCTTTGCATGAGGATCCAGATTGGTCTTTAGTATATCCTGAATTAGCAATTGGTCATGCTGACGTTGGACATGAAGAATTAGGAGAAGGTGAGATTAGTGATGATGTTTCTGTTGTTGAACAGTTAGATAACATGTTAGCTGATGCTAAAATTGAACCGGACTTGATTGAAAGTTTAGGAACAGGCCTTAAAAACTTAAGTAAAGGCGCGGGTCAAATGGGAGATTTAACTGGAGCAACGGCTGCAAATGATGAATTAATTACTAATATGAAAAATGCTTCAGGAAAAGTTGGTGAACTTTCTGATGCTTATAATTCTGCTTCAGAAGCTGTATTAGGAAAAGTTGGTCAACTGTCTGATGCTTATGATTCTGCTTCAGAATCTTTAATGGGATTAGTTGGAGATAAAGATAGTGGGAGCCAAATGGGTGAACAAATTCAAAAAGTTTCCGGGAACTTAGCTGCATTGAACAATGTATATGAAATGCAATTGAAAGGGGCTTCTGAGCATTTACAAGTTACAGAACAAATGTATTCTGGAATTAACGAGTTGATGACAAACCTTCACGGGTCTCTTGATGACACTAAGAAATATAAAGAAACTATGTCCGAGTTAAGTGGTAACTTATCTGCGCTTAACACAGTTTATGGTAACATGCTTTCAGCAATGAATGTTGGTAGAGATTAATTCAGGCAAATCTGAAATGTATTAATTCGAGAATCAGTTTTGTAAATTAACCTATTAAAAATTAAATCATGGGAGGCGGTAAAGAAACACCAAGACAAAAATTAATAGGCCTTATGTACCTTGTACTTATGGCGCTATTAGCAATGAATGTATCCAAATCTATTTTGAATGCTTTTATTATTGTAAATGACAAATTTGAACATGCAGCGCATCTAACACATAAAACCACACAGGCTATGATGGATAAGATGGTTATGCAAAAGGCAACATTGAAAGCAACAGGTGCTGCTCAAAAAGAAGTAGATGATTTATTAGCAATTATGAATAGCGCGGATGAAATAAGAGAGTTGTCAAGAACTACGGCAAACTTTTTTGTTTGGGAAGCATCTGATATGATTCATCATTCAGATCCTATAATGCCTGCTCCATTTTATATAGAGGAAGGTAACCCAGAGAAGCCTTATTATTCATTAATGCAAATGGATACGTTGAGTAAAAAAGATGATTACGATACTGCTCCTCATATGTATTTAATGGAAGGTGTGCTTGAGCCAAGTGAGCGTGGAACAAATATTGAAAATAGATTATTTAGTTTTAGAGACAGTCTTATTATTATGGCTGCTAAATACTCACAGGAAGGTGCCGATGGAATGAAGGATTATTTTATAGACCCTACATTGTTGGTTCGACCTCCAAATAGTCATGATACAACGGCTTTTGAAGAATCAATTCAGGAAGCAATAAAAACGTGTCATCCTAATGATCAAGCTAGAATTAAAAGGATTATTGAAGTACTTACAGTTCCAGAGGTTATTGGGAATCATGGGGAGGTATATCCTTGGATTGCTTATCAGTTCGATCATACTGTAATAGTAGCAGCAGCAACAATATTTACTGCATTGAAAAATGATGTGAAGATGTCTGAACAGCTTGCGATTGAGATTGTTTCTGGAAGAGCAAAAATGGAAACTTTTAGTTTTAATAAAATTATTCCTTTAGCATTTTCTAAATCAAGCTATATAAATCAAGGTGATTCTTTAGATCTAAAAATTATGATTGCAGCTTTTGATTCAACTGAAGCGATGGAGTTAGAATATTATATAGATGATACAACACATTCGGGTGAACCATTAATATTTTCGGGTGAACCAGGAGATGGGTTAAAATTAAGCGGTGGAGTTGGTGCACATTATGTAGAAGGAACTATTGAAGTGAAAGAAAAAGGAGCGGTTAAAAAGAAACCTTGGAAGTTTAACTATAGTGTTGGAGCACCAACTGCTACTATAGCTGCAGCTGATTTAGCAGTTCTTTACAGAAATTGGCCTAATAGGATTAAAGTTTCAGCCTCTGGGTATGACCCTTCTTCGGTATCTGTTACATGTACTGGTTGTAGTGGAAGCTTGAAGAAAGAGGGTGAGTTCTATATTGCTAAGGCGGGTACTGGAAAAGTAGCTACCATTAAAGTATCTGCAAAAACAGATGATGGGCAAAGTGTAGCTCTAGGTTCGGCGGAATTCAGAATTTTCCCATTACCACCACCTAAACCTTTCTTTGCTGGACAGACATTTGATAAGCCTACAATGAAGAAAGCAATGGCTATGAAGGGAACAATAATGAAAGCTAAACTGGAAAATAGTCCATTGGATGTGAAATATACTGTAAAAGGATTTAAAATGATAATTGTCAAAAACGGAAAGATTGGAGAAGTAACTTCCAAGAATGCTAAGTTAACAAAGGAAATGAAAGATGCAATTAAGAAAATGCCAAAAGGATCAACTTTGACATTCTCGAATATTTCAGCTCAAGGACCTGGTGGAAAACCTAAACCAATACCAGGATTGTCATTTAAGTTAATTTAATAATTAAAACTTAGAATTATGATACGTAAACAGTTAAAAACCACCACCTTACTTGTAGTAATTACTTTGTGTACTTCTATACACTCATTCGGGCAATTACCGAGTACGGGAGTTTCATCATCCGGTGTGCTTGATGGTGTTTATGTACAGGAACATATTCCAACAAAACGAGTGGTTCAGTATACTCATTTGCGTGAGGCTGATGTAATGTGGTCCAAACGTATATGGAGAACTATTGATCTTCGTGAAAAAATGAATCATCCATTATTTTATCCAGAAGAACCATTAGCAGATCGTATGTCATTATGGGATGTGATTAAATATGGTGTTTTAGATGAGGGAAGCTTAACTATTTATAAGTTAGGTTTGGAACAGGATGATAAATTTAGAAACCCTATTAAACCAACAAATGGAAACATCAACGATCCAGCTTATCGAAAGGTGTTGGATGGTTATTTTGGCGAAATTCAGGTAGGACCTAAATTAGATGAAAATGATGATCCTATGATTGATCCTGTTACTGGAGATGAAATACTTGATAGTACTTCAGTTCCGTATACAGCTATGGAGATTATTAAGTATGAGTTGAAAGAAGATTGGTTTTTTGATAAACAACGTTCTGTAATGGATGTTCGAATCATCGGGATTTCGCCAGTGATTTATGGTAAAAACCCAGAGACTGGTGTGATTATGGGATATAAAAACCTATTTTGGTTGTACTTTCCAGAGTGTAGATATGTGTTTCAGAACTTTTTTGTCTATAATAGACAAAATGATGCAATGCGTATGTCGTTTGATGATTTATTCTGGAAAAGAGAGTTTTCTAGTTATATCCATAAAGAAACCAATGTTTTCGACAGAGGGGTTTCCCAAACATGGGATGGTATTGACGCTCTGTTAGAGTCTAAAAGGATTAAACAAGAAATGTTTAAGATTGAACACGATGTTTGGCATTTATAAAAAGAACAATTATTTAATTATTTTAAAATACCCACTGAAATGTGGGTATTTTTTTTTGTATAAAATAGAATATGATTTCAGCAGGTAAAATTTCGTTGTTTCTAGGAGGGAAAGAACTATATTCAAATGTCTCTTTTCAAATAACTAAGGCCGATAAAATTGGTTTAACGGGTAAAAATGGCGCAGGTAAATCAACTTTGCTTAAATTAATTATTGGGGAGTTTAAAACCGATGAGGGAAACTTATCTGTTGTAAAAGGCGCCAAAGTTTGTTATTTGCCCCAAGAAATTATGTCATCTTCTACGCGCCCTGTTTTAGAAGAGGTTCAAGCAGCCAACGAAGAGATAGTTGAGATTGATAGGAAGTTGGAAGAAATCAATCACCAGTTAGCTACACGCGAAGATTACGAGTCGGATTCTTATATGCAGTTATTGACTGACATTAATGAGCTAAATGAGGAATTTGTTTTAAAAGGTGGTCAAGGAGTTGGAGAACAAGCCGAAATGATTCTTAAGGGGCTTGGTTTTTCACCGTCAGAACTTTTTAAACCGTTTAATGAATTTAGCGGAGGTTGGCAAATGCGTGTGGAATTAGCAAAATTACTTGTTCAAAATCCGGATGTCTTGTTGTTAGATGAACCTACCAATCATCTCGATATTGAATCTATTCAATGGTTGGAGAATTATTTAAAGAAATTTTCGGGTGCAATTCTCCTTATCTCTCACGATAGAATGTTTTTGGATGCTATCACTACTAGAACAATGGAGATTAATGCGGGAACAGTTTATGATTATAAGTTGAGCTATTCTAAATACTTGGTAAAAAGAGAGGAAGAGTTAATACTGCAACATGCAGCTTATAAAAATCAGCAAAAGGAAATTGAAGACACAGAGAAGCTAATCAATAAGTTTAGAGCAAAAGCAAGTAAAGCTTCGTTTGCCCAGTCATTGATTAAGAAGTTGGATAAAATGGATAAAATTGAAATCGATGAAGTGGATTCTTCTGCTCTTGCTTTTAAATTCCCTGAACCTCTACAATCGGGTAAGATAGTCGCTGAAATTAATGAGGTTTCTAAAAACTTTGCAGATAAAGAAATCTTTTCTAAACTTGAAATGAATATAGCGAGAGGGGAGAAAATAGCATTGATTGGAAAAAATGGAATGGGTAAGTCTACCCTGATTAAGATGTTAGTTGGAGATACCCCTTATGCTGGAGAAATAAAATTGGGGCATAACGTAAGTGTTGGCTATTTTGCTCAAGATGAAACTACCAAATTGGATGGAAATAAAACTGTTTTTGAAACTATTGACGATGTTGCTGTCGGTGAAGTTAGAAAAAAAGTAAGAGCAATTTTGGGGTCCTTTTTATTTAGAGATGATGATGTAGATAAAAAAGTGAAAGTCCTTTCGGGTGGAGAAAAAACTCGATTAGCGTTGTGCAAATTATTGCTGGAACCGTATAACTTCTTGATCTTGGATGAACCAACTAACCACCTTGATATAGTGTCTAAGGATGTTCTGAAGGAAGCCTTGAAAAAGTATACTGGGACGCTGTTACTTGTTTCTCACGATAGAGATTTCTTAGACGATTTAACTGAAAGAATTTATTACATAAAGAATCAGGGCATCAGCATTTATTTTGAAAAAGTAAATAACTTCTTAAATAATCTAAATATTGAAATACAAGAAGCTGCAACGCCCAATAAAAAAGTTGCTGTAAAAGATAATAATTTAGGAGCCTCTTATAAAGAGAAAAAACAAGCGAAAAACGATTTGCGTAAGTTTAAGAATAGATTTTCCAAAGTCGAAAACGAAATTGAAACCTTAGAAACTGAAGTAAAGCAGCTTGAGGCTAAAGTTGGTGAAATGGATTACTCTACTAATGAGGAAGCAAACGAATTGTTTAATAAGATTAAGGAGGAAAGAGACCGATTAGATGATTTAATTATTGAATGGGAAGATCTTACAGAAAAAATTGAAGGATTATTGTCTATTGTCAATTAGTGTAGAGTCGTATTCTCCATCGTCATAAGTGCCATGGAATAGTAAAACTTCGTTTTCATTCCACTCTTTAACATCTCCGTGGTATTTGTTCTTTTTGAAAGTTGTTTCTGATTTTTTTTTGCCAGATGTATAAAATGTGGTTAAAACACCTTCAACTTTTCCTTTGTTGTAGTTTATTGTTTCCAATGTGTCACCTTTTTTATTCAATTTAAAACACATTCCGGTATAAGGAGATTTTCGATTTTTAATATAAAAATGATTGTATAAATGGTCTAACGTAAGCTTGTCACAATTACACGCTGCATTGGTGTCAGAGTTATTGCCATCTGATTTACAGGAGGCAAATAAGCAAATCAAAACGAATATAATTATATTGTGTTTCATAAAATTATTATTGCCAATAAAGTTTATATAGCTTATTCAAGCTCTGCATTCAATTGTTTTAATTTATTGTACTTATTCCTTGCATCTTAAAATGTATTTGAAACGATATAACCAACAATCATAAATAAAATTTCAATATAAATGGCTAGAACTGCTATTTATAATAAAAACTTTTCTGGTATTGCTGTTTAAATTTGTGTTTCACTTTCAAATCATTTGGAAGTTAAAATTATCAAAGAAACACATTATAAATGGTTTTCTAAGAATATGGAAAATGACTAAATAAATCAATTAAGGTGCATTTTTTACGTAAAAAATCGTAAAAAAGCATAAAAATGTAAAAAAAGACATAAAACAGCTCGTTTGTTACCTAGTGAAATTTGACTAATTTCAACGAATTGATCTAGAAAAATTTGTGGAGCGATTATAAAGAACAATTGAATAAGTATTGGATATTTTAAAATGTTTGACCTATCCCAAAAACAAAAACCCTAATCAACTGACTTGCAAGTTAATTAGGGTTTTCTCTTGTACCCACGGAGGGAGTCGAACCCTCACGCACATAGTGCACTACGACCTCAACGTAGCCCGTCTACCAGTTCCAGCACGTGGGTAGGTCTGCAAATATAGAAATAGTTATGGAGTTAGGACTTAAAAAGACGAATCCTATTCTGGCACTTCTTCAAAGGAAAATGGAATGTCTAGTTTAGATGAAAAATAATAGCCTTCATCTAGTATTTGGTCATCATCTTCATCATATTTCCAAAGAATTGATATGTTTTTACCATCCTGCTTTATTTTCTCCGTAATTAAGAGTATTTCGAATATCATTTTAAAAGAAATAGAATTGATATAGTCAAGAAAAAAAACAAGTTTCAGATTTTGTTTATCCGAGTTTCCAAAGTCTTCCACCCATTGAATTAAAGGAGAATAAAACTCCGTCGCATTTTCAGGTATAGACCTTCCTAAAATTTCAATAAGCTCATTTTCAAAATTACATCTTATCGCGGGTGTTGATTCTGTAGCTTCTATTGAAATAGGGTTCATACTATAAATATAATAATAAATATTTTATGTACAACTGATAAAGATTGTTCCTAGAGTTTAATGCAAAAAAAAACCTCTCCTTCCGATAGCTATCGGATTGGAAAGGCTTTTTTGTGATTCAGCTGGGGTTCGAACCCAGGACCCCATCCTTAAAAGGGATGTGCTCTACCAGCTGAGCTACTGAATCAAGATGTCAATTTTCGCTATCGATTTTCTGCTAGCGGCTGCAAATATACTAGCATTATTTAATTTCACAAGTTCGGAATAAAAAAAAATAAAAGATTATTTCTAGCTTTGTTATTCGAAACCTTTTTTAGCTTTATGGAAAGCAAAGAAAGAAAATTAAAACACCATGAATTTCAGTAATATAACGGTAGAAATTAAGCAGGAATTAATAGATGTTGTTGGAGATAATTATTGCTTGACAGAAAAGAATAGCATAGAAGATTATTGCCACGATGAAACAGAGGATCTAAATTTCCCGCCAGAAGTAGTAATTAAACCAGCAAATACAAATGAGGTGAGTGAGATTATGAAACTTGCATCTGAGTATAACATACCAGTTACCCCTTGCGGTGCTAGAACCGGATTGAGCGGAGGTGCTTTATGTGTTTATGGTGGAATAGCTCTTTCTATGGAACGGTTTAATAAGGTTATAAAAATTGATGAAGATAACCTTCAGGTAATTACGCAAAGTGGAGTTATCACGCAAGAATTGCAAGAAGCTGTTCTCGAAAAAGGATTGTACTATGCTCCTGACCCTTCAAGTAGGGGAACTTGTTTTATTGGTGGTAATATTGCTGAAAATGCGGGTGGTCCTCGAGCAGTAAAATACGGTGTAACAAAAGACTTTGTGCTAAACCTTGAAGTGGTTTTGCCAAATGGAGAAGTAATAGAAACAGGCGCTAATACATTAAAAAACTCAACGGGATATAACCTTACTCAATTAATGGTTGGAAGTGAAGGAACCTTGGGAATTGTTACCCAAGCAACACTCAAATTAATTCCCTGTCCAAAGCACAATATGCTAATGTTAGTGCCTTTTACTTCAGCAGAGAAAGCTTGTGAAGCCGTAGCTTCAATATTTAAAGCTGGAATTACTCCTTCTGCAATGGAATTTATGGAAAGAGAAGCAATACAGTGGACAATGGACTTTACAAAAGAAAGTCCTGTTAAATTAAAAGATAATGAACAAGCACATTTATTAATAGAAGTAGATGGAAAAGATACAGAGGTCTTATTTAAAGAATGTGAGGTAATTGCCTCGGTGGTTGAAGAATTGGATTGTGGAGAAATAATGTTTGCTGAAACAGAAGCGCAAAAAGACGCCTTATGGTTTTTACGAAGAAGGGTAGGAGAGGCGGTAAAAGCTACTTCTATTTACAAAGAAGAAGATACAGTAGTGCCAAGATATAATTTACCTAAGTTACTTAAAGGAGTTAAGGCTATTGGGAATAAGTATGGGTTTAAATCTATTTGTTATGGCCACGCTGGTGATGGTAATTTGCATATTAATATTATTAAAGGCGATATGACAGATGTTGCCTGGAATAATGAATTATCAAAAGGGATTAGGGAGTTATTTGAACTAACGGTTGCTTTGGGAGGCACGCTTTCTGGGGAACATGGAATTGGTTATGTTCAGAAACATTATATGGATATTGCTTTTACGGATGTCGAACTTAATCTTATGAAAGGGATAAAAAAGGTATTTGACCCAAAAGGAATTTTGAATCCAGGGAAAATATTTGCATAAAAAAACCTGCTTTGAAAAAAGCAGGTTTTTTATAATTGAAGTTCTAATGTTATTTAATACCCTGCATCCATTTTCTCATTATTGGAGATACAAGGAAGGCTAGTATTGCAAACATAAAAGAGATCAATGCTATTTGAGCAAATATCTTAGCGTATGTTGCAAGGCCTCTAATTGGACCCACTTGTCTTTTGTGACTTTCTAGAGCTGAGTTAAAAGAAAATGCAGCATTTGCCCATTTAGCGTTTTGTTCAATCATGCTTTCTTCCATTGCCATTAATTCTGCCGCTTTGTCTTTCCATTTCTTAGTAACCTTCTTCAGTTCATGCTCCCTTTTCTCATCTGACATGCTTGTATCTTTCTTAGCCATTAAATCATATGCTTCCTCAAAAGATTTCATGTTAGCTTTTTCTTGGAAAACTTGATTGTATGCATGGTATTTTGATATTAAAGTACTGTCTTGAAACTCATTTAGAGTTTCCAATGTTGGCGTTATGTTATCCAAAGCTTTTACGATTGGTTCTTTAGCAGCTATCCAAGAATCATTGACAGCATCCATTAAATCAAACGTTTTATTATAAGCTTCTAATTGAGCCGTCTCCGGATATTTAAATCTATCCTCGTTTATAATATACAACGTGTCTGGTGCTTTGAAGTCTATTTCAGCTGCAGTTAATGAGTCTGTGTATTTTGAAGTAGCCTCAAATGTTTCCTCCTTTAAGACAGTAGTGCTCCCGTTTGATTCAACTGAAACACTTTTCCAATGTATGTTTGTGTCTACAATTGCTCCATGTGCTTTATCGTATTCATAACTAAATTTTCCTACAGCATTTTGATCACATCCAGATGCCCAAGTGGCAAAGTTGAAAAATAGGTTGTCCTCTTGTACATATTCTGTTTCACTAACGGTAGGAATAGTCATTTTTGCAATAACCCCAGAAATGTGATGGGCAAATGAAGATGATAAAAACCAAACTCCCATCATAAATGACACTAAGAAAGCTGGAGATAACTCCGTTACCTTAGATAAACCAATTGGAGAAGCAAATAACTCACCAGTTGTAATTAATAAATATCCTAACATTAAGAACATCATTGGGACTAACCCTGTTGTTCCCATATAAGGAGCACTCATAGCGAATACCAAAAATCCTAGTCCTAATTGTAAAATACCTAAACCAAACTTAATAGTAGTATTAGGGTTTTTTCTCTTTTTATCTAACCATACCCACATCATTGAAAATGGTATAGCTAGCAAGATGATATAACCTGCGTTTATCGAATTGGTTTGCGCTGCATTTAATAGAACAAGATCGACATTTTTCTCAGCAAATAATGTTAATGATGAACCAGCTTGCTCAAAGAAAGACCAGAATATTGTGATAAAGAATGTTAGAACTATAATAGCTCCTAATTTCTTAATATCTGATTTGTTTAATTTTGTTGCAGAAAGGTATACTAGATAAATTAATACCAAACTAAGCAAAGTCCATAATAAGAATTCCATCAACTTAAGATGTACGAAAGGAACTTCAATTTCACTTTTGTTTACTAAAAAAGCAAATACGGGAACAGAAGCAAATGCCATTACATAAACCCATACAAGAATATTAAACCCGAAAAATTTCTTTTCTTTATATGGAGCAGGTTGATGCCCCTGATCTCCAAAAACGTTCTTTCTATCTCCTCTCCAAAAAACAATTATACCAGCAAGCATTCCGATACCAGCAGCCGCAAAACCATAATGCCATCCATAAGCATGACCTAACCATCCACAAACTAAAGGAGAAAGAAAAGCGCCAAGGTTAATTCCCATATAGAAAATGGTGAAACCAGCATCTCTTCTTTTATCACCTTCTTGATATAAATTTCCTACTAGAGTAGAAATGTTTGGCTTAAAGAAACCATTACCAATAATTAATAATCCAAGAGAGAGAAAGAATATTGATTCACTTTCAAATGCCATGGTAAAGTGACCAATACACATCAGAATTCCACCAAGCATTACAGAGTTTTTCTTTCCAATTATTCTATCGGCAAGCATTCCACCTATTGCCGGAGTAAAGTAAACTAAAGCTCCATAGGCTGCATAAATAGAGAACGCAACCTCTTCGCCGTTCATTAAATCTTTGAACAGCTGAGTCGATAAATACAGAACCAATAAGGCTCTCATTCCATAGAAACTAAAACGTTCCCACATTTCAGCGAAAAATAAATAAAATAGCCCTTTAGGGTGTCCGAACATTTCTCCTTGCTCGCTTATTTTTAAATTTTCGTTATTTACAGTTTCTTCACTCATAATTGATATGTGTTTTTTACGAGCCCCGAAAGTACAGTTTTTTTTTGAAATGGTAAGTTGAGAATCAGTTTTGAGCGATATCTTTTACCGTTCTATCTAAATTATTTAATTTCTATCTGTAAAAAGAGATAGTTATTAGCTTGTTAATGATATTTTTGTGAGCCAAAATAAAAGACAATGAATTTATTACAACTTTCTACTTTCGTATTTATTCTCATATTAACTTCTTGCGGAACACCCGATAAAGAAGAAGTGATAGATGCGTCTAATGTTGCTGAAGTATCCAATGTATGTGAGAGAGTTTGGTCCGAAGATGAAATAGATTATCATACATTATCTAATTATATGGATGTTTATGTGTCGCACATACACTTAGATGTTGAAATTTCATTTGATGAGAAAAAATTATTTGGTAGCGCTACTCACACTATTGAGAATCCTTGCAATAAAAATATAATTGTTTTTGATTCTCGATCTTTAGATATTTCATCGATTACCCTTAATGAAGGAGAGGAAGCTACTTATGAATTAGGTGATTTGGATGACCTTCTGGGACAATCCATTACGGTACATATTAAAGAAGATACTAAAAAGGTCAAGATTAATTACTCTACTACTGAAGGAACGCGTGCATTGGATTGGTTAGTTCCAGCTCAAACAGCTGGTAAACAGAATCCATTTATGTATACGCAAGGTCAGGCAGTGCTGACAAGAACATGGCTTCCATGTCAAGACACTCCTGGGCGAAGAATAACGTATTCTGCAAAAGTGAAAGTTCCTAATCACTTAATGGCTGTAATGAGTGCTTCAAATCCTACAGTCAAAAATGAATCTGGGGTTTATGATTTTGAAATGAATCAGTCCATTCCAACCTATTTGATGGCGATTGCAGTAGGTGATTTAGCGTTTATTGAAATTGATGAAAGAACGGGTGTCTATTCGGAACCATCTATGATTGAGGCCTGTAGATATGAGTTTGGTGATATGGGTAAAATGGTTGACGCAGCTGAAGGTCTTTATGGAAAATACCAGTGGGAAAGATACGATGTAATCGTATTGCCTCCAAGCTTTCCATTTGGAGGAATGGAGAATCCAAGATTAACTTTTGCCACACCAACTATCATAGCTGGCGATCGTTCTTTAACAACTTTAGTAGCGCATGAGTTGGCGCATTCATGGAGTGGGAATTTGGTTACAAACTCTAACTGGAATGACTTCTGGTTGAATGAAGGTTTTACAATGTACTTCGAAAGAAGAATTATGGAAGAACTTTACGGTAAAGACTATGTAGATATGTTAGCCTTACTAGGATACCAAGATTTATTGGCGTCTATATCGTCTTTAGAGCCTAAAATGCAAATGCTTAAGTTAAAAATGAAAGGAATTAATCCAGATGATGCAATGACGGATATCGCTTATGAAAAAGGATATTCTTTTTTGCGTTTAATTGAAGAACTTGCTGGACGAGAAAAGTTTGATGTTTTCATAAAGGATTACTTTACTACACATAAATTCCAAACAATGACAACGGAGGTGTTCGTTACATATCTTAACGAAAATTTATTGGAGCCAAATAGTATAGAGTTTAACTTGAATGAATGGGTTTACGAATCGGGACTTCCTGAAAATTGTCTTGTTGTTGTTTCTGAAAGATTTAATTCGGTTGAAGCTCAATTAACTTTATTTTATGAAACAAATGATGCGAGATCTGTTACTCCTCAAGATTGGTCAACGCATGAATGGTTGCACTTTGTTCGTCATTTTAAGCCGGAAACCACGGTAGATCAAATGGCTATATTGGATGAAGCATTTCATTTAACACAATCAGGAAATTCTGAAATAGCGGCTATCTGGTTTGAAAAAAGTATTAACGCTGGTTATGATAAAATTGATGTTGAGTTAGAAGCATTTTTAATAAGAGTAGGTAGAAGGAAGTTTTTACAACCGCTTTACAATGCATTAGCAGCAACCTCCGAAGGAAAACAAAAAGGCTTGGACATATACGTTAAAGCTAGAGATAACTATCACTTTGTATCTGTGAGTACCATTGATAAAATACTTGGGTATTCACCAAGTTAGTACTGCCATTATTCCTGTCAAGTCTTTATTCAAAATTAGTGTCGGATTGGATTAAATATTTAACTTTGGGTAACAAAGTACTTTTAAAAGAATTTTTATGACTGAAAAAGAAGAACAATTAGGACATTTATCCGAGATAAAAAACATGATGGAAAAATCATCTCGGTTTTTATCATTAAGTGGGTTAACAGGTATATTTGCAGGAGTTTATGCGCTGGTAGGTGCATACTTAGTTTATAGTGACTTTCACATTATACCTTCTAATACTGCTAGAGTTAGTTACGCAGAATTTATTAGTTCTGGCAACGATTCGGTAATTCTAAAAATTCAATCGCTATTTACCATAGGAGCAATTGTTTTGGTATTGTCGCTTGTTACAGGTTATATATTTACAAGTAGAAAGGCAAAGAAACAAAATTTAAATGTTTGGGACAGTACCACCAAAAGAATGGTTGTTAGCCTTTCTATTCCTTTAATTGCTGGTGGTATATTTTGTTTAATTTTAATTAAGCACGATGTGGTAGGTTTAATTGCTCCTGCAACGCTTATTTTTTACGGGGTAGCGTTGCTAAATGCAAGTAAATACACATTTAATGATGTAAAATATTTAGGGGTTTTGGAAATTATTCTAGGCTTAGTTTCCGCATATTATATTGGAAGAGGTCTAATTTTTTGGGCAGTTGGATTTGGTGTTCTTCATATCGTATATGGAACGGTTATGTATTTTAAATACGATCAGAAAAAATAGTAATTCCGTGCAAGGGTTTAATCAATTAAATAAAGCTTTTGATAGCCGTGTAAGATTAGGTCTTATGTCTATTCTTGTTGTGAATGATTGGGTTAGTTATAAAGATATAAAAGAAAACCTTAGCCTAACAGATGGTAATTTGGCAAGTCATGTCTCATCTTTAGAGAGAATTAAATACGTAGAGATTAAAAAACAGTTTGTTGGAAAGAAACCTCAAACGTCCTATAAAGCCACTAAGTCTGGGAGAAAAGCGTTTGCTGACCATATAGATGGATTAGAAAAGATACTGAAAGGACAATGATTTTTTTTATTTGTGCAAAAACTTTGATAACAAAAGTACTTTACAATTTATTGTCTAGGGAAATTCCACATTCATCTTAGGTTTTTCTCAATTAACGTGAGTTCCACATAAAGAATGAATGTCAATAGGAGTAAAATTTTGAATCGAGAATTGTCAAAATCGAATTTTACAGTTCAAAGCTGATTTGTACATTAGCCTCATATTTATCCATAATTATAGATAATAATCTCATTTCGAACATATTTATTTAAGAGAATAGCAAAAAAGCCTTACTATTATTAAAATAGTTCTATTTTTGCTAAAATAGGAACATTCAAAAATCAAGAAATGAAAAAAAATATGCTTAAGTGGAATGTAATAGCCCTTGTTGGCTTGGTAATTGGTTTTTCAAGTTGTGGGGAAGAGGTTAGTCCAGAAGGGGGAAAAGTTGTTATAGAAGAGAATGTTGAGGACACGACTTTTTTGGATATCCCAGAATTAGATGCAGACATGGCTTATTCAGTTCCAACTCCTAATGAGTTGTTTGCAGTAATAAAAGAATCAGGTGTTTTATATGATGGCTCGATTTTAAATTCACCGGATAACATAAAAAAGTATTCTTCTAAAAAAATTCAAGCTCTTAATTTTGGTGTTTATTTTGCTGATTTAGCTTTTGCTAGTAGCTTTGAAGAAAATGCTTCAATTCTGAGTTATTTTGGCACAATTAAAGTTTTAAGTGATGAGCTTGGAATCTCCAATGCGTTGGATGCAGCGATTTACGAAAAAGTTGAAATGAGTCTAGAAAGTAATGACTCTGACTCTTTGTTGTTTCTTTCAAATGATACTTATTTTCAAGCGTATTCTTATTTAGAAGAGAATGAACGAGGTTCTACTTTGGCATTAATTGTGCTTGGAGGATGGATTGAAAGTTTATATATAATGACCAATCTAGGAGCGTATGAAGAAGGTAGCAATTTAGTAGCTCGAATCGGAGAACAAAAACTTACGGTTGGAAATTTAATGGGATTTATGATGAAATACCAAGACGATTCAAACGTTGCTGAAGTAATGGAAGAGTTAGCAGATATTGAAGAACTATTTTGGAGTTTTGAAGAGGAAGAAGGTGGTGCTGTTTCAACTTCACAGGAAGGTGATGTATATGTTCTTTCAGGAGGTTCTACAATTATGGTTTCGGCTGAACAATATGAAAAATTGAAAGAATTAGTTTCTGAATTAAGAAACGAAATAATTGAAGGAGAGCTTTAAAATATAAAATTTAAGTTATGAAAAGATTATTTACAAACCTGTTTTTAGTTGCTTTAGTAATAGCACCTAGTGCTTTGTTTAGTCAAAACTGTAGAAATATTGTTAAGTACTGTGACCATGCTAAGCGAGATGGGTTTTTACGCAATGGGCAGTCCCTAAGTGGAGCCTTTGTGCAAGGAGATACGGCAGAAATTACTGTTGTTGTTTATAAAAACATGGAGTACAGAATGTCTCTTTGTTCTCCAACTCACGATGAATTGGATGGGAAATTTGAATTCAAAATTGTCGAAAAGATTACAAAGCCATATTGGGATGAAAAAAAAGTTTCTAACGTAGAAGAAGTCGCAAAGCTTGATGAGAATGGCGATGATATGTATGACGATTTTGGTGATATTATCTATGAGGAGGTAGCGACAATTAAAACCATTAAAACAAGGCGTTACAAAAAACAAGATATTGTACGTTACGATAATAAAAAGGATGAAGATGCGCAGGAGTTTATCTTTATTTCGGATAAAACAAGAAAATTAACTATTAAAGTTTATATACCTGCACCTGAAGGAGGGGATGAAAGTCAAGGTCTTGGTGCAGAAACCTATGCTTGTGTTGGTTTGTTGATTGAGCATCAACCAGGGCCAACAATTGGATTTAATAGATAAAATTTGATAACTTTATTTAAAGCCCTGCTCATAATGAGTAGGGCTTTTTTATTTTTGGGACATGAATATAGAAGAGATATTAAAGAAAAGTAAGAAAATTGTAATAACAACACATCAATCTCCAGATGGTGATGCAATAGGATCTTCATTAGCATTGTTTGGGTACTTAGCAAAAAAAGGGTTTGATGTAAGTGTCGTTGTGCCAGATACCTTTCCCAAGTTTTTAAAGTGGATGGAAGGAACAGATAATATACATGTTTACGACCATGCGGAAAATGTTGTAAAAGGGCTAATAAGTGAAGCAGATTTAATATTTAGTTTAGATTACAATGACTTAACTCGAGTAGGAGGTGTTGGAAATTTAATTGAAAAATCTACTGCTTATAAAGCAATGATTGATCATCATCTGCATCCAGCAGACTTTGCAGATTGGATGTGTAGCGATACATCATCTTGTTCTACAGCCCAACTCATCTATAACTTTATTGAATATTTTAATGATTTAGATTTAATCGATAATCAAATAGCAGAAGGCATTTATTGTGGCATAATGACTGATAGCGGATCATTTAGATTTCCTTCTGTCCAAGCTAAAACACACTTGATCGCAGCAGATTTAATAAACAGAGGGTTAAATCATTCTCGAATCCATGAATTAGTGCACGATGTAAACACGTTACCTAAATTACATTTATTAGGTTTTGCATTAAATGAAAAACTAAGAGTGTTACCAAACGTGCCGGTTGCGGTTATAGCAATAAGCTATGAAGAATTAAACCGGTTTAACTACAAGAAAGGTGATGCTGAAGGTTTAGTTAATTACGCGTTATCTCTTGAGGGGATTGAAATGGCAGCATTTATCAAGGAAGATGACAATAAAGTAAAAATGTCATTTCGATCAAAAGGAGATATCGCTGTGAATGAGTTTTCAAGACAGAACTTTGGTGGAGGAGGGCATAAAAACGCAGCTGGCGGTGTTAGTTTCACATCGTTTGAAGAAACAGTGAAATTATTCGAATCTAAAATTGTTGAATTTTTAAAATGAGAATACTTTTTGTAATATCAATTTTTTTTATGTTCAGCTGTCAGCCCAAGCAGGAATTAGAGGTTTTTGACCAACCTGATTTAGAAATATCAATAACTAAAGACGAATCGATAGAAATGCACCGAATGTGGGTAAAAGATGAATCCTATAAAATTGATCGATATATCGAACGACACAGTTGGAATGCAATTTCCACAGAATCTGGAGTGAGGTATTATGTATATGAACAAGGTAGTGGTATTTCCGTAGAGAAAGATATGCTTATTACGGTTGAATTTGAAGTAAGATTGATTGATTCGGACACTACTCTTTGCTATACTTCTGATAAAAATGGTGAGCACACTTTTTTAGTTGGAATGGATAATGTAGAATCGGGATTACATGAGGCTGTTAAATATCTACATGTTGGAGATAGAGCCTATATAATACTACCTCATTTTGCAGCTCACGGCCTGTTAGGTGATATGAATAAAATTCCACCATTGTCCACAGTACTTTACGATATTTATGTTGTAGATGCGAAAAATAAATAAAAAAATATCCATATTATTTTTAGCGGCCATTATCTTAATTGGATGCGAAACAGAAACTCCCGAATATTTCCTCACCGAAGGAGGGTTGAAGTATAAATATCAAGATATAGTCGGAGAGGGTGAAGAACCTCAAGTTGGAGATGTTTTGTCTGTAGCAATGAAATGGAGTACTATTGAAGATTCGGTATTCTATACATCAGTTAATACAGGTTATAATGGTGCTGATATAATAAAGTTGCAAAAACAAAATCAACCTGGAGGCATAGAGGAGGGGTTTGCAAAATTAAAAGAAGGTGATAGTGTTACGTTCTATGTTAATCCCGAAAGATTTTTTAAGGAGTATATTCAGGCAGAAACACCTGCTTTCCTAATTAGTGATGCTGAAATGAAAATTGACATTCGATTAATTAAAGTTCAAAGCAGCAAAGAGTATGAGTTAGCTTTAATAGAATGGCAGCGCTTTAAAGAATTTGAAGAATTTCAAAAAATAGAGGAGACCTTAGGTTATTGGAACAGCAATGGAGATTCTATAGTTGAAGTTGATGGATTGTATATTGTCTATAATGCTGTTGATAAGGGAGAAGCTTTAAATTACAATGCGGTTTTCGAGCTACACTATATAGCTGCTTTTACGAATGGTGAAGAGTTCTATAATACCTATAATAATGGTCAGCCAGATGAGTTTCAATTTGGTGAAAACGGACAGATGGTGGAGGGGCTTAAAAATGCAATTTCAACAATGAAATACGGGCAAAAAGCTAAGGTTTTAATACCTTCTGATATAGGTTTTAAAGCAAAAGGCTCTGTAGGAAACATTGTTCCACCATATACTCCTGTCATTTACTATCTAGAAATTTTACCTAAGGTTGATGAAGATTTTTTTATTGAAAAGTAAATTCAAACTCTTCAACTGAAACCATTTCGACAGGTACCTCAACTAAGTCAGCGAACATTTTACCTTCTTCTTCTAAATCAGCATCGTCACTTTCAAAGTACCATTTTACATGAATATTGTTACCTGCTTTTTTCATGTTTTCAAATCGCTTAAATATTTCATAAAGTAATTTTGACGAACTCGTATTAAAATATTCAAGTTTTACCTCAATGTTAGTGTCAGGTGCAGGCTGTTTAGCATAAGCATCTAACCAAGCTAATACAGGTGTGTATATATCAATTACATTTTCAGGAAGAGATCTTCCCCAAATTTCAAAATTTCCATTTGGATCTAAAATAATATGTGGTGATTTCCAGCTTCCTTTTATTTGTAACTTTTCCATGTGAAATGATTTTAATACTAAATTAGGCTTAATTTTTAAGATTTATTCATTTTAGTTGATAATTAATTAGCCAATAAGGAACATACAAGGTCTTTTACTTAAATTAGGAGCGTGTTTTTTCCAATCAATAATCTTTTTAGATTGAATAAACTCATTCTCCAAAGATATATCTGCAGCTAAGCATAGTGTTGTGTTAGGAGCACATTGCTTTAGTAAATCTTCCATTAAATGATTATTCCTGAATGGAGTTTCCATGAAAATTTGCGTAACTCCATTTATTGCTTGTCTCTCTAGTTCTTTAATCTTTTTAATTCGTAAGTTTTTTTCTTTTGGAAGGTATCCATTAAAACAAAAATTTTGTCCATTCATTCCACTTGCGATTAGTGCCAGTAAAATAGATGAAGGTCCTATCAATGGGACAACTTTAATGTTTTTGTAATGCGCGAGTCTTACAATGTCACTTCCTGGGTCTGCAATTCCCGGACATCCAGCTTCACTAATTACACCGATATCGTTTCCTTCCAGTGCTGGATTTAAAAATGATTCAAGATCAATAGCTGATGTGTATTTATTTAAAACAAAAAATTGTAATTCATCAATATCAATTTCTCGTTCAACTTTCTTTAAAAATCGTCTTGTGGTTTTAATGTTTTCGACTATAAAGTACTTTGTGTCAATTATTATTTGTTGAACATCTTTAGGGATTACAGCGTCAATGGTTGAATCACCCAAAGTTGTTGGTATCATGTAAATTTTACCTTTTTCCATTATGAGATTTTCTTTGTAATTATTTCACATGCCGCATCCAGTAGCTGATATACTTTTTCAAATCCATCATCACCACCATAATAAGGGTCTGGAACTGGGGTGTTATCTTTAGGGGTTAATTCGTTTAATATAAGCCGTACTTTTTCTATATCTTTATTTGAGTTTGCTAAAGAAACGATATCCGATAAGTTAGAGCCGTCCATAGCATAGATAATATCAAAACTTTCGAAATCAGAGGAGGAAAATTGTCTAGCTTGTTGCTGCGAAATGTCGATGCCATATTTATTAGCTATTGCCACAGCCCGATGGTCAGGTCCTTGTCCAACATGCCAGCCCCCCGTGCCAGCAGAGTCAACTTTTATGTCGAGTCCTTTGCTGTTTACTTTTGTTTGTAATATGCCTTCTGCAAGCGGAGAACGACAGATATTACCTAAACAAACCATTAAAATTTTCATATTCAATCTTTGACGCAAAAATAGGTAAAGAACTTTTACAAACTAGCAGCTGCTGATTTAGAAAGATTGATTCTGTACCTAAGGAGCATTTCCATTCCACCTCTTCCGTTAGTGGCAACGGACAAACCAGACATATTTAAGTCATAACTCACGCCCAAAGAAAATTCTGCAAAATTTAAGAATAGGGTTGTGTAAAATGCATCTCCAATTCTCACATAACTACCCAATGAAATAGTGGATTTGTCGTAATATCCAGTGTATTTAGAACTCTCTTTAAGCGAGTAAATAAAGTCATTTCCAATTGATAATGACTGGTTTGGGCCTTGTTTAAAGTAAATCAAATTAGGTGAAAAAGCTAATTTAGAGCCATTTTTACTAAACTCTCCTCCTCCATGAATAGTATATTTTTGATAAAGGTTTTCATTTCCATTAAGCAATGTGTTTTGTGGCGTTAATAAGTGGGCAACAGAAACGCCAAAATTTATGGAATTTTGATTGTTAAGTTTTCCGAAATAATACAATCCTGAATTAATGTCAAATTGAAAAGATTTATCCGTAACCAACGTTTCGCCATTCTCTAAATTAGTATCAAAAGTTGACCCTGTCCATTGTTGGTCCCAAGTCAAAGATTCCATACTTGCGAACCTTTGAAAAAATGAAGGCTGCATACCGAGTGCTAGTTGATGATTATCTGCTATTTCAATTGCGTAATTTATGCTGATGTTGGCAATATTTGTTGTCAATTGACTATCACCAGATTTATCGTTGTAAAAATTAACTCCTAAACCTAAAAAATTATTACTTGATTTTCCTTTCATCAGTTTAGTATCTAAACTTGCCGAGATTGTATTGTATGGGTTTGAACTAATCGATTTCCATTGGTTTTTAAAGCCAGTAAACACTTGGATATCACCAGGAAAAAAGCCAGTTGCCCCTGGGTTTATTGCCATTGGTGAGGCGTAAAACATACTGTAGTGTCTGTCTTGCTGTGCTTGTCCATTAATAAAGATAATTAAGGCTAATATGCTAAATACTAATTTTCTCATGTCTTTTTGTTTGAACAATTTATTTAACCAAAGTTATATTTCCCCTTAATGAGCCTTTCTCCCCATTGGAGTATTCGTATTCTAGATAGTAAGCAAATACGCCTGTGTTTTCCGGTTTTCCTTTGTAATTACCATTCCAGCCTGTGGATAGGTCATTGGATTCAAAAACCTTTTCACCGTATCTATTGTAAATCATTAAAGTAAAAGATGTAATTCCAGAGCCTCTTACAAAAAGAACATCGTTATGCGTGTCATTATTTGGAGAGAATGCAGTTGGTATTCCAATAGCCGATTCTACCTCCTCAATAACATCTAATGTTTGGCAAGTTGTATCTGTACAGCTTGTTGCAGTATATGCAATTAAGCAAATTGAGTATGAACCTTCACCGGCATAGGTCACAGATGGGTTGATATCGGTTGATGTTGTTCCGTCTCCTAAATCCCATAAATAGGTAGCTGCATCGCTAGATGAATTATTGGTAAGCACTAAAGTTTCACCAAGAGAAAGTGGATTGCTAGATAAGTTGAAATCTGCATTTGGAGCACCTGAATTACTGATTGAAATTGGACCAAAAGAATCCGCGCAACCATTATTATCAGTTAGTATCAAGGTGTAACTACCATTGGTTAAGTCAGTTGCATCTAAGTTTCCAACTACTCCATTCCATGTATATGAATAAGGAGTAGTTCCACCTATAGCCGCTATTCCAGTAATTGAACCATTGCTTGCATAACAATCTTCATCTGTAATTATTATTGAAGTAGCATCAATAGTTGGCCCTGTGATTGAATTGACAACAATTGGTCCCATTGAAGAAGAACAACCATTGACATCCGTTACGGTAAGTGTATAACTTCCAACTGTTAACCCAGACGTATCTTCAGAAGAAGTACTGCTTCCATTCCAGTCATAAGTAAATGGAGGTAGTCCTCCTGAAGAAGTTATTCCTGTAATCGAACCGTTTACTGAACTGCATGTTTCTGAACTAACAATGATAGAAGAACTATCTATGGTTGGCCCGGAATTGTCAACTATTGTATAGGGGTTTGTTGTAAATACACATCCTGCATTATCCGTAATTATAAGAGAGTAAGTCCCTGCTGATAGTCCTAAAGTATCGGCAGTAAGACTTGCTGTTCCGTTCCACTCAAATGTGTATCCAGGTGTTCCTCCTGATACTGCAATGCCAGTTATAGAACCACTTCCTTGTGTGCAAGCATCATTAACTAAAACAAGGGTAGTTGTATCCACAATTAACCCTAGGTTCACTAAAGTAACTGGGTTAGAAATTACAAAACAACCAAGTGCATCAGTTACTGTAAGCACGTAACTACCTCCTCCTAATAGTGCAGTATCAGCTGTCAATGTAGTATTGGTATTCCAGCTATAGCTAAGTGGTGCGTTCCCCCCAATAGTCATAATTCCCGCTATTGAACCATTTATTGATCCACAAGTCTCATTTGTTATTACTAAACTAGATGTGTCTAATAAAGGAGCTGCATTGTCAATAACAGCATAAGGTCCACTTTGATCCGTACAGCCAAACGCATCCGAAACAATTAACGTGTAGCTACCTGCTGCAAGATCAGCAGTGTCGGCAGTTAAAGTTGTATTACCGTTCCATGAATAAGTAAGCGGGGCTGTTCCTCCCGAAGCGGTTATGCCGGATATATCCCCATTTGAAAGTGTACATGATTCATCCATTATGTCAAGCCCACTTATATCAATTGAAAGTCCTGCAATATTAGTTATTACATGGGGTCCAGTAGAAGTCGAACATCCTAATCCATCAGTTGCTACCAAAGTATAACTACCCGCAGCAACATTTGCTAAATCTTCATTCGTTGAAGCTGAACCATTCCAAGTATAAGTAACAGTTCCTGACCCTCCAGTTGTTGTGATTCCTGTTATTCCACCATTTATATTTCCACAATTTTCGTCCAATATAACTATGCTATTTGCATCTAAGGCAATGCTTGTAGCACTTCCGATAACATAAGTTCCCACAGTCGTTACACATCCCTTTGCATCGCTCACTACTAAGGTATAACTACTCGCTGAGGCACTTGCTAAATCCAATGTTGTTGATGTTCCGTTCCATTCATAAGACAATGGAGCAGTTCCTCCAGCTATGTTAATTCCAGAAATTGTTCCGTCACTAAGGCCACAATTTTCATTTCCGATAACAACAGATGCATCGTTAAATGTAATTGGTGGTGAAATGATTACGGAAACAGGTATCAGATAATTACCTGGACAAGTTCCAACCCAATAAGTGGTATTCGAAGTTAATGGTCCAGTTGTTAGTGTGTTGGTTCCAATAATATTCCCACCTACTTCTGCATCATACCATGTTATAGTTCCAACCAAGGTTCCAGTAACAGAAGCAGTTAAAGTAGAAGTGCTGCCACTACAAATAGTATCATTTGTGGTAGTTAAAAAGAAATTTGAAATCGTTTCATTTGGAAGTCCAACACCACCACCTGTAGCACCATTTGAAGGGAATTCTGTGTCGAACGTTTCAGAATTGGTTACCCCATTGGCTCCACCATTAGCTGTTGTTGAAATAACGCCATTAGATATTGCAATGTAACCACCACCACCACCACCACCTGGGCCTTCTGCTTCGTCCATATTACCCAAAGTTCCATCGATAATTACTTGGTTTCCACCATTCCCACCATTTACATCAATTGAAATGCCGGTAACAGTGCTGTTAGAATTGATAATAACTGTTCCTCCAGCTCCACCTCCACCAGCACCATCATTTCCTGCAATATTTCCCCATGAAGCATTAGGTGCAGAAACATCTTCTGCTATTTGACCAAGGGAAACTATTGTTCCAGTACCAGAAACACTTCCGTAGTTTAGAATATAGATGATGCCTCCACCATTTCCACCACTACCACCAGTACTGGAAGCTTCGTTTAAATCTCCAGCGCCACCAGCACCACCAAGAAAAATTTTCCCAGTTGAGTAATCTAGAGGTCTTCCTCCTAAGCCACCTCGATTTTTATGAAAATCTCCTCCCCATGAAGGGTCTCCAGCAGGAACAGTATTTGCATTTTGATAAGCACCTGAAAAGGTGAAACCGCCTCTTCCTCCCCCGGACCGGACCACACCATTTATAGGTGCTGGAGTAATTTCATTTTTTTCGGTTTCTATATCCCATGAATTATAATTACCTAGTGGAACACCAACACCATCAATCCAATTGTTGATGTCACCGGCATTTCCGCCGCCTCCGCCACCACCATTGTGGCCGTTTCCACCACCACCACCATTAGCTGGAGCTCCTTTACAATAGGCTCCGCCATCATCAGCATATTCCGTGAACCAGCCTCTTATGCTTTCGCCCTTCATTCCACCTGCATCTGATAATGGTCTAGACCAATTCGCGACACCTAAATTTGATGTAGCGTTATTAGCAATCCCACCCCTAAATCCAAGATCAGAAGCTGTTATCGAACCAGTTAAAATTAAGTCATTATTCACCTCAATGGCTAAAACACCACCTGTACTTCCATCCCAAGCAGTTGTCGTTAATGTTCCGATAATAGTTAAGTCCTCAAATCTTGGTACTCTAATAACTTGAACATTACCAGATGCTGTATAATCATTTGAAAGTCCACACCTTAATTCAATCGAAGTGCCGGTCGGTACACTTTTTACTTCTGCATATTCATTGTTACCACAATTTCTATAGTCAGTAATTTGCCCCCATGATGGATCACTAGGTATGCCAGCAGTTCCATTCCAATTTGGAACACCAATCATATCATCCCCATGAATACCTTGCATTTGAATAATCAAGATTAAATCCCCTGGTTCTAAATTCCCGACGAATCCGTACGAAGTTGAATTTAAAGCAGAATTAGCAACTGTAATCGTGTTGTTACTAGTCGATGCATCAGCAGTTAAAGTTGTAAATACGTTAACAATGTCTGGTGTTCCAGAAAGTGTAAGGGTGCCATTCTTTCCTTTTTGTCCGATACCTAATCCAAGCGAAAGAATAAGGATTGCTGATAAAATTAGTTTTGTTGTTTTCATAGCTTGCGATAAAGACGCGTATCACTTTGTAATGGTTGTTTCGTGATTAAACGATTTTCACGAAAATTAATAAAATATTCTAGTATTACATGAATAAAAATAATTCTATGATAGGAACCTTACTGTTTTGTAATAATAAAAAGTTTAATCCTAATAATTTCCAAATCTTATTTTTGGTTAAAAAGTGTACATTTGTTGGCTTGTCAAAAACAATAATGAAAATAGCTATTCTTGGATACGGTAAAATGGGTAAAGTAATTGAAGAAATTGCTATACAACGAGGCCATTCTATTGCATTGAAAGTTAATCAAACGAACCTGGATTTTGATTTAGAGTTACTTAGGGTCTGTGATGTTGCAATTGAGTTTTCTTCCCCCGAATCAGCAGTAGAGAATATTAACAAATGTTTTGATGCTAATATTCCTGTTGTTGTTGGAACAACTGGATGGTATGCTGAACTTAATGCTGTTCAGGAAAGATGTATTTCTGAAAATAAAGGATTACTATATGCAACAAACTTTAGCGTAGGCGTTAACATATTTTATGAAATAAATAAAAAGTTAGCTGCGTTAATGAATCCAAATAGTCAATATGAAGTGAAAGTAGAAGAAACGCATCATACGCAAAAATTGGATGCACCAAGCGGCACAGCAATAACTATTGCAGAAGGAATAATAGCTAGTTTGGATAGAAAGGATTCTTGGAAAAATGACATTGTTGTTTCTGAAAATGAGTTGGGTATTGATTCAAAAAGAATTGAAAATGTGCCGGGTACACATATAGTAAAGTATGAGTCTGAGATTGATGTTATTGAGATTAAGCATGAAGCAAAAAACAGAAATGGATTTGCATTTGGAGCTGTGTTAGCTGCTGAATATATCCATGATAAAAAAGGGATATTTACAATGAAGGATGTATTGTCTTTGTAAATAATAATCAATAGAAAAGTAAAATGGGAGTACCACAAATATTATTGTATTTAATGATTGTAATTTATTTTGCATCATTATGGAAAATTTTTGAAAAAGCAGGTCGGCAAAAGTGGGAAG
>Ga0209309_10000216_pt1 | contig 77368 bp, 73 predicted proteins | sample COGITO_mtgs_1204_2_FD_184807 | JGI IMG/M metagenome (GOLD analysis project Ga0209309, IMG submission 184807) | Pelagic marine microbial communities from North Sea - COGITO_mtgs_120412 (SPAdes) (version 2) | ecosystem: Environmental > Aquatic > Marine > Epipelagic ... | reverse complement strand
GGATGCTAATTCTAAAGTCCAATACATTGATTAATCGGGTTTTATTTTTTGCAAAAATAATTTTTTTGTTGTAATGGGCAAGTAAAAAATCTATTATTTCATCATTAATTTTAAGAACATCCTCAAATTTTACTATAATTGGTTCCGAAGATCTAAAATATTGAGGTAGTATAGGGGTCTAATTTTCTTTGGAAGGGATCCATTGAATTTCTTCTGCCTGCATATCTTTTGACAATTTCCGTGCCAGCACAAATAGATAATCAGATAATCTGTTAAGATATTGCAAAACCAATTCGTTAAATGGTTCTAATTGGTATAGTGCAGTTGCCATGCGCTCTGCTCTACGGCATACACAGCGAGTTATGTGACAGAATGACACCGCTTGATGACCGCCAGGAAGTATAAAGTGTGTCATCTCTGGTAACTCTTCATTCATCGTATCAATTTCGGTTTCCAAAAGCTCAATATCTTTTTCTGTAATTTTCGGGATATTCAAACGTTCTTTTCCGCTTTTAAGTACTGCTTTTTCTGGGTCGGTAGCTAGAATTGCTCCCAAGGTAAATAATCTGTCCTGAATAATATTGAGGATCTCTTTAGTATGCTCATCTGGTTTTTGATCTTTTACAAGACCAATATAAGAGTTGAGTTCATCTACGGTTCCGTAACTTTCAATTCTTATATGATGTTTTGGAACTCTTGTACCTCCAAAAAGTGCTGTGGTACCTTTATCACCCGTTTTTGTATATATTTTCATAGTAGATTTCTCTTAATCAAATTCAAATTTGATTTCAAAGATACAAGAAACCTCAGAAAGCGAAAAAAGCAATCTGTCTTATCTGTAGTTTAAAAAGAGTGTTCTAATTAAGAATTTTAATAGGTCATGACAATTAAGAGACAAAGTCATTTTTTGAAGTTTCCTTCTTTTTCCGTTGAAGATATCTATGTCGGAAATTTTTATTTTTTCGAGCTTTCTTATTTTTACTGGCTCGATTAGAATTCCAAATAAAATAGATGATTATGGCAATGATAATTGTGATATAGACCCAAGTTTCCCGATCAAAATCTAACATGATAATATGAATTTAGTTCAAGATAAGAAATTGTTGAAACTTTGAAAAATACGTATTTTCAAATTACACTTCAGATGTGGTAACTATTTTATTTCGCTCATCGCTTTCAATAATTCCATCTCTCAATCTAATCACTCTATGTGCATGGGCTGCGATATCCTCTTCGTGAGTTACCAAGATCACAGTGTTTCCTGCAGCATGAATATCATCAAATAAATGCATGATCTCTACAGAAGTTTTAGAATCTAAGTTTCCTGTAGGCTCATCTGCTAAAATAATGGATGGCTTATTCACCAAAGCACGACCAACAGCAACACGTTGTCTTTGCCCCCCAGAAAGTTGATTTGGTTTATGGTCCATTCTATCTGCTAAGCCAACATTGGCAAGAACCTCTTCTGCTCTTACCTTTCTTTCAGCTTTGGTGGCGCCTGCATAAACCATTGGTAAAGCAACATTTTCTAAAGCAGTGGTACGTGGAAGTAAGTTGAAGGTTTGAAAAACAAAGCCAATTTCTTTGTTTCTGATCTCTGCAAGATCATCATCAGACATCTGGCTTACATCCTTTCCGTTCAAAATATAATTTCCTGAAGTTGGCGTGTCTAGACAACCAAGTAAGTTCATTAATGTAGATTTTCCTGAACCGGAAGGCCCCATAAAGGCTACATATTCTCCTCTTTCAATATCAAGATCTATCCCCTTTAAAACTTTTATAATTTCTTGACCCAGTGGGAAATCTCGGGTAATGTTGCGTAATTCTATAACCTTGCTCATAAGAAAACTTCAGAATTTGAATGTAAATATAGGACGCAGGCTTGTAAGATTTGTTACAGTCTTAACGTAAAATGCTCTTTTTCCTGTTCTTTTCTGAAAAATACTAAACCCCAATAGAAGGAATCAATGGTAACCTTTACTTTTGGATGCGATTTTATTTCTTCCCAAGCCTCCTCCATTTCTTGAGACCAATGAATGTCATCAAATAAGAAAACAGAATTGTTATGTATTAACGGAAGTAATTTTTGGAAATAATTTAAGGTTGGTGATTTCTGATGATTTCCATCAAAATATATAAGGTCATATTTTTTAGAATCGGGAATCGCTTTCAATAAATTATCAAATTCACCCACTTTTACTGTGATATTATTTAATTGAAAATCTTTAAAATATCGTTGTGCAACTCCTGCCGTTTCCGGGCAACCTTCCAGTGTTAATACATTTGCATTAGTATCAATAGCCATTGCTGCGGAAGCTATTCCTACAGAAGTTCCTAATTCTAAGGCATCTTGAATTTCGAGATAATTGATAAGCTTATTTAAAAGTTTTGCTCTTTTAGCTGAAATCCCCGCATTTTTAGCAATAGCAGAAATTTGTCTCTCATTAGATTTAAAAACCCGACTCCCAGCTCCAAAATCTTTAACGATAATAGGCTGTTTATCTTGAAGTATCTTTTTTCTGAATTTTTCCAGCTTTAAAAAAGATGCTTGCTTTTCTTTTTTATAAAAACATTTTGTCAAAAGATCGTACACAAAAGGGGAGTGCACTCCATGTTGATTGCTTGATTTTACTAGAAATTTTATATAGGCAATAATCTGGTGCAAATTTTTATTCAGTATTTAGTAAACCTTAGTGAGTGGTGAGTACTTAGTGTTGAAATATGTAATTTCAAGGTAGAACGTTTTGCTTTTATTAAATAAAGACTTCTCGACTCCAATCGAAGTGACATTTAAATTTGATGACGTCACCCTTATCTTGTTTCAAGTTTAGCATGACGAAAAGCGGAATAGAATCTAAATAATTTAGTTGTAATTTCTCACTACTCACTACTCACTACTCACTACTCTAAAAACTATTCTTTTTCTCCCAATTCGAAATAGCGTTCTGTTTTGGTTTCAATCTCGTCTAAAACTTTTTGAAGTTCTAAAGAGGTTTTATCTATTTCATCTCCCGACAATTCTTCTAAAAATTTAGCCTGGATCTTTTCTTTCTGCTTCTCTAAATTCGGAATTTCTTTTTCTAATTTTTTGAATTCTTTCTGCTCATTATAAGTTAATCCGGAATTCTCGTTACTAGTTTTCTTTTGAGCCGTAGTTTCTTTTGAAACTTCTGCAGGCTTGGCATTTGCTTCAGAAGCTTCTAAGGCTTCATATTCTCTATAATCTGAATAATTTCCAGGAAAATCTTGAACTTCTGCATTTCCTTTAAAAACAAAAAGGTGATCTACAATCTTGTCCATAAAATACCTGTCGTGAGTTACTACCACTAAACATCCAGGGAAATCTAATAAGAAATTTTCCAGTACGTTTAAAGTCACAATATCAAGATCGTTTGTTGGCTCATCAAGAATCAAGAAATTTGGATTTTGAATAAGAATGGTACATAAATAAAGACGCTTTCGCTCACCACCGCTCAATTTCTCTACAAAATCATATTGCTTTTTTCTATCGAATAAAAAGCGTTCCAGTAATTGTTGCGCAGAGATCTGACGACCTTTTTGAAGCGGAATAAAATCTCCAAATTCTCTAATTACATCAATAACTTTTTGCCCGGGCTTGCTTTCAATTCCACCCTGGGTATAATATCCAAATTTAATGGTATCTCCAATAATCACTTTTCCGGAATCTGGTTTTATAGTTCCGGTAAGCATATTTAAAAAAGTAGATTTTCCGGTTCCATTCTTTCCAATGATTCCAATACGTTCTCCTTTTTGAAAATTATATTCAAATTTATCTAACAATTGCTTGCCTTCATAACCTTTAGAGATCTTATGAATTTCCACAATCTTGCTACCTAAACGTTCCATATTGATCTCCAGTTGCACCTGATGATCTTTTCTTCGTTTGGAAGCTCTTTCTTTAATATCATGAAAATCATCAATTCTAGATTTAGACTTTGTAGTTCTGGCTTTTGGTTGGCGGCGCATCCAGTCTAATTCTTTTTTGAAGAGTTGTTTTGCTTTATCGGTATTGGTTTGATCCAATTCTATTCGGGCATCTTTTTTATCTAAATAGTAAGAATAATTTCCTTTATAGGTATAAAGAACACCATCTTCCAGTTCTACAATTTCGTTACAAACACGTTCTAAGAAATACCTATCGTGCGTAACCATAAAAATGGTGAAATTCTCTTTTTTGAAATATTCTTCCAGCCACTCGATCATATCCAGATCTAAATGGTTGGTAGGTTCATCCATGATTATAAAGTCGGGTTTATGCAAAAGCATATTGGCAAGAGCCAAACGTTTTTTCTGTCCTCCAGAAAGATCACCTACTTTTTTATTTAGTTCCTCCAGTTTTAGTTTGAAAAGGATCTGTTTGTATTGAGATTCAAAATCCCAAGCTTGTAGCATATCCATTTCTTCAAAAGCTTTTTGATAAGCTTCTGCATCATCTGGATTTTCAAGCGCCTTTTCATATCTGGCAATTACTCTTAAAGTTTCATTATCGGCTGCGAAAATAGTTTCTTCAACGGTTAACTTAGGGTCAAGATCTGGTTCTTGAGCAAGAAAGGCAGAAGTAATGTCTTTTCTATAAACCACACGTCCATCATCTGGAGTATCTGTGCCGGCAAGTATATGAAGCAATGTAGTTTTTCCAGATCCGTTTTTGGCCACGAATCCTACTTTTTGCCCCTCATTAATTCCGAAGGAAATGTTTGAGAACAACTTATGCTCTCCAAAAGACTTAGCAATATTTTCAACCGATAGATAATTCACAGATAATTTTTTTGCAAAAATACTCAGAATTTGCCGGGTTCAAAGTAGTTTAGTTTTATTATTGATGAACATCTGCTATATTTGTTTGTGTTAGTTAGTGTGAAGAAGTAAAAACACTATCTTGCCGGCAGATTTGGTGAGAATTCTATGCTTTTAAAATCGTAAAAATAGCGGTTTTCAATAACTTCGAAATTCTTTAAAAATCACTCGTTTTAGATCAATTTTATTTATATCCCCTCTATGAGATATATTTTAATGTTATGTTTTTTGATTGTAGGTTTAAGTTTTACTTCTTGTGTTCCTACAAAAAAAATAACCTATTTACAGCGTGATAATACTGCAGTAGATAGCATTATCGCCATACAGCAATTAAATAAACCATACCGAATTCAGATTAATGATCTGCTTAGTATTCGAGTGAAAGCTTTAGATCAAGAATTGGTGGGAATGTTCAATCCTATAGATGAAAATAATTTAAATGCTACAGGCGAAGAGCGACTTTATTATGATGGTTTTACAGTAGATCCGCACGGAAATATAAGAGTGCCAACGTTAGGAGAAATCAATGTTCTTGGCTTTACCGTAGAAGAGATAAGAAACAAGATAGAAGCAGAACTATTGGATAAATACTTTAAAAGTGAAGCCAATATTTTTGTAACCGTAAAATTAGCCGGAATTAGGTATACTACTTTAGGAGAAATTGGCTCTGGAAGTCAAGTAATCTACAAAGAGCAGGTAAATATGATGGAGGCAGTTGCCAATGCTGGAGGAATTACAGAATATGGCGATATGACAGATGTAAGAATAATCAGGCAGACTCCTGCGGGCGAAGAGATTCATAGTATTGACCTTACCAGTATAAAAGCTACTCAAAGTCCGTACTATTATATTCAACCTAACGATCTAATATTAGTTAATCCATTACCTCAAAAGGCTTTAGGTGTAGGAACTACAGGGCTTGGGAATCTTAGAGATATTATAAGCGTTATCACCTTGCTGACTTCAGTAATTCTAATTGTTACCAGATAAATTATGGCGCACGAAGAAGATCATATCTCAGATGTAGGTTCCACTTTTGATTTTAAAGGTTTTTTATTAAAGATCATCAGTTATTGGCAGCTTGTAGTGATCTCCGTTGGTATTAGCTTAGGAGTTGCATATTATAACAACGTTCGCAAATTACCTGTGTACCAATTAGGGAATTCGATTTCTATAAAAGATGATCAGAACCCATTTTTTACTTCCAATACTAGTTTAACCTTTAACTGGGGAGGAACTTCAGATAAGGTAAATACAGCAATCACTATTTTAAAATCGCGATCTCATAATGAAGAAGTAGTAGAACGACTTCAGTATTACATGGATTATTTGGTAGATGGAGAATATCAGCGTATAGATGCTTACGGTACTACTCCTTTTGACATTGTAATTGACACTTCAAGTTTTCAGGCTTTAGACATAGTTATTCAAGTGAAAATGCTAGATCCTACTTCTTTTAACATAAGTGCTACACTACCTGCTTCTTTAACTGCTCAAAATTATAGAACTAAAGAGAAAAAAAGTTTAGATCTAGAGCCCCAAGAGTTTAGTAAAGATTTTAAATTAGGAGAGCCCGTTAGTTTGCCTTTTTTTAGCGCTATCATTAAGAGAACTGAACAACCTTTACAGGTTGGGAAAGTATTTTATATTCGATTTTTAAATTTTGACTCAGCAGTAGGAAGGTATAGATCTGTTTCTGTAAATCCTGATGGTGAAGGGGCTTCTGTATTAAACCTAAATCAGGTAGGAGGTAATAAGGCTCGATTGGTAGATTATTTAAATGGAACTGTGGCTGTTCTTAGTGAGAATATGTTAGAGCGTAAGAACCTCTTCGCAACTAAAACAATTCGTTTTATAGATAGTAGTTTGGCAGTGAAATCTAGAGAATTGCAAACTGTGGAGGATGAATTAAACCAATTTAGAAATGAAAATTCCATTTTAGATATTTCTGCAGAAGGTTCTGAACTTTCTAATAAACTTTCTACACTCGATGTTGAAAAGGAGCAAATAAGAAGGCAACTATCTTATTATAATACCCTTCAAACTTATTTACAAACCAAAACCGATTATTCGAATGTTCCTGCTCCATCGGTAGCAGGAATAGATGAGGGAAGTATTTCTAGTGGAGTAGGTAAAATTATCGCTCTAGCAGAAGAACGAAGTAATTATCAATATACGCTTAAAGAAAATTCACCGGTATTTGACGATATAGACAGGCAGATCAATTCTATTAAGTCCATCCTATTAGAAAATATTAGTTCTTCCAAAAGCTTACTGCAAGATCAAATAGTCGAAATCAACAGAAAAATAGCAGAAGCTGAGGGAGAGATCAAAAAACTTCCTAAAGATCAGCAGGATCTTTTGAAAATCCAGAGAAAATATAGTTTAAGTGAGAAAACCTATAATCTTTTTCTTGAAAAACGCAGTGAAGCGGGATTGGTAAAAGCTGCCAATGTTAGCGATGTAATGGTGATAGATACAGCAAAAGATACTGGTGGAGGCAAAATTGGGCCTAATACAGAACTTAATTATGTGATGGCCTTATTGATTGGTGGAGTAATTCCATTGGTTTTTGTTTTCTTATTAGTCTTCCTTAATACCAATGTACATAATGCTCAAGAAGTATCAAGAATTTCTCCTATCCCTATTTTAGGATTGATAGGAAAAAATAAATCAGATGATAATCTAGTGGTTTTTAATAAACCTAAATCTGCCATTGCAGAAAGTTTTAGAGGTTTAAGGAGTAGTCTGCAATTCATGTATAAAAAACAAGGAGTTGTGGGGTCTAAAACGGTTTTGATCACCTCTTCGGTTTCCGGAGAAGGAAAGACCTTTTGTGCTATGAACTTAGCCACTGTTTTTGCATTAAGTGAACGGAAAACGGTATTGGTAGGTCTAGATTTACGTAAGCCAAAGATCTTTGATGATTTTGAGTTGAAAAATGAGGAAGGTATTGTGAATTATTTAATTGGAGACTCTAGCATAGATCAAATTATTCAGGAGAGTAAAATTCCGTATTTAGATGTTATTACAGCCGGGCCTATACCTCCTAACCCATCAGAATTATTAATGGCAGATCAGATGGAGACTCTAATTGCCGACTTAAAATCTAGATATGATTATATCATACTTGATACTCCGCCAATTGGGATTGTTGCAGATGCCATGAATTTGGTTAAATATGCAGATGCATCTCTATTTTTAATTCGACAGGACTATACTAAGCGTGGGATGTTAGAGATCATCAATGAGAAATATGAAAAAGGAGAATTAAAGAATATTAGTTTTGTTTTGAACTACTTCCAGCATCGTGCTAAATATGGCTATGGCTATGGTTATGGCTATGGCTACGGATATGGATATAATTATAATAAATATAATGCTTATGGTGAAAGTCCTAAGGGAGTTAGAACGTTAAGAAAAATGTGGAAAAAAGCCATGAAGAATTTTGAATAAAGTTGTTATGATGGATGAAAATGAAGAATGGCTTTACGAGATAACTCCTAAAATTAAACTGGTTGATCTTAATTTCAAGGAGATTTGGAGATATAGAGACCTTTTAATTCTCTTCGTTAAGAGGGATATAATAACAGTTTATAAACAAACCATTTTAGGTCCATTTTGGTACTTAATTCAGCCCTTATTTACTTCTATTATTTTTACTCTAGTTTTTAATAATATAGCTAGCATACCAACAGGAAATATACCGTCATTTTTATTCAATTTAACCGGTATTACTGCTTGGAATTATTTTAGTCAGTGCTTAGCGGGTACTTCGAATACTTTTTCTGCAAACGCGGGAATATTTGGAAAAGTGTATTTCCCACGAGTAATTATGCCTTTAAAAACAGTGATCTCTAATCTTTTTAAATTTGGTATTCAAGTTTTTATTTTAATAGTATTCTACATTTATTATATATTCCAAGGTTTTGATATATCACCCAATTTTAACTTGGTATTATTTCCAATTTATGTTTTAATGATGGCACTTCTAGGTTTGGGAGTTGGTATGACAATTTCTGCATTAACTACAAAATATAGAGATTTAACTGTTTTAATGGGTTTTGCTACAACATTATTAATGTATATTTCGGCTGTACCATATCCATTAAGTCAAGTGGAATCTAAAATGCCAGATTGGGTCTGGTTAGTGAAATATAATCCATTAACTCAAATTATAGAAGGCTTTAGATATATGATTTTAGATACTGGAACCTTTACATTTTCGGGGCTTATCTATACTTTATCATTTTCGGTTTTAATTTTTTTATTTGGATTAATCGTCTTTAATAAGACGGAGAAGAATTTTATTGATACTGTTTAATAGTTTATTTCAATCAAATAATTCAGAAATTTTAAAATTTTCAAGGAATAAATCCCTACACCCTATTATGGAATCATAAATTTTCGAGAAAATGAGAAATAAGCACTAATCTAAATTTGTTAATATTTAATTTGGTCTTATTAGTTTCAAAGTGCTGTGATGATTAATAAACTTTTATTTTAATTTCTATAAAAACTAGATTAGGCGTATTCTAAATTTTTAAATAATTATAATGTGATTGTGAACTTTTTTTAAATATGGTAATTACTCTTAATTCTGACCTAAGTTTACTTCAAGAAATACGGTTGACTCAAGCTTTATCTGAAAGTGCATTTAAAGTGAGTGTAAAGCAAAGTGATCTTTATAAGTTATCACCTATTATAAATAAATTCAATATTAGTTTTGTTACAAATCAGGATATAGGCCTAGATTTTAAAAAGATAACAAGCATCGATCATTCAATACCTATAAGTTCAATTGGAAGTATTAATCGTAACTTAATCTTCCCTCATAATATTTGTACTCATTTAAAAGATAATTGGAATACAAAGAGAAAATTGCAATTTAGCTTCTCAGGTTTTGCATCGGTTGAGCGAAAAAAAGAAATTTTTAAATGGATAGATCTCAATAGGAATAGAAATCTTTTTATTCTAATAAATCGAATGTTACTAACGAGATTTCTATCACTTGGCATTTGGAGAATAAAAAATTTATTTAATTCTTCAAAATCTTTATTGGTGGAGATCAACTTTTCTTCTAAGGGTAGAAAATTTCCTGGAAAAACATGGGATCGTCAATATTATAATATGCTCTTGAATTCGAAATTTGTGCTCTGTCCTTCAGGTGATTATATCTGGACTTATCGTTTTTTTGAAAGTACATTAGCAGGAGCAATACCTGTAATTGAAGCAGAATGTGAGGCCTATTTAGGATTTAGGTATAGATTTATGCATGAAAACATCAATGATTTTATTTGGACTAAAGAAGATGCTGATTATAATTATGAATTGTGTCTTTCTAAAATCACCATTCCTTTAGCGAAATTAAATGAGGAACTTTATAAATTAAAGAAAGATTCAAAAAATTATACTAACAAAGTTTCTATTTAAATTAAATTATGTCAAATAAATATTAGTTCCCTTAAATGAGCGTAATACTTAAAGCAGAAAATATCTCCAAACAATATCGATTGGGAACAGTTGGTACAGGTACTATTTCCGATGATTTGAAACGTTGGTGGTATAACTTAAGAGGATTAGAAGATCCATTTTTGAAAGTGGGTGCTATTAATGATCGTAGTATTAAGGCAGTTGAAGATTATGTATGGGCTTTGCGGGATATTAATTTTGAGGTAAAACAAGGAGAAGTATTAGGAATTATTGGCAAAAATGGGGCGGGAAAATCGACGCTGCTTAAAATTTTGTCTAGAGTAACATCACCAACTACGGGAAGTATAAAAACTAGAGGGCGAATTGCATCTTTACTAGAAGTGGGTACGGGGTTTCATGGTGAACTCACTGGAAGAGAAAATATCTTTATGAATGGTGCCATTTTAGGGATGACCAAAAATGAAATAAGATCTAAATTAGATGAAATAATAGATTTTTCTGGATGCGAAATGTACATAGATACTCCAGTGAAAAGGTATAGTAGTGGAATGACGGTACGCCTTGGTTTTGCAGTAGCGGCACATTTAGAACCAGAAATATTGGTAGTAGATGAAGTGTTGGCTGTTGGTGATGTAGATTTTCAGAAAAAGGCTATTGGAAAAATGCAAAACTTATCTCATGGAGAAGGAAGAACAGTTCTTTTTGTAAGTCATAATATGGCAAGTGTAAAAAGTTTATGTAATCGTGGTTTGGTTTTAGAAAATGGATGTTCTGCTTTTGTAGGGAATACTGAAAATGCAATTTCATATTATCTCAAGGGCGAAAATATTAAAGGAAATCTTAAAGAATTTGGTGAAGAATTTAATGGCGATTCATTTCATATTATAAGAATGTATCTCCAAAATACATCCAAGACTTATCACGATGTACTTTTAGAGGATAAGGATATTGAGTTAGTTACAGAATTAGAAATTAAAACAAAAGAGGCTTCGAGATATCACATAACCTATCATTTACATAATGAAATGGGAGAAGCTATGTTTTCTTTTACTAATTCTAAATCTGGAGAAATTCTTAAAGAAGGTAAAAATAAAATCACATGTTTTTTTCCTGAATCATTTTTTCAAACTGGGCAATATTTTTTAAGCTTGTTTATTATAGAAGATAGAAGGAATGCTGTTTTTGTGGAAAAGGATATCTTAAGCTTTACAGTGGTGAATGCAGCAAGAGAAATAGGAGTCTATATGGGAAAAGAACCAGGTTATATTAAACCCACTTTTAACTGGCAAATTCAATAAAAACATGATACCAGTAACAAAAACATTTTTACCATCCCAATCAGAATATCAGGCTATTTTAAGTAAAGCTTGGGATGCAGGTTGGATGACGAATAGAGGTGTTTTGGTTAAAGAGTTAGAAGAAAAATTAAAATCTTATTTAAATGTTCCTAATATAATAGCTACTACCAACGGTACCCTTCCACTTCAAATTGCTATTAAAGCTTTAGGTTTAGAAGGAGAGATTATTACCACCCCATTTTCTTATGTAGCAACTACCGCCAGTATTGTATGGGAAGGTTGTACTCCTGTTTTTGTTGACATTAATCCTGAATATTTAACCATAGATGAATCTAAAATTGAAGATGCTATTACAAATAAAACTATAGGGATTCTAGCAACCCATGTCTTTGGGAATCCTTGTGCAGTAGAGAAAATAGATTTAATTGCCAAAAAGTATGGTTTAAAAGTTATTTATGATGCAGCCCATTGTTTTGGGGTGCAGTATAAAGGAAAATCCATTTTCGAATTTGGAGACATAAGTACCTGTAGTTTTCATGCCACCAAGCTTTTTCACACAGGCGAAGGAGGAGCTATTTTTACAAATGATGATGAGCTTCATCTTAAACTATTCTCTTATCATAATTTTGGACATAAAGGACAAGAAGATTTTAGTGGTTTGGGAATTAATGCAAAAATGAGCGAACTGCAAGCAGCAATGGGATTAGCAGTTTTACCATATATGAAATCAATTTTAGAGCAGAGAAAAAGAATTACAGATTTCTATGATAAAAACCTTAATTTTTTAAATCTTCAAAAAATTAAATTAAGAGAAGAAACCTCTTGGAATTACAGTTATTATCCAGTGCTATTTAAAACTGAAGAACAACTAATAGTTGTTAAGGAATTGTTGAATAAAAACGATGTTTTCCCTAGGCGTTATTTCTATCCTAGTTTAAATAGTCTTCCATATCTGGATAGAGTTTCAATGCCCATTTCTGACTCGATATCAAAACGTATATTATGCTTGCCCGTTTATAATCTTTTAAGTGAAGAAGACTTAACTTTGATCTGCAGGAATATTTTTTAAAGTATGAATTAAGAAAATTAATAGATCTCTAATTAACTATGACTATCACTTATTTCGAAATAATAAAGTTTTTAGATATCAATAAGGTGACATATGAGTTAAAGGGAGAGCCTTTGGAACAATATTTAATTTCTTCCATATTTTCACCTATTGAAAATGGCTTCTATTTTCTTACGGACCACACTAAAATAATTCGGGAGCTTAAAAGTTCATTATTTTTAATTAATGAAAACATTCTTCCAAAGGATGAAAATGTATTTATAGTAATTGAAGAAAATCCTCAACTTGTTTATTATCAATTACTGGACTTCTACTTTAAAGAAAACTCAACAGGAAAAATATGTGATACTGTAAAAATTCATGAAGAGGCTCAAATCGGAAAAAATGTACAAATAGATTCTTTTACAGTTATTAACAAATGCATAATTGGTGATAATACGATTATTAAAAGTCACTGTGTTATAAATGATAATACATCTATTGGGTGTGAAGTATTAATAGAGCCGCATTGTAACATAGGAGCTAGAGGTGTAGCATGGATTTGGGATAATAAAGGTGGGAGAATATTACAACCACAAATAGGAGGAGTTATAATTGGAAATAATACAATGATCGGATCCAACTCAGTCATAGTAAGAGGATCTTTAAACGAAAATACAATTGTAGGAGAAAATACAGTAATTGCTCCGGGTGCTAGATTAGGGCATGGGAGTAACCTAGGTAAATTTTCTCACCTTGCTAATAATGTTGTTACAGGTGGAAATGTTATTATCCATGAAAATTGTTTTATAGGATCTTCGGTTACGCTTAGACCTAAAGTTGAAATTCATCCTAATACAATTATTGGAGCTGGTGCACTTGTAATCAAAAATACTACAGGCAAAGGTTTTACCTTAAAAGGGGTGCCAGCAAAAGAATATAAATCTAAGAAAAACTCAAGTGGAGTTCCAAACTTTAAGAGAATATAAATGGAAAATTTTAAAGCACTATCAGATAAAGCAAGAATTGGTAAAAATACTAAAATTCATCCTTTAGCATTGATTGAAGATAATGTTATTATAGGTGATAATACTATAGTAGGTCCTTTTTGCATTATTCGAAATGGAGCCGTGGTTGGAAATAATTGCAAATTTACTGCCTACTGTGAGATACGTGAAAATGTTATTATAGGAAATAATACCACATTTGGTAGTAGATGTACAATATCGGCAAATGCTATAATTGGAGAAGATGTAGTTGTGAAATATAGTTTTGTTTTAACAGATACTCCAAATTTAGAGGAAGGAACTTTAAAATCCGTAGGCAGAATAGGTCAAGGGGTTTTAATAGGTGCTAATGTAACTTTAATGCCTGGTTGTTCAATAGGTAAAAATAGTATCGTTGGAGCTTGTTCCCAAGTAAGAACATCTATTGGAGAAAATGAAATATGGTATGGGAATCCAGCAAAGTTTCATAAAAAACATTAATATCAATTGAATTAAATTTATTTATTCATTTTTAACTCACAATCAAATTTTTATTTTGAAAATTATTTTTAATGGATAAACCTTTAGTTAGTATTTGCTGTATTACTTATAACCATGTAAATTTTATTGAGGAAGCGATAGAAAGTTTTTTAATGCAAAAAGTTAGCTTTCCTATTGAAATTATAATTCATGATGACGCATCTACTGATGGTACAAAGGAAATTATAGAACAATATGCAGATAGATACCCAAAAGTTGTTCGAGCACTATATCAAAATGAAAATCAATATTCAAAGGGAGTAAGAGGTATAACAATTAAATTTACTTTTCCTCATGCACGGGGTAAATATATTGCTCTTTGCGAAGGTGATGATTATTGGACAGATCCTTTTAAACTACAAAAACAAGTAGATTTTTTGGAAGCCAATTCAAATTATGTAATACATAGTGGTAAAGCCAAGGTGTTAGTGCAAAATGAACTAAATAAAATTATTGGGAATCCCCTTTCGAAAAACACCTATGATATTGCCGATTTTCTAACAAAGAATAATTTAATCACCTGCACCGTTCTTTTTAGAAACACAGATGTATTCGAAGATGCTTTTAAAAATATAATGTTTGGAGATTGGATGCTATATGTTCAATTATTATCAAAAAAACCAGGTAATTTTGCCTATGTGTCTAATGATCTCTATTCGGTATACAGAATGCATGAAGGGGGAGTTACCCAAAGTTTAATTGCGCCATATAAGAATGATAAAGTACATTTGTGCCAGATTATTGCAATTAGAAGATTTTTAAAGGTTAACTACCAGAATGAAGATATAATTCAGATCAACTATTATTGTTTGAATTTATTTAAACATTACTTTATTAAAAGAGACTATGAAAATTGTCTTAAAATTTTTCTACATAATTTCAGGTTAACAAAACCTAGATTGCAAATTCGGAAATATTTAAGTTTTATTAAGCATAATTAATTTTTTATTAAGCATGCAAAAAGATTTAATCTCCATTATAGTCCCTTGTTTTAAACAATCACATTTTTTAGATGATTGCTTAAAATCCGTAATAGAGCAGACCTACCAAGATTGGGAATGTTTTATTGTAAATGACGGCAGTCCAGATAATACAGAAGAAATAGCACAAAAATGGATTTCAAAGGATAATCGCTTCAAATATGTTTATAAAGAAAATGGAGGTTTAAGCAGTGCCAGGAATGCAGGAATGGAAATATCGCAGGGTAAATATATTCAGTTCTTAGATTCTGATGATGTTTTAGATAAAAATAAGTTGGAAGTTTCGATGGAAATTGTAGCTAATCTCTCTAATAATGTTGAAACTATTGTGATTACCAATTTTAGAATGTTTATTGATAATCCATTGAATTCAAAAACGCCATTTTGCCAGTTAAATCCAGAACTATTTAATTTCAGAGATATATTATTGAAATGGGAAAACAGTTTTAGTATCCCTATACATTGTGGACTGTTTCATACTAATTTGTTAAATAATTTTCAATTCCCGGAGGAATTGAAAGCGAAGGAAGATTGGATAATGTGGTTGCACATTTTTCAAAAAAAGATACATGTTTCATTCGTAGATAAACCTTTGTCTTATTATAGAATAAATCCTGATGGTATGACAAATGATTTTAAACTTATGCAGACAAATCACATGAAAGCGATCGAATTTATTGAAAATGTAATTCCCGCAAATGATTATATAGATTATTTGATGCTTGAATTAAAGCAAAAGTATAGTGATAACCTAAAATTAAAAACTACAATATATAACTATCAAAATTCTAATACCTATAAGGTGGCAAAAATATTGAAGGATACATTTTTGATTAAATATTTTTTTAAAATAATTAAAAAATAAAAATGCTCGCAATTGTTATCCCTTTTTTTAAAATAAATTTTTTTGAAGAGACTTTAGATTCATTAGCTGCACAAACCAATAAAAATTTCAAAGTTTATATAGGCGATGATAATTCGCCAGATAATCCCTATGATTTAATTGATTTTTATAAAACAAAATTAAATATTAACTATAAGCGTTTCGAGAAAAATTTAGGAGGAATTTCTTTAACTAAACAATGGGATAGGTGTATTGCATTGGCAGAAAACGAAGAGTGGATAATGATTTTAGGGGATGATGATATTCTTGATTTCAATGTTGTAGATCAATTTTATAAAAACTTAAAGGAAATAGATCTTCATAAAATAAAGGTTGTACGATATGCTTCTCAAGAAATTAATGATGACAGTATAGTTACTTCAAAAGAGTTTTATCATCCCCAGATCCAGCAAATTGAAGATTTTTTTATCAATAGATTTTTTAATGATGTGAGGAGTTCTTTGTCAGAATATATTTTTTCTAAAAGTCAGTATAAATTACATGGGTTTAGAGACATTACCCTCGCATGGTATGCAGATGATTTAGCCTGGATAGATTTTACTGAATTTGGTCGTATCTACACTATTAATGATGCTGTAGTAAAGTTTAGACTTTCAAAATATAATATATCTAGAAGTGATTATTTGCCAGCGAAGAAGCTAGAACTCAGATATTCTTATTTAAAAATCATATTAGAAAATTATATCAAGTATTTCAAATTAGAACATAGAAAACAGATACTTATTGAATACGAACGAATGACCTATTTTTTAAAAGGAAGTTCGTTAAAATTCTGGTATGTTTTTATCCCTTATATAGTTAGATACAGGGGAATTTTAGAAGCTTTAAAGTTCTCTAAGAGAGTATTGGAAGTAAAATTAAAGAAAAATGAATAAAAAGGTTTCTATAATAATTCCAAATTATAACAGGGCACATCTAATTTCCTATACCTTAAATAGTATATTAGACCAGGATTATACAAATTGGGAATGCATTATTGTAGATGATAGTTCAACAGATAATTCCTTAGAAATTATTGATAGTTATCTTAAACGAGATACTAGGTTTAGATTGTATAATAGACCTTATGATATGCCTAAAGGTGCAAATTCAGCTAGGAATTATGGATTAAAGATGAGTACTGGTTTTTATATTCAATGGTTTGATAGTGATGATATTATGACTAAAAATCATTTAAGTGCATTAGTGAGCGAAATTATTAACTCCGACGCAGATTTTGCAGTAGGTATAAGTGAGAATTTTAGCGAGGCTAATAATTTTAATAAAAAACTATATGATTTTGAAAGGGACAGCTCAAAAATAAATGTAAATAATTACGCGCGCCTTCAAATTGAATGGATTACAGATGATTTTTTATGTAAAAGGGAAATTTTAAAAGGTTTAAAATTTAATGAAAGTTTTAAAACAGATGGGGATGAATATAATTTTTTCACCCAACTTTTATTTATAAACTCTAATGGGGTATTTGTGAATGATGTTTTAACTCTAAGAAGAATTCATAAAGATACTTTAAGTGATATAAGTGAAATGTCCGAGTTGGCAATAAATAAAAAAATTGCTGTAATAAAATATTTAACCTTTTCTGATATTGAAAAGTACAATGATTCTAATTTGAAGCGATGGTTCTTATCTGGTTATATGCAATATTCATTTAAAATTGCATTAAAAAATGAGTACCCTCCCTTTTACAAAATGTCTATAAGAAAAATAGCAAAACATTTTTCTATACTTCAATGTTTAAATTTTATTCTTGCTATTTATGGAGGTTATTATTTTGGTAAAGGTTATAAATTCTTGAGAGCGTCAATTCAGTTTTAATTAATTTTTCAGAGAACACATAAAAAAAAACAAATGTTTGACCAGCCTTTAGTGTCCATAATCGTTACTTGTTACAACCAAGAGGAGTATATTTCAAGGGCTTTAAAATCTATTAAAGATCAAACTTATGTTAATTGGGAGTGTATAGTTATTGATGATGGCTCTACAGACGATTCTGCAAAAATTATAAAAGATTGGAATTCTAAAGACGAACGTTTTCGATATGTTCATAAAAATAACGGAGGTGTATCTACCACTAGAAATGTAGGATTAAATCTTATAAAAGGAACTTATATTCAGTTTTTGGATGGAGACGATTATTTAGAGGAAAGAAAGATTGAATTATCTTTATTAGCCTTAGAGAATAATCATAAAATAAAACCTCAATTGGTTATTACTAATTTTGTGCGTTATCATGATTCTTCAAAAAAGATTCTTCCTCCTTATTGCACATTAAATAAAGATTTATTTAATTTTGATGAAGTTTTATATAATTGGGATGATACATTTTCTATCCCCATACATTGTGGGTTTTTTGATACTAAATTATTTTCAGATTTTAAATTTCCAGAGCACATAAAAGCGAAAGAAGATTGGTTAATGTGGGTGCTGATTTTCATGAAACAACCACCAACTTATTTTTTAGATAAGCCCTTAGTAGTTTATAGAGTACATCAAAAAAGTATTACAATGACAAGTAGTATGTTTGAAGATCATATGCTCGTATTATCTGATTTAAAGCTTCAACTATCAGATTCTCAATATGAGAAACTTTTATTTGCATTCATGAAACGTTATTATTTGAGGAGCATTCGTTTTAAAGGAGAATTATTAAAAATGAAAAGGACTAAATTCTATATCGTTGACACTCTAATTAGAAAGGTATTACTGAAAATTGGAATATCGTCTAAGTGTTAAACATATGATGCTAGCTATAGTGATACCTTATTTTAAACTGGAGTTTTTTGAAGAATGTCTTTCTTCTTTAGCAGTACAAACCAATAAAAATTTTAAAGTTTATATTGGTAATGATGCAAGTCCAGATAATCCAAAACCATTATTAGAAAATTTTAATAACAAATTTGATTTTGAATACAAGGAGTTTTCTGAAAATTTAGGCGGCACATCTCTAGTATCGCAATGGCATCGTTGTATAGAAATGGTTGAAAACGAAAATTGGATTTTGATTTTAGGCGATGATGATGTTTTGGGTAAAAATGTTGTTGAAAGTTTTTACAAGAATTTAGAGGAGGTTGAAAGTAAATGTATTCAAGTAATTAGATATTCATCACAGGTAATAGATGCGAATAGTAAAAAGATTTCAGGGGTTTATAAGCATCCCGAAATTGAAAGTTCTGTAGATTTTTTAAAACGTAAATTAAAAGGAAGCACTCGAAGCTCTCTTACTGAATATTGTTTCAAGAAAGATTCAATATTGAAAATTAAATTTAAGGAATTCCCTTTAGCGTGGTATTCAGATTTATTAGCTGTACTCGAGGTTAGTAATTTTCAGAAAATTTTTAGTATTAATGAAGCCATTGTTTATTTTAGATTGAGCGGAAAAAATATTACATCAAGAACAGATAATCTTTCATTAAAAAATAATGCTACATTCGATTTTTACTACTACATTCTAGAGAAATATGATTTTCATTTGGATGCAGAATCGAATAATTTATTATTAGATCATTTAGAAAAAACATTTTTAGACAATAAAAAAAGAATGTTTAGATGGATTTTGTTTACCACTTTCTATTTTAGGAATTTATATTTTTTAAGATATATAAATTTTTTAATTGAATGCCTTAGGTATATAAGAAAACGTAAATTTTATAATGAATAAATTTTTAATAATTGAACAAGATTTAAGGGTTTCTGGCACGAGTCAAGGAATAATTTCTCGCTCCTTTCTTGCTAAATTGAGAACAGCTTATCCCGATTCAGTTATAGATGTAATTTATTTAAAGCATCAACAAAGTGATGACAAATTACACCTATTACCCGTTAACACCATTAAGACCTATATTTTAAATTTAAAAATACCGTTTCTTACTCTATGGCTAAATAAAATCTCATGGAGATTGTTTCATATTTCGTTAAAAGAAAAATTCATTCATAAAGTCTACAGATCTTATATTAAAAAAATAGATTTTCAGGCATATGATCATATTTTTATTAGAAGTGCGGGATTAAATTGTGAAACATTATTAGCATCAAGAGATTTGCCTATTTTAAAAAGTTCGATCATTACTTTTAATGAACCATATCCAACATTTTGGTGTTCTGGCTCCAATAAAAAACTGGATGCACTTCAACTTTTTAAAGTAAAGGAGATGCAGAATGTTGTTGAGCAAGCAAAGGGCTGTATTGCTACCCATTATTTAGCTCAAGACATGCAATTTCTCTATGGTTCACGAAAAAAATTTAATTCGCTACCCCACCAGTATTCAGAAAAGGTTTTTGACTTTTCTGATATAAATGATGTTTTTGAGAAGAAAAAACAAGTTACAATTTCCTATCATGGTGCACTTCAATTTGGTCGAGATATAGATATTCTTTTAGACACATATGTAGAACTTATTTCGGAAAATTCTGAAATTATGAATAATTCGGAATTTATATTACGTCTAAAAAGTGAAGAATTTAATCGAATTAAAAGTAAATATTCAGATATTGTGAATATTAGAGTATTGGAAGGTGTAAACTTTTCTAATGCGGGGTATGAACAGGAATATTTAACAGATATAAATATTCTTTTAGAAAATGGTCCTATTTATTGTAGCGTCCTATTAGGAAAAGCTCCTTTTTTGGCGAATTCAGGAAAAGCTGTCTTTACCCTCTCACCATATCGTAGTGAATTGAGAGAAATAATTCAAAACCCAAAATATATTGCCTCTTATAATTCCAAAGATGAAATAAAAACAAAACTATCTAATCTAATAATAGAATGCCTTAATGGCCACAATAAACATCAACCTTTCGGAGATTATTTTAGTGATGAAAATTTTAAAAATTGTATAACTAATATTATAGAAAATACAGATGGCTAATCTAATAGGAATACATTTATATTCTTTTTCTTTAAATAGGCCAGATGATAAAGATAATTTTGGTGATCTTATTGGTAAATATTTGCTAGATAAGCTTACTAAAAGAAGTATAATAGAGGTAAAGCATCCATCAATGAGGCGTTATAAGATTTTTATTAAGCATTATTTAACGGTAGGTAGTATTTTAGAAGTTGCCAATAAAAATTCTATAATCTGGGGCAGTGGAATTATCAGACAAAATGATTATATTGAAAAAGCTAAATTTCTATTAGTAAGAGGACCTTACACTAGAAACAGGTTGTTGCAACTTAAATATGACGTGCCAGAGCGATTTGGAGATCCCGCTTTGATACTTTCAGATTTCTATCCAAAAAAAAATAATCCTAAATATAAAATTGGTATCGCTCCACATTATATTGATTATAACCTTGTAATTAATTCTGTTGCTGATACAGATTTAAACGTTATAGATTTACTAACTGTTAATGTTGAAACAGTTATAGACTCCTTGGTTGATTGTTCTATTATCTTTTCTTCTTCTTTACATGGAATTATTGTTGCACATTCTTATGGTATACCTGCTATTTGGATTCGGCTTTCTAATAATCTTGGTGGAGATAATATAAAATTTTACGATTACTTTGAATCCGTTGGCATATTTAATTATCCAACAATTCGGGTATCCAATAAAAATTTGAAATTTGATTATTTACTGAAAATTTTTCAAAATAATAGTGATATTTCTTTACCTATTCAAGATATGATTACTTTAAGGAAAAGTGACATTTATGAAACTTGTCCATTTTAAATTTACTCTTTAAGATGCGAATTGGAAATAATCCACAGAAAGAAGCTATTTTAGAAAATAATGGATATGTATTCCAAATAGTCATCCCTGTCTATATTCCAAACTTGAGGGGTTACTATACTGAAAGTTTTAAAGTTTTAAAGAACTGTATTTTTTCACTGCAAAAAACGGTGAGTTATAAAACATTTATTAGCATCGTTAATAATGGAAGTTGTGGTGAAATCTTACAATATTTAAATGAACAATTACGTGCAGGCCGCATAAATGAAATTGTTCATACCCATAATATAGGAAAGCTCAATGCTATAATAAAAGGCATGGCTGGTCATAATATACCTTTAGTTACAATTGCAGATGCTGATATTCTATTTAAGCAAGATTGGCAGACTGAAACCATTACAGTTTTTAATAACTTTCCCAAATCAGGGGTTGTAGGTCTTATCCCTCAATTTAAGATGTTTACCTCCCATAGCAGTAATTTAATTTTTGATTCATTTTGGAATTCGCAATTAAAATTTTCAAAAGTCAAAGACAAAGAGGCTTTGGTTAGGTTTTATGATAGTATAGGTTGGGACGATAATTATAACAAAGATTATTTAAGTCGTCAATTAACTATTTCTTCAAATAGTCATAAATCAATAGTTGGCTCAGGTCATGCAGTTGCAACTTATAAAAGGGAAATATTTACTAAATTATTAAGTAAAACTTCAAAATATAAACTTGGTGGTGATTCGGAAACACAGTTTCTGGATATTTCAGTTTTGAAATTAGATGGGTGGAGATTAACTACTGAAAAAAATTATGCTTTTCACATGGGCAATACTTGGGAAACTTGGATGCAAGCAGAAATAGATAGTTTGACTCAAAATAATAAAAGAAAAATACCGAACCTTCAATCAAATGTTTTAAGCTCACAGAAATTCTGCTTTATTATTAAATCAAGATTTTTTAAAAAGTTTTTAAAATGGAAACCATTTTATCTTTTTTTTCTAAAAAGAAAACAATTACCAAACTCAATGATCAAAACCTATTGATATGCAAAAACCTGTATTTTCAATATTGATAACAACAAAGAATCGCATCTTAGACCTTAAACTAACACTGATTAAAATTGATCATTTAATCATTAGCAAACAAGTAGAATGTATTATTTGTGATGATGGTTCTGAAGACGGGACATATTCAATTATTAAAAAGGAATTCCCGAACATAAAACTGCTTAGAAACTCAAAAAGTATTGGTTTAATTGCGAGCAGAAATAGGCTTTTAAAAGAGACTTCTTCAAAATATGCATTTTCTTTAGATGATGATTCAAATTTTTTAAGTGAACAGCCCTTAGATTTTGTTGAAAAATATTTTGAAGCCAACTCAAATTGTGGTGTTATTGCCTTCAGGATATTTTGGAGTAAGGAGCTTCCATCTAAGTTAGATAGCGAGGATGAATCTTGTAAGGTAAAAGGATTTGTTGGTTGCGGACATGCATGGCGTATGGATGCATGGCGTAATATTCCAAATTATCCCGAATGGTTTGTATTTTATGGCGAAGAAGAATTTGCATCTTATCAGCTATTTAAAAATGGCTGGCAGGTACATTACGTGCCCCAAGTTTTGGTGCATCACCGGGTAGAGGTTAGTAATAGAAAATCGCAAAACGATTATGGAATACGTTTAAGAAGATCCTTACGTTCGGGATGGTATAATTACTTTTTGTTTTTACCATGGTCTCAAATCCCCAAAAGATTTTTATATACTTTCTATATGCAATTAAAACTTAAAGTTTTTAAAGGTGACTTTAAAGCCACTATAGCCATTTTTAAAGCTCTGTTGGATCTAATATATAATTTTCCAAAGTTGATTTTAAATAATAACCGCCTTACTAAACTTGAATACAAAGAATTTGAGAATCTTTCAGATACAAAGATTTATTGGAAACCTTAAAATGAAATAGATGCTTGAATATTTAAAAAAGAACCTATCTCTTCAAAACCGACTTATGATTAAATATAAGGTTAGACACTTAAAAGCCTTGGCGTTTCCATTTAATCTATCAAAAATGGCGTTGATACATAAGACTGATAAATATGGATACCATTTTTATACACCACATTATCAGAAGCATTTTAAAGAATTTAAATTTAAGAAGATTAAACTTTTGGAAATAGGGGTTGGCGGTTATGAAAATCCATATTTAGGAGGAAATTCTCTAAGGATGTGGAAATCCTATTTTCCATTTGCTGAAATATTTTCGTTTGATATATATGATAAATCTTTTTTGCAAGAAAATAGAATCAAAATATTAAAGGGTAGTCAGGTTGATGAAAAATTTTTGAAGGAATTAATACTAGAGATTGATGAGCCAACAATTATAATAGATGACGGCAGTCATATAAACGATCATGTTATAAAAACATTTGAAATCTTATTTCCAAGTTTAAAATTGGGCGGAATCTATGTAATTGAGGATACCCAAACTTCTTATTGGGAGAATAAGGGTGGTTCTAGTTCAGAATTTAATAGGATCGATACGATAATGGGGTATTTTAAAGGATTTTTAGATGGATTAAATTATCAGGAATTTGAGAAACCTGGATATAACCCAAACTACTACGATTTAAATATAATATCTATCCATTTTTATCATAATTTAATAGTAGTATGTAAAGGGTTGAATAATGAAGTTTCAAATTATATGGTAAATAACCAGAAACCAATTAAAACTTAGAAATTATAGAAGATAAAATCGCCATCCTTACTACAGTTGCTAATTTTGAGTTATATCAAAAGACTTCAAAATTATATCCTAACAATCTACATATTTATGTTATAGATGGTAGAAACGGAATGCACGGCTTGGACAGTATTTTTTTTATGTTTAAAAAGCTTAAAGATCTTGATATTAAATGGTTAGTAATGGCGGATGAGGATGTAATATTTCATAAGCCGGAGGGAATATTTAGCCTAATAGCCTACATGGAACAAAATAATTATTCGATATCTGGGATTCGAGATGGAGGGGTAGTAAATCATAGAAATAAAAATCCATATTCAATTAATACATTTTTTTCCATTCTTAACTTTGAGGAGGTATCTAAACTATATGATAAAAAGAAGATTTTAAGTAGCCAATATATCAAGGAAAATGAGTTTAATGATGAGCTAGATCTTTTACCTTTTAATTTTGACCGCTCTAGCCTATATGAACCTTACTATTGTTTCTATTTTTGGTTGAGAAGAAAAGGAAAAAAAATCCTGTTTCTAAATTCTAAAATGCGAAATGTCAATGATGATAGTATAAGTAATGAGGTTTTTCTTCCTGATGAATCTTTATTTTTAGTTCATTCATGGTATGCAAGGGCATATGGTAATAATAACAAACATACCAAGAGAATAGATCTGATTTTAGATAAAATAGATTTCGGAGAAAAAAGAGTGGAACCTATAATTTTTAAAGATAAATTGTTTCGAATTAATAAAGAAGTGCGAAAGGTATTTGATAAACTTATAATGAAATTGGAAAAACGATAAGAATTATGAAAGCAAGCATAATTCATAAAGCGATAGCCATAATACCTGCAAGAGGAGGCTCTAAAAGATTTCCTGGTAAAAACATCAGATTATTGGATGGATTACCTCTTATTGTACATAGTATTAATTATGCCAAAGCAAACAGCGATATTATTGACAATATATATGTATCAACAGATGATGCAGAGATAAAGCGCATGGCAATGGATGAAGGAGTTGAAGTGATAGACCGGCCACATGGCATTTCTGGAGATGAGGATACAACGCTTTCGGCTTTAAAACATGTACTTGAAAATGTTGAAGATAGTATAGAAAACGTTATTTTACTGCAGCCAACAAATCCATTAAGGCCCAAGTCGCTTTTGGTAGATGCTTTTCAGGTTTTTGAAAAAGGTGGTTATGAGAGTTTGATGACGGTTTCAAGAAATCATCAGAAATTGGGTAGAATTGAGGAGCAAAAATTTGTGCCTTACAATTATAAAATTGGGCAAAGAAGTCAGGATCTTGCGCCGCTTTATTTTGAAAATGGATTGCTTTATATAATAAAGGCTTCTCTAATTCTTGAAGGAAATTTACTGGGGAAGAAGAATTTTCCTTTTATTGTAGATCATCCGTTTGCAGCTGTAGACATAGACTATGAAGATGATCTAGATTATGCCGAATTTTTGATAATGAAAAATTCTAATAAATAAGAGATAGATTTAATGAAACCATATATACAAATAGCAGGAAGAAAGATAGGTGAAGATTATCCCCCATTAGTGATTGCAGAAATAGGGATTAATCATGAAGGTTCTTTAGAAACGGCAAAAGAAATGGTGGATGCTGCGCATAGAGCTGGTGTGGAAATGATAAAACATCAAACTCATATCGTGGAAGATGAAATGAGTTCTGAAGCTAAAAATGTGATCCCTGGCAATGCTGATATTTCTATTTATGAAATAATGGAACGTTGTGCATTAGATGAAGTTGATGAAAGAAGTTTAAAAGAGTATGTTGAAAGTAAGGATATGATCTTTATTTCAACGCCATTTTCCAGAGCAGCTGCAAATAGATTAGAAAATTTTGATGTTCCCGCTTACAAAATAGGGAGTGGAGAATGTAATAACTATCCACTTTTGGAACATATTGCTGGTTTTGGTAAGCCTGTAATTCTAAGTACCGGTATGAATGATATTGAAAGTGTAAAAAAAGCAGTTGCTATATTCGATAAATTCAAGGTATCTGTCGCTCTTTTACATACCACAAATCTGTATCCAACTCCAAAACATTTAGTGCGTTTAGGAGCTATGCAAGAGCTGCATAAAGCTTTTCCAGATAAAGTTTTTGGACTTTCAGATCATACCTTAAATAATAATGCCTGTTTGGGCGCGGTTGCCTTAGGTGCCTCGATCTTAGAAAGGCATTTTACAGATACTATGAATCGCACCGGGCCGGATATAATTTGCAGTATGGATGAACAAGTCTGTAAAGATCTTATTGTTTCAAGCGCAGAGATCGCATTAATGAGAGGAGGTAAAAAAGAAGCTGCCTTAGAAGAAAAGGTGACAATAGATTTTGCGTTCGCAACTGTGTGTAGTATAAAAAACATTAAGGAAGGTGAAATTTTTTCTACCGAAAATATATGGGTAAAACGCCCTGGTACAGGAGAGATCTTAGCCGATAAATATGAAAATATAATTGGTAAGAAGGCCACAACTGATATAATAATCGATAGACAATTGAGATGGACTGATGTGGAAATTTAAAATATAGCAACCGAATTATATAAATGACTCAAAAAAAAATCCTTTTTTTAACCGGTACTAGAGCAGATTTTGGAAAAATAAAATCACTCATTCAGATTTTAGAATCTAATAAAAATTTCGAAGTATTTGTATTTGTTACAGGAATGCACCTTCAAAAGGAGTACGGTTACACCTTGCTTGAGATAGAACGTTGTAAATTTTCCAATGTTTATACTTTTGAAAATTTTACTCATGAAACAACTATGGACCTTACACTGGCAAAAACCATAGAAGGATTGTCCGGATATATTAAAGAAATTGAGCCAGATATGATTGTAGTTCATGGGGATCGCGTGGAAACTTTAGCTGGAGCAATTGTTGGATCTTTAAATAATATTTTAGTTGCACATATTGAAGGAGGAGAAATATCTGGAACTGTAGATGAATTAATTAGACATAGTGTTAGTAAGCTTAGTCATATTCATTATGTCTCAAATAAGCTAGCACGAAAAAGATTAATACAAATGGGAGAGATGGCAGAATCAATTAGAATTATTGGTTCTCCAGATATTGATGTAATGTTTTCTGAAAACTTGCCAGATCTTCAAAAAGTGAAAACGTATTACGAAATAGAGTTTGACACCTATGCAATTGCTATGTTTCATCCAGTCACAACAGAGTTTTCTTTAATCCGTAACTATACCAAAGAGTTCGTTAAAGCCATATTAGATGATGACCGTAATTATGTTATTGTATATCCTAATAATGATTTAGGAAGTAGAATAATTATGGAAGAAATTTTTACGCTGAAAGGAAACTCCAGATTTAGGTTAATACCATCATTAAGATTTGAATATTTCCTAACACTATTAAAAAATGCCAGCTTTATAATTGGAAATAGCAGTGCCGGAATTAGAGAAGCACCATATTATGGAGTTCCTGTAATAAATATAGGTACCCGTCAAAATAATAGAGCTGAAGATTCTCAAATATTAAATGTTGATTATAGTTATAAAGAAATTAATCAAGCACTACAAGAAACTCAATTTATATCTAAGGGAAATGCTGTTAGAGAATTCGGAGATGGGAATAGTGCGAATAAGTTTTTAGAGTCTTTAGAAAAGCTTGATATTTGGAATCTAGAAAAACAAAAACAGTTTAGAGATTTAGTTTGAATAAAAAAGAAGAGATATTAGGTTTGGTAATTACCGATGGAGTTGGATACAGAAACTTTTGCTTAAGTTCTTTTCTTGAGAAAGCCGCTGATGGATTTAAGAAAATTATAATATATTCTGGATTGCCTAAAGAGGTATATAATCTAAGTAATTATAATAATGTTGAAATTGTTGAACTCCCAGTATTTGTTGAGCCTTTTAAAACCTGGTTTTGGCGTAAATTTAAAGAAGTAGCTCACTTGCAAAGACATAAAGAGAACTTCGGTATCAATGACAACTTAAATGCCAACAGATCTTTAGCGAATTCTAATAGAGGTCGCGCTACCAGACTCATTTATACGATAACTTCTATTTTTCATTCCGAGAAGAATAATCACTTCTTTGAAAAGAAACAAAAGCAAACATTACACGCTCATAATGTCACCAAGTTTTGTGAAAATAAGCTCAAAGAACAGAAGCCGGATCTACTTTTCTTTACCCATCAACGTCCGCCCTACGTAGTTCCACTAGTGGTTGCTGCAGAGAAATTAAACATTAAAACTGGAAGCTTTATTTTTAGTTGGGATAATTTGGCTTCTAAAGGCAGAATGGCTGCCACATTTAATTTCTATTTTGTTTGGAGTGATTTAATGAAAGAGGAGTTATTGCATTTTTATCCTAACACCGATATTAACAAGGTTAAAGTAGTTGGCACTCCTCAATTTGAACCTTATGTTCTAAAAAAATATCAAAGAAATAGTGTTGAGTTTTTTACTAAATTCAACTTAGATCCAAACTTAAGAACGCTTTGTTTTAGCTGTGGAGATGTTTCTACCAGTAAAAATGATCCTCTTTATATCGAAACCATTGCAGAGGCAATTTTAAATAATTCTTTTGGAACAACGGTTAATTTTTTGGTGAGAACATCACCGGCAGAAGACCCGGATAGATTTAAGTATCTTCAGGATAAATATTCATTTATAAAATGGAATTTTCCTGAATGGGAAATGGCAAGATTGGATCATCCGGAACCGTGGTCACAAAGAATACCAACTAGTGACGATTTAGCAGACCTTAGAATTATCCTTGAAAATTCTGATGTAGGAATAAACATGTGTTCCACCATGAGCCTTGATTTTATGCAATTTGACAAACCTGTTATAAATCCGGTTTTTGGCAATAGTGAAAATGGACTTTATAATGATCAGCGATTTTTGAAATATGCACATTATAAAAGAGTTGTTGAAAGTAATGCTGTTTCGATTGCGAAGAACAAAGAAGAACTAATAAGCTCAATAAACTATCAACTTAAAAATCTAGAAGAGAGAAAATTAGAGCGACAAAAATTACTAAACTTACAAATAGGTAAACCTTTGTTAGATACCGGGAAAAGAATTACTGAGCAGCTATTAGATGAAATTGAATAAGAATATTGCTGTTATATGCAACTATAGTCTCAATCCAAATCGTATTGGCGGTATGGATCGTTTCTTTGTTTCTTATGATGAAGAATGTAAAAAGTTAGGTTATGAAATATCTTGGTTCTTTGCGGGTGGTAGAAAATATAATTTTTATGATAATTTAAAGCTGCATATTTGTTCAAAAGATCTGTATTCAGAATTTCTTGATCTTCATCGAACGAATGAATATAACATTGTTATTACTCACTTTATTGAATTGTGTACACCGTTCTTCAAAACAATAAAGACCATAAATGAGCCTTTCATAATCTCGGTAGACCATAATCCTAGGCCTATAGATGGCTTTCCTATTAAAAAAAGAGTGAAGAATAAATTGAAAGGAATTCTGTATTCAAAATATATAGATCTTTTTATTGGAGTTTCTCGATATACTACTAATTGTATTTTAGATGATTTTGGAAAGCATTTACAACCAAAAACCAAAGTGGTGTATAACGGAATAGCTACTGATGTTTACTTAAGAAGAGAAGCAGAGAATTTTGGAAAATTTATAGTAGCCTCACATTTAAGAACTTCAAAGGGAATTCAAGATCTAATTAAGGCAGTTTCATTACTAAGTTCAGAAATGAAAAATAAAATATTAATTGATATTTATGGCGAAGGACCAATAGAAAATGAGCTTAAAGAATTGGTGGGAAGTTTAGAATTAGAAACGGTTTTTTCATTTAATGGAAGCACACCGGATCTGCCGAATTTATATAAGAATTATTCTTTTCTAATTCAGCCAACTTATATGGAATGTTTTAGCTTATCTATATTGGAAAGTTTGGCTTCTAACGTACCTGTGGTAACAACTCCTGTAGGCGGAAATGAGGAAGTTATAATAAATGGAGTTAATGGTTTTATTTTTCCTGCAAAAGATGTTGATAAATTAAGTGCGCTATTAGAAGAAATTTTAAATAGATCTAAGAACATAGAGAAAAATACCTACTCAGAGATTGAAGATAATTTTAATTTATCTCGAATGGTAGATGAACATATAAGCCTTTTACCATGCACATAGGTTTTATCACTCCGGAATATCCGCATAAAGCGCTCCCCGGGGCCGGTGGTTTAGGAACTAGTATCAAAAACTTAGCTCATGCATTGGTCCAAGAAGGAGTTGAGGTTTCAGTATTTGTTATCGGTTTAGATCGTTCAGAATCTTTTGTTGAAGATCAGATTCAATTTCATTTTATACAAAAGTTCAAAGTTCCCGGAATTACTTGGTTTGTTACCAGAAAATATTATCAGAATCTTATAAATAAAATTGTTGAATCAAATAGTATAAACCTGTTGGAAGCCCCAGATTGGACTGGTATTACTGCTTTTATGAAATTCAGAGTTCCATTAATAATAAGGTGTAATGGCAGCGATGCTTATTTCTGTAAATTGGAGGGGAGAAAACAGAAATGGAAGAACTTTTGGTTTGAAAAAAATGCGCTTGTAAATGCAGATGAAGTGATAGCTGCAAGTAGTTTTACCGGAAAGCTAACCAAAGAAATTTTTGAACTAAAAAGAGAAATCGTCACTTTGTACAACGGAGTGGATATTAATAAATTCAAGCCAGCAACTAATTCTATTCAAATTGAGGAAAATAGTATTCTGTATTTTGGTACTGTAATCAGAAAAAAGGGAGTTTTAGAACTGGCGAAAGCATATAATATTTTTAAAGAAAATAATCCTGATGCTATTTTAAAAATCATAGGAAAAGATACAGTCGATATTTTTGAAAACAGATCGACTTTAGAAATGTTCTATTCTCTCGTTACACCTTCAAATCATGAGAGTATTGAATATTTAGATCATATAAGTTATAACGAAATCTCAGAGGAAATATCTAAAGCTAAAGTAATTGTACTGCCAAGTTTTGCTGAAGCGTTTCCTATGACATGGTTAGAATCTATGGCTATGGAAAAGGCGCTGGTAACTTCCAATATAGGATGGGCAAAAGAAATGATGATTGACGGTAAAACTGGATTTATGATAGATCCAAAAGATCATCAACAATTTGCTGAAAAAATAAGCCTATTATTTAAAGATGACATTTTGAGAAATACTTTTGGTGAAAATGCAAGAATGAGAGTAGTCAATAATTTTTCTTCCGAAATTACTACTTCTAAGAATATTGAATATTATCAAAGTTTAATTTCAAAGTGATGCAATTAAAAGAATTTGTCACTCAATCTGGAGAAACTTTATTATATAACGGAACTCCAAATCTTGAGAGTTTAGAACAATTAGCTAATGGTGCGGGCGACCTATGGCATAGTTCTCTTGATCAAGGATTAAATAATGCGTTTCCAGAATTGGTATATCAAACAGCGGTTTTTTGGTGGTTTCTTAATGATCATCCAAATTTGGATAGATCGATTAATTGGAGAATAAATTCTGATGCTTTTGTTGTAAGAAAAAATGTTTGGATTTTATTTTCAGGCTTTCCGAAAGACTATGATTCTGATGTTTTAAGTGCTTTCGATTTAGGATACCGAATGTTAAGACACGGTGGGGCAATTCCTATGTATGTGAAGGGGTTGTTTCCAGAGGAAATTAAATCATCTATAATTACGGTTCAGGATAGATATAGATTCTTTAAAAAGAATTTTAAACCACAACATTCTCTTTATATGCTTTTAAAGGGATTAAATAAAAATCCTTTTTTGGAATTATCCCAATTCCGAAAAGCTAAGATTGAAGATTTAACTCGAAATATTTTTCCAGTTTTGCCTGCAAGAAAATTAATTTCCTTGGAAACTATTCCAACTGTGAGCGTTGTAATTCCAACTATGTTTAGGCAAGAATATACGTTGCAATTACTAAAAGATTATGCAGATCAAACCATACCAGTAACTCAAATAGTTGTGGTAGATGCAACCCCTATTGAAGATAGAGTTGAAGGTATCTATAATCAAGATCAATTTGATTTCGAATTGACTATAAAGTGGCAGGAGTCCAAAGGTAGCTGTAGAGCGAGAAATGAAGCTATTGCATTATGCACTGGAGATTATATAATTTTTGCCGATGATGATACACGGATGTTTCCAAGTTTCGTAGAAAATCATATTAGATTTCTTCAAACTTATAATGTGGAGGCTTGTAATGGGCTAGATATATCTGCTCCATCGCATGAAGATGGCTTAGCTAGGCTAAAAGATTTATATAGTAGTGCAAGTAAATCTCAACTGAAAGCCGGAGCTGCTATGTCTTTTAGCAATGCTAATTCTTGCGTTAGTTCTTCCTTAGTTAAAACCTTAGTTGGAAACGATATAAATTTTGACGGAGGTTATGGCGAGGATACCGATTTTGGTTTACGATTATTAAAAGCCGGAGCTATTCTCATGCAAAATCCGTATTCGCCAATTTTGCATCTAAAACCACCTACAGGTGGATATAGGCACTGGGGTTTACAAGCATCTTTATTAGGTAAAAAAAGGAAGAAGCAAGCTTGGGAACTAGATCATCCGGTTAAATATATTAGACCAATCCCTAGTCCAACAATTGTTTATGGAATAATTAAGCATTATTCCCCAGAACAGGTTATGGAGTATAGGTCTAAATACTTCTTTCTATATTTATTTAAAGGTAGTAAAGTAGGTCTATTATGGAGATTTTTGAAATTTCCTTATAGAGCGCTTCAGTTTAATAAGTCTCTGTTCTATGCTCGAAATCTTGTAAAAAGAGGAGTAAGATTTTAAACCTATTTAAAAATGAAGTTCAGTCTCATTATTTGTACCTATCATAGACCAAAAGCTTTAATGTCTTTGTTGGATTCTGTAAAGTTGCAAACTTTATATCCGGATGAAATTCTTATAGTTGATGGGTCCAAAGATCAGAAAACGAAAGAAACTCTTGAAGATATTAACTTTCCAAATTTATCTTATTTCAAAGTTAAAGATCAAGATAGAGGACTTACCAAACAACGGAATTTTGGAATTTCTAAGGTGGGATGTGCTATAGAGGTGGTGTGTTTTTTAGACGATGATGTTGTTTTAGAACAGGATTATTTTGAATTGCTATTGAATACCTATCAAAAACATCCTCAGGCGATAGGAGTTGGAGGTTATATTAAAGATGTGGTGGAATGGATTCCTAAGGATGAACTATATTCAGTTAAATTTAATGAATATAAGATAGATGGTTATGTTCGGAAATTAGGGAGCAGGAATGTACTAAGGAAAAAATTCAACTTATTAAGTCAAGATCCGCCAGGATATATGCCAAAATTTTCTAATGGTTTATCTACCGCGTTTCTACCTCCTTCTAATAAAACCTATAAAGTTGAATTCTTTATGGGAGGAGTTTCATCCTTTAAGAAGGAGCTACTTCACAAATTAAAATTCTCTGAATATTTTGAAGGTTATGGTTTATATGAAGATATGGATTTCTGTTTGCGAGCATCCAAAATTGGTCAGTTATACGTAAATACAGCAGCCAAATTAGATCATTATCACGAGCCTGATGGTAGGCCAAATCAATTTGATTATGGTAAAATGGTAATTAGAAATGGTTGGTATGTATGGAGAGTGAAATATCCAAAGCCAGATTTTAAATCGAGGTTGAAATGGCATGCCACTGCTCTTTTGCTAATTTTGGTGAGGTTAAGTAATAGTTTTAATACTTCTTCAAAAAAGGCAGCTTTTACAGAAAGTATAGGTAGAATTTATGGATGGTGGAGTTTGATGTTCTTGCCACCACAAATCGGGAAATATGAAAAATAAATTGTATTTATTCATTTCTCTATGCATCTCACTTATATTGCTGTTTTTGATCTTTTTAAATACTCTATATCCTTTTAAAAATTTAGAGGTAGGTAGATGGTCTGTAGGTTACAGTTTTTCGAAAAACGTGCTACCACCTCCAATAATCAGTTCAAATAATATTTTACCTTACTCTATTATAGATAGTATTACTGGCAACTCTAATAATTATATTGCCGATCCATTTTTCGTTAAGGAGAACGATAGTTTCTATTTATTTGTGGAGCAAAAAGGAATTGATAATGCTGATATTGCATTATTTGTTTCAGCAGATGGTAAAATATATGATTATAAAGGAATTGTATTAGATGAAGATTTTCATATTTCCTACCCTCAGGTTTTTAAATATAAAGATGAGTTTTATATGCTTCCTGAAACTAAACAGGCAGAAAATTTACTCCTCTACAAAGCAAGGAACTTTCCATACGATTGGCAGATTGAAGATACATTACTTAATGGAGTAGAATTGAAAGATCCTTCTATATTATTATCAGATGAACTCAATTTAATTGTTGCCGTAGATGATCATTTGAAACAATTTATGTTTACGGCAGATTCGCTTACTGGGAATTGGAAAGAAGCTGAGAACTATGTACCTCGATTAGGCAATGAAACAAGACCTGGAGGCAGGTTTTTTAATATCAATAATACATGGTATCTTCCAATTCAAGATAGAACTGATGGTTATGGCTCTGGGATCTCAATTTTTAAACTTATAAATAATGACAATGGTTTGAATCTTGAAATTGCTGAAGGTTCCTATCTTTCGGCACAAGCCAATATAAAATGGTTTAATCGAGGAATGCATCAATTGGATATTCAAAAAATAGGTGATGAATATTATATGGTGTATGATGGAGATCGAAATACAGAAAATACATATGTTTATCAGGTAAAACGATCTCTTCAATTCTTTTTATATGATGTGTATAGCTACTTTTAACACAACTAGCTCGAAATAGCGATAATATTTTTATGCTGAAAAAATTTAGATCAGACTTGATAAAATATAAGAGGTATAGCAATAGATCTGCTATGCACGCAATAATAACGCAACAAGGATTGTGGGCAATCTTGGTGTATAGAATAAATAATTCCATTTACAATTCGAAGTTATTTAACCCGATTAAAAGTGTTTTATTATTCTTTGGACTTTTTTTTCAAAAATTAATGGAAGTACTAACTGGAATTTCGCTGCCTTACTCGGCTACTATTGGAGATAAATTCTACATTGGACATTTTGGGGGTATTATAATCAATTCACAATCGGTAATCGGAAATAATTGTAATATTTCTCAAGGTGTAACTATAGGTGTGAGTGGAGTTGGGGAAAACCGTGGGGTGCCAGTTATTGGTGATAATGTATATATTGGTGTTAACGCTGTTATTGTTGGAAATTTGAAGATTGGCGATAATGCTGTTATTGGAGCTAATTCTTTAGTGACAAGATCTGTGGAAACGAACACCACGGTACTTGGTGTTCCAGCTATAAAGGTGAGTGATAATAATTCTGATTTGTATATCTAATGAATTTTTTAGTAATTACCAATGCTCCAACTTTTTATAAAAATAAAAAATATTCTGCATATGCTCCTTATGTAAATGAGATGGATATTTGGTTTTCTAAGGTCGATAAAGTTGGAATTTTATCTCCTAATTTTTATCCTGAAAAAGTTTTTACAAAAGAATTTTTAAGGCAGGATCTTCAATATTTTAATCTTCCCTTCTTTAAATTTAATAATATTACAGCTTGCTTAAAAGCAATAATATTATTCCCTTATACTTTAATTATCTTTATAAAAGCTTTTTTATGGGCAGATCATATACATTTAAGATGCCCAGGGAATATAGGTTTAATAGGTTGTGTGCTCCAGATATTTTTTCCGAAGAAAACTAAAACGGTAAAATATGCAGGTAATTGGGATCCTAAAGCCAGACAACCTTGGAGTTATAAATTGCAAAAAAAGATCTTAAGTAGTCCTCTGCTAAGCAAGAATATTAAGGTTCTGGTTTACGGGGATTGGGAAAAACAATCAAAGAATATTGTACCTTTTTTTACTGCATCCTTTTCTGAAAAAGAAAAGGTCTTAATAGATAAAAAGTTTTCTTCACCATATGAATTTCTTTTCGTAGGAAACCTTAACCAGGGGAAACGTCCATTCTTTGCAATTCAATTAATAGAATTTTTATTACAGAAAAAAATTCCTGTGAAATTAAAGATTTTTGGAAATGGGAGTTTATATGAAGAAATAAGGGAATATCTTGATATCAATAATTTGGAACCTTTTGTACAATTAATGGGAACTGCAAAATTGGAACATCTAAAAGATCATTATAAGAATTCTGATTTTCTAATATTACCATCCAAATCTGAAGGTTGGCCAAAGGCTGTTGCTGAAGCTATGTTTTTTGGGTGCATTCCATTAGCTACTAATGTTTCATGTGTAAATTGGATGTTAGATCATGGAGAAAGAGGAATTTTAATTCCTCCAAATATAGAAGATGCTGCCGCAATATTGATTAACGAGTTAAAGCCTGATATTTTAAGGTTGAAATCTGTAAAGGCGCAACATTGGTCTCAGCAATATACAATAGAAAGATTTTCTCAAGAAATAGAATCTTTTTTATGAGAGTACTTCAAGTTATAGATTCACTTCAACCTGGAGGAGCAGAGCGCATGGCTGTATCTTACGCTGAACTATTACATAAAAACGGACATGCATCCTATTTATGTAGCACAAGATTTGAAGGTATTTTGAAAGAAAATCTGAGTTCGGATATTGGCTATCTATTTTTAAATAAGAAAAGCTCTTTAGATATAATAGCCTTTCTAAAACTAAGAAATTTTATTAAAAAAAATGAGATAGAAATTGTTCATGCTCATAGTACCTCTTACTTTTTTGCAAGCCTTTTAAAATTATCGGGTTTACCTATAAAACTAGTATGGCATGATCATTATGGAGAGAGTGAGTTGCTTAAAATTAGAAAGAGTAGAATTTTAAAATTATTATCTCCCTCTTTTGATGGAATCATTTCAGTAAATAAAAAGCTGAAAGATTGGGCTATAGTAAATTTGATGACCAAGAATGTCGTTCTGATTAATAATTTCGTGCCAGAGGTGCAGTTTTCAAATATTAAACAAAAACTGAAAGGTCCCGAAGAATCTTTTAAGATCATCTGTTTAGCAAATCTAAGACCTCAAAAAGATCATTTAAATTTATTACATGCATTTGCAAGACTCGCAGAAAAAATAGATGCCACTTTGCATTTAATTGGTAATGATCCAAAAACTGTTTATTCTAAAGAGGTGTTGGACTATATTTCAAATTCACAATATAAAGGTCAAATATTCTATTATGGTGCTCAAACTAAAATTAATGAGTATTTAAGACAGGCAGATCTTGGTGTTCTGGCATCCAGATCTGAAGGTTTGCCAGTCGCTCTTTTAGAATATGGAGTGGCTGGCATCCCTGTTGTGGTAACAAATGTTGGTGATTGTATGGAAGTGTTAGGAGGTATAGGAGTTTGTGTTGAAGCTAATGATAATGAAATGTTGAGCGTTGCAATTCATGAATATTATAAGGATAAGCAAAGAAGATTAAAAGACGCAGAAAATTTTAAAAGACATATCCTTTCAGAATACGGTGAAGATATTATTTATCAAAACATATTAGATTTCTACACTAAATTATAGATTAATTTTACAGAAATAAATAACTATTAAAAATATAAACTACATAACATATATTCAATTTTTATTAGCGCATGTGCTGATGGGATATTTAGTTTATATATATAGGCCAGCAGCATCTTTTTTACTATTAGGTACATTCGTGTTTTTAATCTTTTATGTAATTCTAAAAGATAATAAAAATAATGAGGCCTTAATGGCGGCAGCCTACATAGCTGGTGCCGAGGTGTTCTATAGAATGAATGGCGCCATGGCTTTCTACGAGACAGGTAAATATTCCGTTATTTTATTTTTACTTATAGGGATGTTTTATAAAGGGGCATCTGCTAAAACAATTCCTTATTGGATCTATTTATTAATATTAATTCCGGGAATTATAATGGCATCTATCACCTTAGACTATGATGTAGTTTTTAGAAAGGCGATAGCTTTCAACTTAAGTGGTCCTGTATGTTTAGGAGTTTCGGCACTTTACTGTTATTACAAAAAAATAAGTGCAGCTCAATTTAATTTTGTGATCATTATGCTATTAATGCCTTTAATAGCAAACATGGCATATTTGTATTTTTATACGCCAAGTATTGGACAAGTTTTAATGAGTGGAACAAATTCCAATTATGCCGCTTCGGGAGGTTATGGTCCAAATCAAATATCGGCCGTAATGGGAATGGGAGCATTTCTATTAAGTACAAGATTGTTTGTAGTAAGAGATAAATTATTAAATGTAATAGACCTTATTTTATTAGCATTAATGAGTTATAGAGCATTAGTAACTTTTTCAAGAGGAGGAGTAATTACAGCGATTGTTTGTATTGCTGCTTTCGTGTTTATATTTTATCAAAAGCAAAACTCCTTAGGGCAATCTAAATTATTTAGAAAATTAGGTTTTCTATTAATCGCTATATTCTCCATTTGGTTGTACTCTGCTATAAAAACTCAAGGCCTAATCACTTATAGATATACTAATCGAGATGCAGCCGGGAGGTTGGAAGATGATATTACAACAGGTAGAGCTGAACTTATTGAAACCGAATTACAGGGATTTTATGATAACCCTATAATGGGTGTTGGAGTAGGTAAAGCTCGAGATTTTCGATCTGAAGAAGCAGGGACAATAACTGCTTCTCACAATGAAATTAGCAGATTATTATCTGAACATGGTTTATTAGGTTTGACTGCCGTTCTAATTCTTATATTTGTACCCATTGTATTTTGGTTTAAATTCAAGAACAATTATTATTTTTTAGCTTTCTTAGCATTTTGGTTCTTAACGATCAACCATTCTGCTATGAGAATAGCTTTGCCCGGATTTGTTTATGGCCTTGCATTATTATATATCGTAGATGAAAAAAAGAATCCTATACATAGGAAACGACTTAACCATTAATAGCTTTACTGCTACGTATATATCTTTTTTTAGCAAAGTGTTGAAAAAGGAGGGCTACGCCGTTAGAACAGCTTCTAATAAGAACAATAAAGCCTTACGATTGTTTGAAATGTTAGGGCTTATCATGAAGTATCACAAGTCTACAGATATTGTTCTTATTGATACCTATGGAGCACTTAATTTTTACTATGCCTATTTGGTAGGGAAAGCTTGTCAATTGTACAATTTAGAATACATCCCAATTCTTCATGGCGGAAATCTTCCTGAAAGATTAGAGCATTCGCCTAATTTTAGCAAGAGTTTATTCGGAAAAGCTAAAATGAATGTGGCACCATCAAAGTTTCTATATGAAGTTTTTAGTAATGCCGGATTTGAGAATACTGAAATTATTCCTAACTCTGTTGAATTAAAGAAATATCCATTTAAAAATAGAACGGAATTTCAACCGCGCCTTCTCTGGGTGAGAAGATTTCAGAATAGATATAACCCTCTGATGGCGGTTAAAGTTTTGAAAAGATTGAAAGAACAATATCCAGAAGCTTCTCTTTGTATGGTAGGGCCTGAAAAAGATGGTTCCATGGCTAAATGTAAAGCGTTTTCAGACAAGCATAACTTAAATGTTAAGTTTACGGGAAAGCTTCGTAAAAAGGAGTGGGCAAGACTATCTAGCGATTATGATATCTTTTTAAATACTACCAACATAGATAATACTCCTATAAGTGTTATAGAATCTATGGCGCTAGGCCTTGCAATTGTTTCTACAGATGTTGGTGGAATGCATTTTTTAATAGATGATAAAATAGATGGTTTACTTGTACCTTCCAACGATGAAGATAAGATGGTGAATGCAATTGTGAGTCTATTAAATAATAAGGAATTTGCTAATAGATTGACCGTTAATGCTCGTCATAAAGTAGATGGTTTTGATTGGGAGATTATTAAAAATAAATGGAATTTACTTCTTCAGTAATGAAGCCGAGCATTATTTACATAGGTAACAAAATTTCTAATTCTAAAAGCAATCCCACCACTCATAGTACGTTAGTTAAGAAATTAAGGGAGGAAGGTTATACGGTATTCTCTGCGTCTTCCAAAAGATTAAAATCATTGCGACTTTTGGATATGATCTGGTTATTTCTAAGAAAAGTAACTACTACAGATTATGTCTTAATAGATGTGTATAGTACTCAAAACTTCTGGTATGCTGTAATAATAGCGAAATTGGCCCGACTTTTTTCAGTTAAATATATTCCAATCTTACATGGAGGTGATCTTATTTCTAGATTTAATCATTCCAAGAAAGAGACAGCTCTTCTTTTAAAGAATGCTTATTATATTGTCTCTCCTTCAGAATATTTAAAAAAAGAAGTGGAAGCTTTGGGTTTTGATCATGTGGTTAATATTTCTAATTCATTAGAATTAAAAGAGTATCAATTCAAAAATAGAGCGATCATTCAGCCAAAATTATTATGGGTAAGAGCTTTTAATGAGATCTATAACCCTATGATGGCTATTAAAACGATAGAAGTGCTTCAGGAAAAATATCCACAGGCAACTTTAACTATGGTTGGACCCGATAAAGATGGGAGTTTAATAGAATGTGTAGATTATGCCAAGGCTAAAAAATTGAATATTTGTTTTAAGGGAAAGCTTAAAAAGAAAGAATGGATCAATTTAGCTGCTAATTTTGACATTTTTATTAATACAACACGTATAGATAATATTCCTGTTAGTGTATTGGAAGCAATTTCCTTAGGTTTACCAATAATCTCAACCAATGTAGGTGGAATTCCGTATATCATAAAAGATAGTGTGAATGGCCTTCTAGTAGAGTCTAATAATGTAGAAGCTATGAGTCAAGCAGTAGATTATTTAATTACATACCCAGCTAAGGCAAAAGAAATGGCATTAGTTGCGCAACGTGACTTAGAAAAATATAGTTGGCAGGCTATTAAATTTGACTGGTTTAAGATTCTAAATTGAAAATAATTATATTTAAGTACCCTAACCTAATATAATGTCTAAAAATAACTCTGTACATTTCGATATTTCAGAGCGTAAAGTATTGCTTAGAATTATCGACATTTTTGCGGTGCTTTTTACGTTAAGCATCGTTGGTGTTATTTTTAATTTTGATTATTTTCAGATCACTTCTTATAACTGGATCTGGACGTTTACTCTTATTCTTTATTTAACCGTTTTTGGTAGTGTATTCGAATTATACGATCTCCAAAAAGCTAGTAGATTCGAAAAAGTTGGTCAAAATATTGTTTTTACAGCCTCTGTTACGGTATTATTTTTTATTCTAACTCCCTTCTATACTCCCAGTTTACCCGAAAACAGATTACAGATCTTATTTTTCTTCCTAGCCATTGTGGGTGCCTTGCTTTTGTGGAGATATGCATATATTACGGTAATCTCTGCCCCAAGATTTTATAAGAAAGTTCTTTTAATTGGGAATGCTGTAGAACTGGGTAATATGGTGAAAGCGCTCCAGAAATCTGATCCTAATTACGTGATTGTTGGGTATATAAATACTTCTAAAGATCTGGTGGAGTTTAAAAATGATATATTGATTGGTGTTACCCCAAAAGGTTTAACAGCTGCTATTAAAGAAAATGGTATTAATGAAATAGTGGTTGCAGGAACCAGTAATGATGCTCGAAAAGGGGTGGAATTGGCATTATTAAAGCAACTTAATAATTTACTGATAAAAGGGTTTGCTATTAAAGATTACATTCAAGTCTATGAAGATCTTACCTATCGTGTTCCTGTGCAATATATCGGGAAAGATTTTTATAAGGTTTTCTTATTTAGCAGAAGTAATCAGAATAAATTCTATCTATTTTTTCTAAGGATCTTTGATCTTATATTTTCAATTTTTGGATTGGTATTTTGTGCTCTTTTGATTCCATTCATATTTCTTGGAAATTTGATTTCTAACAGGGGCTCTCTTTTTTATTCACAAGAGAGAGTAGGGCAGAATGCAAAAAGTTTTAAGATCTTAAAATTTAGAACCATGCCTGAAAATTCTGAAAAGAATGGTCCGCAATGGACCTCAAAAAATGATGAGCGAATTAATGGCTTTGGGAAATTTTTGAGACGTACACGGTTTGATGAATTTCCGCAGTTCTATAATATTCTAAAAGGAGAGATGAGCATTATAGGTCCAAGGCCTGAACGTCCGGTTTTTGTGAAAGAACTCTCTAAAATGATTCCCTTATATAAAACTAGACACATTGTAAAACCTGGACTTACAGGTTGGGCACAAGTAAAAGCAAATTATGGATCTAGTCATACAGACAGTTTAGAGAAGCTGCAATATGATCTTTATTACATCAAGCATAGAGGATTATTTTTAGACCTTGATATTTTGCTAAAAACCTTTAGTACCGTTGTTTTCTTTAGAGGGCAATAGTTAAAAAGTTATTTTCTGCTTTTAGTATGCTTTATAAAAGTAAACGCAAAAATGATGATCCCAATTAGAATTGCAATTCTTGCTATATAATCACCATATTTTACATAAAAGGTTTTATAGTTGTTAAGGCTAATGTCACTTTTAATACTTCCTCTTTGTTCGTATTCTAAGCTTTTAATAATTTCACCTTTAGGATTAATAAAAGCTGAAATACCCGTATTAGCACTTCTTACTACAGATCTTCTAGATTCTATGGCTCTAAGTCTGGCATAGCTTAAATGTTGTTTATGGCCTTCCGTATCGCCCCACCAAGCATCATTGGTGATTATGCTTAAAAAGTTTGCGCCATTATTTATGTAACCGGTAACATATTCTCCGTAAACAGATTCATAACAAATAATAGGAGCTGTTTTGGAAGTGTTATTTAAAGTAAAAGCTTCTCTATCTTTCTGAGTGGTTTTCATGGCTACCGTACCTCCAAGATCTATCATAACATCACCTAAAATAGGCTTTAAGAAGCTTTGGTAGGGAAAGTTCTCTACCCCAACCACCAATTTAGATTTGTGATAAAGCTGAGTGCTATCTTCATCATTCATTAAAAATGCCGAATTATAATCGTCATACCAATCGTTAGGTCCTATTTGGTTGCTTTGTTTTCTAACCATCTTGGGATCATGAAAACGTTCATAAAAAGATATGCCGCTCAAGAAATTGGTGCCGGTATGTTTTCTCAGAATTTGTTTTGAAAAATATTCTGCTTCAGATCTGGAAAATTTAGATAATACAGTTCCATCTGCAAATACAGTTTCTGGAGCAACAATTAGTGCCGTTTTAGCTGTTACTTTGTCTTCACTTAACTTTAATAAAAGTTCGCCAATTCTAGAATCGTTGGTATTATATTTTTCAGTATAAGGATTTATGTTTGGCTGAAGAATAACCACTTCCATCGTATCGTTACTTTCTTGGTAAGTATTAAATAGGTAGTAGGAAACAGCAATAGGAAGTCCTACAATTAATAACATTTTTAATATACCTCTGTAAATAATCTCTTTTTGCTGAAATTGTTGATAGGTAAGAATAAGTTTAAAACCGGCCATGTTGGCCAACCAAATCCATAAAGTTCCTCCAAAAGTACCAGTGTATTCATACCACTGAATGAGTTGAGGATATTCAGAAAATCCATTTCCTAAGTTTAACCAAGGCCATGAAAATTCCCATCCTAAATGGAGTTTTTCAAAAGCGATCCAAATACAGATTAAAAATGCAGTAGAGGCTCTAAAATTGGTTCTTTTAGCAACAATGTGATAAACTAAAAATACCAACGCCATGAGTAGCGAATTCACCGTTATAGCGAAAATTCCTCCAAACGCAGTAGAGTAATATAGCCAGTAGGTTGTAAAGATGTTCCAAATTAAAAAACTGAGATAGGAAAGTCCTAATACTTTTAGTTTTATAAAGTTTTTCTGTGAATTCCGTAATTTAAATTCAGCATAAAGCAGTGGGATAAAAGCAAAGAACAATAAAAATGGAAATCCATAAGTAGGCCATGCTAAAGCCAATAGAACACCGCTGCTAAGAGCAAATAAAAAATTCTTCATAAAGAGCAATTCTCTTCAAAAATAACAATTTGAAGATGTTAAACGGCAGTAGAAAGTTAAAAACTTATAAATTTTGATACATGTAGCCAATAATTTGAATAGGCATTACTATCATTCAATTACTTTAGTATTTTTACAAAAAACATCTGATGGCTTTAAAACGACATATCCCTAATTTAATTACATTATTGAATATGCTATGCGGTAGTATAGCGGTGATCTTTGCGGTACAAGGTAACTTGATCATGGCAGCAATGTTTGTGGGGCTGGGGATATTCTTCGATTTTTTTGATGGCCTTGCAGCAAGAAGTCTTAATGTAAAAAGTGAACTTGGATTACAATTGGATTCTCTTGCAGATATGATTACTAGTGGTTTGGTGCCTGGCATAGTAATGTTTAAGCTTTTAATAAAGGCATTACCCGGAGATTGGGATTCTTATTCTGCAACTTGGGAAAGTCATACCGCCTCTAATTGGATGGAATGGAATTTTCCAATTTTGGCATTGGCAGGATTACTAATAACAGCAGCATCAGGATATAGGCTCGCAAAATTTAATATAGACGATAGGCAGTTAGATTCTTTTATTGGATTGCCAACACCCGCCAACGCGCTTTTAATTTTAAGTTTGCCACTAATTCTTGCTTATCAGCCGCATCCCATAGCTGTAGGAATTATTTTAAATGAATGGTTCTTATTAGCATTAACAGTAGTGAGTTGCTACATGCTCAATGCAGAAATTCCATTGTTTGCATTAAAATTTTCGAATTGGTCTTTTGCTCCAAATAAAGTAAGATACCTGTTTTTGATCTATTGCATTATCATGCTGGTATTATTTCAATTTATAGCAATTCCAATCATAATTGTAAGTTATGTATTGCTGTCACTCCTAGTAAATCGAACCGCATTATCTGTATAGCAGTTTAGAAAAATCAGTAAATAAAAAACCCGTCAATATTTAGATACTGACGGGTTTTCTTGTATTACAATTTATTTCTACTGAAATAATTTCTTCTTTCTTAATTCAAAATTCTGACCTAGATAAACTTTTCTAACCATTTCATCTGCAGCCAATTCTTCTGGTTCACCATGTTTAAGAATACTTCCTTCAAACATTAAATAAGTTCTATCTGTAATAGCTAGCGTTTCCTGAACATTATGATCTGTGATTAATATTCCAATATTCTTGTCTTTTAGCTGAGCAACAATTCTCTGAATATCTTCTACTGCCACAGGGTCTACTCCGGCAAATGGTTCGTCTAATAAAATAAAACTTGGATCTGTAGCCAAGGCTCGCGCAATTTCAGTTCTTCTTCTTTCTCCACCACTTAAAAGGTCTCCACGGCTTTTTCTAATATGATTTAGACCAAATTCTTCTATTAAAGATTCCATCTTAAGATGACGTTCTTTTTTAGATAATTTGGTAAGTTCCAGAACGCTCATAATATTATCTTCTATACTCAGTTTTCTAAAAACAGAAGCTTCTTGCGCTAAGTAACCAATTCCGTATTGAGCACGTTTATACATTGGGAATTTGGTGATCTCTTGCTTGTCTAAATAGATTTTCCCTCCGTTAGGTTTAATAAGCCCAACAATCATATAAAAAGAGGTAGTTTTTCCGGCACCGTTCGGGCCTAATAAACCAACGATCTCTCCCTGATTTACCTCTACAGTAATGCCTTTTACAACAGATCTACCTTTGTATGATTTTACTAAATCTTGAGCTATTAACTTCATAACTATGTTTGTTAGACTAAGGTAAAGATTTTAAATTAGTCTGGAAATTGATATTTTATTGCTTATTCTCTAAAGCATCCCAAAACTCATAGGCTCTTCTAAGGTGCGGAATTACTATAGTTCCTCCAATAAGAGTTGCAATACTTAGTGCTTCAACTACTTCTTCTTTTTTAAGACCTTCTTTATAAGAAGTTTCTAAATGATATTTTACACAATCATCACATCTTAATACCGTAGACGCTACCAGTCCTAAAAGTTCTTTTGTTTTAACATCTAATGCTCCCGGAGCAAAAGCGTTGGTGTCTAAATTAAAGATTCTCTTAATGATCTTATTATTATCATTTAGGATCTTATCATTCATACGCTCACGGTATGAATTGAATTCATCAACTTGATCTATCATAACCTTAATTACTTAATTTTTCTTTTTCTTCTTTTTTATAAACCATTCTCGAAATAAAGATACTTACCTCGTAAAGTAAAAGTACCGGTATTGCTACTATTATCTGACTTACAATATCTGGCGGAGTAATAACTGCCGAAACTATAAGTACAATAATCAATGCGTATTTTCTATAAGTTCTTAAGAACTGAGGTGTTAGAACACCTACTTTAGTTAAAAAGAATATGATTATTGGCAGCTCAAAAATAAGTCCGCTGGCAATAACAGAGGCTCTTACAAGACTTATGTAACTGCTAAGGTCAAATTGATTTAATACTTGGTCACTCACCTGATATTTTCCAAGAAAATTGATGGAAAGCGGTGTGATAACATAATAACCAAAGAGCACTCCTAAAAAGAAAAGTATAGAAGATACAAGAATGAAGCCTCTAGCATTACTGCGCTCACTTTCTTTTAATGCAGGTGCTATAAACCTCCACATTTCATATAAAACATATGGAAATGCTATAACAAAACCCGCAGTTATGGCAACCCAGATGTGTGCAGAGAATTGTCCTCCCATGGTTCTACTCTGAATTCCGAAATTCATAACCGTATCGCAAAATCCTCCGTCTATACCTACAGCAGTAGAGATTCTACATAATATATCATAGGTCCAAAAATCGGGATGACTTGGTCCAAATAGTAAATTATCAAAAATGAATCCTTTTAAAAAGAATGCTACTGTTGCTGCAATTATTACCGCTAAAGTGGCACGAATTAAATGCCATCTTAAATCTTCTAAATGATCTAAAAACGACATCTCGTCGTTATGGTTCTGTACTTTTGCCATTATATAATTCCTTCTCTAATAAGATTATGAATATGGACTATCCCAGCATAGTTACCATTTTCTTCAGCAATAAGCTGAGAGATTTTATTTTCTTCCAACACGTCTAAAGCATCTATTGCCATAGCATCATTATCTATGGTTTTGGGATTGCTACTCATAATTTCTGCAGCAGTAAGATGAACAAACGCATCGTTATTTCTTAACATTCTTCGAATATCACCATCGGTAATAATTCCTATAACTTTATTATTTTCTATAACAGCGGCAACACCTAGCATTTTTTCAGAGATCTCTACAATTACATCTTTAACATTGGTATCTGGAAATACCATAGGTTTTAGATTCTGTGAGGTAATATCGCTTACACGCAAATATAACTTTTTACCCAAAGCACCGCCCGGGTGATATTTAGCAAAATCTTTACTAGAAAATCCTCTTAATTTCAACAAGCAAACCGCAAGCGCATCCCCCAAAACTAGTTGAGCTGTAGTGCTTGTAGTTGGCGCTAAATTATTAGGACAGGCTTCCTTTTCTACATACGCATTTAAAACAAAGTCAGATTGTAAACCCAAAAAAGAATCTGGATTTCCAGTAATACCTATAAGTTTGTTGTGGAAATTTTTTATAAGAGGGACTAGTACCTTTATTTCTGGAGTGTTTCCACTTTTTGAAATACATATTACCGTGTCATCAGGTAAAATTGTACCAAGATCTCCGTGAATTGCATCTGCAGCGTGCATAAAAACAGCAGGAGTTCCTGTTGAGTTTAATGTGGCTACTATTTTTGTGGCAATAATGGCACTTTTTCCAATTCCTGTAATAATTACCCTACCTTTTGAGTTATATATATATTGAACAGCATCAGCAAAGTCTGGAGTAATTAGATTTTCCAGATTTGCAATAGCTTTTGCTTCAATTAATATGGTTTCTTTGGCTACTGAAAGAATTTTTTCTTCAACTTTCAAATTTGTAAAATTTTGATTGGCGATACTAAAGAAATACGTATCTTTATTTGTGCAAATGTATGTAAAATTGTAACACAATTGAATGAGTTCTACGGAAATCGATTTACACCAACAACTTAAAAAGTACTTTGGATTTAGTCAATTCAAAGGCCTTCAAGAACAAGTAATCAAGAGTATTGTAAAAGGGCAAAATACGTTCGTTATTATGCCTACTGGAGGAGGTAAATCCTTATGTTATCAACTCCCTGCTTTAATTGAAGAAGGTACCGCTATTGTGGTTTCTCCTTTAATTGCTTTGATGAAAAATCAGGTAGATGCTATTCGTGGGATCTCCTCAGAGTATGGTGTGGCCCATGTTTTAAATTCTTCGCTGAATAAATCTGAAGTTAAAAGAGTAAAAGAAGACATCGTAAATGGTGTTACTAAATTGCTCTATGTTGCTCCAGAATCACTTACTAAAGAAGAGAATGTTGAATTTCTAAGATCTGTAAAGATCTCTTTTCTGGCTGTAGATGAAGCGCACTGTATAAGTGAATGGGGTCATGACTTTAGGCCTGAATATCGAAATCTAAGACATATTATAAAAAGAATTGGAGATAATATTCCAATTATTGGTCTTACTGCAACGGCAACTCCAAAGGTTCAAGAAGATATTTTGAAGAATCTAGGAATTACAGATGCCAATACTTTTAAAGCGAGTTTTAATAGACCTAACTTATATTATGAGATTAGACCTAAAACCAAGAATGTAGATGGAGACATTATTCGTTTTATAAAACAGAATAATGGTAAATCTGGAATTATTTATTGCCTTAGCCGTAAACGGGTAGAAGAACTAGCGCAAACGCTTCAAGTAAATGGGATCTCTGCAGTTCCATATCATGCCGGATTAGATGCAAAAACCAGAGTAAAACATCAAGACATGTTCATCATGGAAGATGTAGATGTTGTGGTAGCAACTATTGCATTTGGGATGGGAATAGATAAGCCAGATGTTCGCTTTGTGATTCATCATGATATTCCTAAGAGTTTAGAAAGTTATTATCAAGAAACCGGAAGAGCGGGAAGAGATGGAGGAGAAGGACATTGTCTTGCCTTTTATTCTTATAAAGACATAGAGAAATTAGAGAAATTTATGAGCGGTAAGCCTGTTGCAGAACAGGAAATTGGTCATGCTCTTTTACAAGAAGTGGTTGCTTATGCAGAAACTTCAATCTCTCGAAGAAAATTTTTGCTGCATTATTTTGGTGAAAACTTTGATGATAAGACCGGTGATGGTGCTTCTATGGACGATAATGTTCGAAATCCAAAAAGGAAACGTGAAGCGCAAGAAGATGTAGAGTTATTGCTGAATACAATAAAGGAAACCAATCAGTTATACAAAGCGAAGGAAGTAGTGAATACTATGGTTGGAAAAGCCAATGCTATCATTCTTTCTCATAAAACAGATGAACACCGATTATTTGGTAAAGGAAAAGATAAAGATCCTAAATACTGGATGGCGCTTATTAGACAAGTTCTGGTTGCTGGAATGTTGAAAAAGGATATTGAAACCTACGGTGTTGTAAAATTAACTCCTAAAGGGAAAGAGTATATTAAGAGTCCATCATCTTTTATGATGACGGAAGATCATATTTTTGATAGTACTACAGAAGCTGAAGTGACTACTGCTAAAGCCGGTGGAGCTGGAGTTGATGAACAATTGGTTAAAATGCTGAAAGATCTTCGTAAGAAGGTTGCAAAAAAGCAAGATGTACCTCCTTTTGTTGTTTTTCAAGATCCATCGCTTCAAGATATGGCTCTAAAATATCCTGTAGATATTGAAGAATTAAGCAATATTCATGGGGTTGGTGAGGGAAAAGCTAAAAAATTCGGTAAAGAGTTTGTAGCGCTTATAGCTCAATATGTTGAAGATAATGATATTGTAAGGCCAGATGATCTTGTGGTTAAATCTACAGGTGCTAATAGCGGATTGAAACTTTATATCATTCAGAACGTAGATAGAAAATTGCCTTTAGACGATATTGCTTCAGCCAAAGGAATGTCTATGAAAGACTTTATTAAAGAAATGGAAGCTATTGTTTATAGCGGAACCAAACTTAATATTGACTATTGGTTGGATGAAATTTTAGATGAAGATCAACAAGAAGAAATCCATGATTACTTTTTAGAAGCAGAAACAGATAAAATTGAAGATGCTTTAGAGGAGTTTGATGGAGATTATGATGATGAAGAACTTCGTCTTTATAGAATTAAATTCATCAGCGAAGTAGCAAACTAAACCTTCATTTTATTTCTTATAATTTGATCTGATCAAGTTCTTTTTGATTTCAGAATGCTTAATTATTCTTAAATTCTAGCTAAGCCTTTTCGCTTAGCTCTTCAAATATGTATCTTTGCAGAATTAATTATAAAACAACTGCGACATGCAAGACGGATTATACGCAAAATTTCATACTTCAAAAGGTGATATTTTAGTTCAATTAGAATTTGAGAAAACTCCAGGTACCGTAGGTAACTTTATTGGCTTGGCAGAAGGTAAATTAGATAATAAAGCCATTCCACAAGGAAAACCTTATTATGATGGATTGAAATTTCATAGGGTAATTCCAGATTTCATGATTCAAGGTGGAGATCCAAAGGGAAATGGAACCGGGGGTCCTGGTTACAATTTTGAAGATGAAATACATCCAGACCTTACGCATGACGCTCCGGGTAAATTGTCTATGGCAAATGCTGGTCCTGGAACCAACGGGAGTCAGTTTTTTATCACGCATACAGCAACTCCATGGTTGGATGGTAAACATACTGTTTTTGGGAGTGTTGTAGAAGGACAAGAAGTAGTAGATAAAATTGCTCAAGGAGATAAAATTGAAACTTTAGAGATTGTTAGAGTTGGTGCAGCCGCTGAAAAATTTAATGGAGTCGAAGAATTTCGTTCATTTAGTGGTGCAAAAGAAGAAAGAGAAGCTGCTGCTAAAAAGCAGCAAGAAGAGCTTTTAGGAGAACTTGCTCAAGGTTTCACCAAAACATCAAGCGGATTAAGATATAAGATTGAAGAAAAAGGTGACGGTCCAAAAGCTGAAAAAGGTAAAACTGTTTCTGTTCACTACAAAGGAATGTTGCCAGATGGTAGCGTTTTTGATTCTTCTTATAAGAGAAATCAGCCTATAGATTTTCCATTAGGAAAAGGTCATGTAATTGAAGGTTGGGATGAAGGTATTCAATTGCTTAGCGTTGGAGACCAGGCAAGATTTGTAATTCCATCTCATTTAGCTTATGGTGAAAGAGGTGCAGGTGGCGTAATTCCTCCAAATGCAACTTTAATTTTTGATGTAGAATTGGTTGCGGTTAAATAATCTAACCTAACTATGTATATAAAACCTCCTGTGCTTTAAAACACAGGAGGTTTCTTTTTTAACTATTCTTAAGTTCCGGTTGCGGTGTAAGTCTTAAATAAGATTTTACTTCTTTAAATCCTTTAGGGAACATCTTTTTTGCATCTTCATTAGATACAGATGGGCTAATAACTACATCATCTCCATGTTTCCAATTTGCAGGTGTAGCAACTTTATTATAAGCTGTTAGCTGTAAAGAATCTACCACTCTTAATAGTTCATCAAAATTTCTTCCTGTACTAGCAGGATAGGTTAACATCAACTTAATGGTTTTATCTGGCGCAATTATAAATACAGATCTTACTGTAAGTGTATCGTTTGCTTTAGGATGAATCATATCATATAGATCTGATACTTTTCTGTCTTCATCTGCAATGATTGGAAAATTTACAGTGGTATTTTGAGTTTCATTAATGTCTTTGATCCACTCTCTATGAGAAGCTACACCATCAACACTTAACGCTATCATCTTAACATTTCGCTTATCAAACTCGGGTTTATATCGGGCTGCAGTTCCTAATTCTGTTGTGCAAACCGGTGTATAATCTGCTGGGTGAGAGAAAAGAATTCCCCAACCGTCTCCTAAATAATCGTAAAAATTAATTTTTCCTTCTGAAGTATCTGCATCAAAATTTGGTGCTTTATCTCCTAATTTTAGTGTGCTCATAGAATTTTATGTTTTATAAATTTCAATCTTAAAGTTAATCATTAATAAGCAGGTGAGCTGTTAATAGAGTATCAAAGTATTTGATGATTGCTATGCTTTTATCTATTTCTTCCACTTAATATTACATCCCACACTAGGTTTTTGTTCTAAAGAGATCTTTCTATTATTTAAAATAGCATCTAAGGCTTCTCTAATACTTCTTCCGTTCAATGGGATTCCGTTCCCAGGTCTGGAGTCATCCAACTGTCCTCTATAAATTAATTCTAAAGCTTCATCAAAAAGATAAAAATCTGGTGTACAAGCAGCATTATAATCTTTAGCTACTCCTTGCGTTTCATCAAATAAATAAGGAAACGAATAGTTATATTTTCTAGCTGCTTCAACCATTAGATTGGGATCGTCTTCTGGATAAGAAATAGTATCGTTGCTCATAATGGCTATAAAACTGAAACCATGAACCCGGTAGTCATTAGCACCTCTTACAATTTCATCATTTACATGTTTTACAAACGGACAGTGGTTACTAATAAACATAACCAATGTTCCTTTCTCTCCCCGTAGTTGTTCCAAGCTATAAGTATGTTGACTTACTACATCATAAAGTTTGAAATAAGGAGCTTTTGTACCTAATGGGAGCATTGTTGAAGGAGTAAGGGACATTGGTTGTATGTTTTAGGTTAACTTAGATCTATTCAAAATTAATATCTTTAGTAAAAATACAGATTATGAAGAGTTTAAATGAATGGTTTGAAGAATATTCTGTAAGTCATCAAAATGAAACCAATCAAGCAATTCACTTTATATGCGTACCTGCTATATTTTTCTCGATTGTTGGTTTGTTGATGAGTATTCCGCCTTTATTTCTTCAAAATATTTTGAAGGGTGATCATCCGGTTTTTGAAAATTGGGCAGTGATCATAGTATTCTTCGTACTTATATTCTATTTTAGACTTTCCATTAAAATGGGAATCATGATTTTCTTTTTCTCCTTTCTGTGTATTATAGCAAATTATGGAATTTCATTAATAGCTCCGTTATGGTTAACTTCGCTTATTATATTTACTGCTGCTTGGATGGGGCAGTTTTATGGGCATAAAATTGAAGGTAAGAAGCCTTCATTTTTAAAAGATCTTCAATTTTTATTAATAGGCCCTGCATGGGTATTACAGAAATTATTTAGTTAGTATGGAAATAAATTGGGATGACTTTGAGAAAGTGGAAATGCGTATAGGCACCATTATTAGAGCGGAAGATTTTCCGAAAGCAAAGAAACCGGCGTATCAATTAACCATAGATTTTGGAGAAGAAATTGGAATTAAAAGATCTTCTGCCCAGATCACCACTAGATATGAAATTGCAGATCTAGAAGGGAAACAGATTGTTGCAGTGATTAACTTTCCTAAAAAGCAGATTGCTAACTTTATGAGTGAATGTCTGATTTTAGGTGCTATAGGTGCCAATAATGATATTGTCCTTCTTAATCCAGGTCATAAAGTTGAGGATGGTTTGAGAGTTGGCTAACTTTCAGATTTATTCTCTAAAAGCAATTTTTTAATGTCTGAATTTTTGCCATAAAGAACCATAATATCATCTGGATGTAATATGGTTTCTGAAGAAGCTACTCCTTGAACTTCAGACTCTTGAGTGGTTACTCCCAACATATTTTCATTAGGGATCATTCTGATAGTGGTTAGTACGATAATGTTGAAATCGCGTCGCAATCCAATTTCTTCCAGAGTTTTACCCTCATATCTTTTAGGAACCTTTATTTCTACAATACTGAAGTGTCCGGTAAGTTCAAAAGAATCTACAACACCGTGAAGGTTTAATTTTTTAGCCCAACGTTCTGCAGTTTCTTCTTCAGGATGAATAATTTCATCTACTCCCATAGCTTGTAATACCATTTGCTGAAGTGGAGTAACAGCTCTACTTATAAGTCTTTTCACTTTTAATTGCTTCATTAAAGCAGTGGTCATAATCAGAGCACCTTTATCTTCACCAATAGCCACTATCACAATATCTGTATCCTTTAATGGTAGGTGAGATACAGCATTGATATCTGTAGAATCTAAACTAATGGCATGGGTGATCTTATCTTTAAGGGCTTCCACCTTATCCATTTTTACATCAACTCCTATGACTTCATTTCCCATTTTGGTAAGCTTTTCAGCTAAAGAAGATCCAAAATTTCCGAGTCCAATTACTATATATTTCATGTGTTGATCTTTTAGTTTATCAAAATTTCTTCGGTAGGATACTTGTAATTCAAGTGTCTTACTCTGCGTAACATTGCAATTAATATGGTAAGCATACTCACTCTTCCTATAAACATAGTGGCAATAAGCACTAATTTACTTGGGTCTGAAAGTGCTGAGGTTAAACCCATGCTTAAACCAACGGTACTATAGGCTGAAAAACATTCAAAAGCGATCTTCAGTAAATTTTTATCTGGGTCGAAAGTTACGATCAAGGAAATAGCAATACCTATTACCATTAATGAAAGCGAAATAATAGCGAATGCTCTTTTTACAGAAATATCGGCAATTTCTCTTTTGTAAAGTTCTATTCGGTCTTTTCCTCTGGCTAAGCTAAAAAAGTTAAGCGTGGCAATAGCAAAAGTACTTGTTTTAATACCCCCACCGGTAGATGCAGGTGATGCTCCAATCCACATTAGTAAAAAGATAAGCATCAACGTTCCAAACCTTAAATCGTTATAATCTATACTATTAAAACCTGCAGTTCTTGGGGTAGCGGCACCAAAAAAAGCGGTTACAATTTTACCAAAACTATTATGTATGGCAAGCGTATTATTATATTCTAAAGCATAAAAACCAATACTTCCACCAACCAATAAAATAAGCGTAGTGCTCAATACAATTCTAGTGTTCATATTGATCACCCAAGGTCTGTGAAGGCATCTTTCATTATTTCGAAGCGGTAATACTCTATTGATAATTAAATGCTTAAAATAGGTGTATACATTCAGTACAATAGGAAATCCAAGACCTCCTAAGATAAAAAGCAATGCTAAAATAATATGTAGCGGATAGTTGAATCTAAACCCAGGTTCATATAAACTATTGGCTAAAGTTGAAAATCCCGCGTTACAAAAACTTGATATGGTATGAAACATAGAGAAGAATAACTTAGGCCCAAACCCGGAAACGCTTTTTCCTAAGCTGAAAAAGATTAAAATTCCTCCAAGAAATTCTATTACAAAAGTGATTAATAAAATCTTTTTCATGGCAGAGAATACCTCCCCAATCTTTTCTGAGTTGGTCATATCTCGCATCATGAGCTGCGTTTCATAAGTGCTCTGACCTCTAAAAAAGTAACTGAAATAAGTAGCGAAGGTCATAATTCCAATTCCACCTATTTGTATTAAAACCAAGATAATCGATTGGCCAAATTGAGTAAAATAGCTCCCGGTATCTACCACGATTAATCCCGTAACACAAACGGCACTTGTAGAAGTAAACAATGCATCTATTAAAGAAATACCGGAATGTGTAGCATTAGGGAGCAACAACAAGAAGGTTCCTATTAGAATAATACCAAAAAAGCTAGTAATAAATAACTGTGCCGGATTGAAATATTGTGTTTTAAAATCGAGTCTTAAAGAAGAGAATTCTCTAATAAAATAGAGAAATACCGCAAGATAAAGCCATCCTTTTTTGTTGAAAAATTCAAGATCTGCAACCAAGAGATCTGTTCTTATCAATATCAAAAAGATAAAGAGGGTAAGTATAACAATGTCTATAACCTTTACTTTAAAGCCGGGTCTTTTGCTGGAGAATAAATATCTAAGTCCAATAGAAATACATCCTATAAAAAGCGCAGATAAATAAAACGTGATAAGATATTGTGCGGTGCCATTACTCTTTTGAAATCCTAAATCGTAGAATACAAGAAATACGGTAATTAAACTTATCCAGAATGAAATACGCTGGATGATATGGGTAAATTTTGGGGACCAATGAAAAGATTGGATTTGCTGGATAATCTTCATTTTAACCGATTTCGATTCTAAGTAATTGACTTTCTATCTTATCAGAAAAATCAAGATTGGAGTTATTCAAAATTACAGCAATTAAGATTATTGGAGTAAAATGCTGCTGCGTGATAAATTGTAAATTTTTTAAAAAATTAGAAATATTCAATGCATGAATTATTTAGAATTACCTGCAAAATTAAGTAAACTAAAAGAAGTAATTAGTTAAGATTTAAAAATAATGATGCTTTATGGATTTTTAGCTGCCAGCCATGGCTTTTTTAAACAAAAAAACCGCTAGAATTTCTTCAAGCGGTTTTAATAAAATTGAATTAATTTCTAAATATCTTCAAAACTAATATCGGTGAATTTTTCTGGAGAAGTATTTCCGTGAGATTCAACTTCTTCCTCTTGGTATTCTTTTTTGAAGTCTTTTTGATGCTTATCGCTAATAACTTCTTCACCTTTTTCGTCAACTATGTAGTCTGTCATTTCTTTTAGGATCTCTGTAAATCCATCAAAATCTTCTTTATACAAGTAAATTTTATGCTTTTTGTAGTGAAAAGATCCATCGGCATTGGTGAATTTCTTACTTTCTGTTATGGTAAGGTAATAGTCATCTGCCTTGGTAGCTCTCACATCAAAAAAATAAGTGCGTCTTCCTGCTCGTAATACTTTAGAGAAAATCTCATCTTTCTCCATCATTCCATTTTCACTCATAAAATAAATCTTTATTGTTTGTTTAAAGTCCTGCCCAAAAATCTAAAAATTTTTAACATTTCACAACAAATTTTCACATTTCTTTTTCACTTAGCTGTTTTGCATACAGTTCTTTGTAATATCCGTTGACTTCTAATAACTGCTGATGGGTACCTTGCTGAACTATTTTTCCGTCTTCAAGAATAATAATCTTGTCGGCATTTTTAGCTGAAGATATTCTGTGGCTCACAATAATTGTGGTCTTATCTTTAGAAATCTTGAAAAGATTATGCAAAATGGCTTCTTCGGTTTCAGTATCTACTGCAGAAAGACAGTCATCAAATAAAAGAATTTGTGGGTCATGAATAATAGCTCTAGCAATAGAAACTCGTTGTTTTTGTCCTCCAGAAAGAGTAATTCCTCGTTCACCTAAAACGGTGTCATAGCCATGAGTAAAGCCAGCAATGTTTTTATGTACAGAAGCATTCTTAGCAGCGGCAATCACTTCTTCATCTGTAGCACTTGTTTTTCCAAACCTGATGTTATTTTTAATAGAATCGCTAAATAAGAAAGCGTCTTGAGGTACATACCCAATAGAATCTCTCAAACTGTATAAGTTTAGATCTCTAATATTTTTAGTATCTATTTCAATTACTCCGGTTTCTACATCGTACAACCTACCAATAAGTTCTAAGATGGTAGATTTTCCAGATCCTGTTTTTCCAATAATTGCTAATGTTTCTCCACGGCTTACTTTAAAGGAGATATCACGAAGTGCAGTAATATTGGTGTCTTCATAGGTGAAGCTAACATTTTTGAACTCAATATCTCCATCTATATTTGACAGTGCAGGTTCTAAATTCTTGATTTGAGGTTCTTCCTTTAAAAATTCGTTGATTCGTTTTTGAGAAGCTTCAGCTTGCTGAACAATAGAGGTAACCCATCCAACCGTTGCAACAGGCCAAGTAAGCATATTTACATATAACAAGAATTCAACAATAACTCCAATATTTTCAATTTCTCCGGTAATTACTTGTCTTCCGCCAATAAAGATCACTAATGTGTTACTTAATCCAATTAGAAGTACCATCATGGGGAAGAAAAATGCCTGAACTTTAACCAGATCTAGATTCTTTTCTTTACTTCCGTTAGAGAGCTCTATAAAATTAGCATTGGTTTGTTCTTCCAACCCATAAGATTTTATCACAGAAATTCCGCTAAAACTTTCCTGAGTAAATGTGTTTAATTTAGATAGGTATTGTTGTACTACCGTACTGCGTTTATGAATAGCAACACTCAATTTATAGATAGCAAAAGATAAGATTGGCAAAGGAGCTACAGTGTAAAGTGTTAGCAATGGAGCCGTTTTAACCATGTACCAAATTACAACTACAAACAGGGTAAGTGTAGTAACGCTATACATAATTGCAGGCCCTAGATACATTCTTACTTTAGAAACATCGTCACTAATTCTATTCATCAAGTCACCTGTTCTATTCTTTTTATAAAAATTAAGTGATAGTCTTTGATATTGATTGTAAACTTCATTTTTAAGATCGTATTCCATATGTCTGGAAATAACAATAAAAATCTGCCTCATTAAAAAGGTAAAGAAGGCTGAAATAAGAGTGGCACCTATAATAAGAGCAATATTGTAAAAAAGATCGCTTCGTAATTGGGCAGCATCGGTAATCTCACCATTTACAAATTTTTCTATGGTGCTTGTAGAGTTTCCTATAAACTGAACCGGATATAAAGCGAAGATCCTCGCAACCACGGTAATCAGTAATCCTAAAATTAATTTCCATTTATATTTAAGGAAATATTTATTGAGATGTTTTAATTCTTTCATTTAAATAACTTGATTCAATTCTTGTGATATTCGCAATTTAACGTCGCAATTAATCTATTAAATTAAAATATTATATATTTTTGCACTTTGATTTTCAGAAAAACAAAAAAATTTAATTCTTAAATTTTCAATTTATGCAAGTCGACGTTTTAAACGCAAGTGAACTTAAAAAGGCAGCGCCAGTATTCGGTCAGCTATCCTTTGATAACCACGAACAAGTGGTTTTTTGCAACGACAAAGATACAGGTTTAAAGGCAATAATAGGTATTCATAATACGGTTTTAGGTCCTGCTCTTGGAGGTACTCGTATGTGGAACTATAGTAGTGAATGGGAAGCGTTAAACGACGTACTTAGACTTTCAAGAGGAATGACTTTTAAAAGCGCTATTACAGGATTAAATCTTGGTGGTGGAAAAGCTGTTCTTATTGGAGATGCTAAAACTCAAAAAACTCCTGAATTAATGCGCAAGTTTGGAGAATTTGTACATTCTCTTAGCGGAAAATACATTACAGCAGAAGATGTTGGAATGGATACTGAAGATATGGATACTGTAAGAGAGGTAACTCCTTACGTTACAGGAATTTCAGAATCTAAAGGTGGTGCGGGAAATCCTTCTCCTATTACAGCGTATGGTGTATATATGGGGATGAAAGCAGCTGCCGGATTTAAATATGGTAGTGATAAGCTAGACGGTAAAAAAATCTTGGTGCAAGGTATTGGACACGTTGGAGAAACTTTAGTAGATTATTTAGTAAAAGAAGGTGCTCAAGTATTTATTAGCGATATCAATCAAGCCAGATTACAAGAAGTAAGCAAGCAATACGGGGCAAGCATTTATGTGGAAGACGTTTATGGTGCAGATGTAGATATTTATGCGCCTTGTGCTCTTGGAGCTACCATTAACGATGATACTATAGGTAGAATAAAAGCTTCTGTAATTGCAGGTGCTGCAAACAATCAGTTAGCAGATGAACTTCGTCATGGTAAGATCTTACAAGATAAAGGAATTGTGTATGCACCAGATTTCTTGATCAATGCCGGTGGAATTATAAATGTTTATGCTGAATTAGAAGGCTACGATAAAAAAGAGATCATTCGAAAAACAGAAAATATCTACAATACTACCCTAGAGATCTTAAAAACGGCAGAAGCTAAAGATATTACTACACACTTGGCTGCATTAAAAATCGCTCAACAGCGAATTGATGACAGAAAAAGCCAAAATTTGAAGTAACAAGTTTGAAATAAATACTATTTTTGCAAGGCGAAAGAAATCTCTTTCGCCTTGCTAATTTTATAAGTTCTTTTACACCTATGTTAACCAGAAGACATATCCGAGTTAAAGTAATGCAATCCCTATATGCATTCACCCAAAGCAACAATCAAAATTTCAATACAGAAGAGAAGTTCCTTCTTAAAAGTATGGATGAAATGTATGATTTGTTCCTGCTTATGTTGAAATTGATCACCGAGATCAAAGTCTATTCAGAAGATTATCTGGATAAATCCCAAAGAAAATTTCTGGCTACAAAAGAAGAAATAGATCCCAATAGAAAATTTGTAAATAATAAAGTCATCCAGATCCTGGAAAATAATCGCCATCTTAAAGATGAGATAGAAAACAGGAAGTTAAATCACTGGAGTAAAGATGGCGAATATGTAGCTATTCTTTGGGAAGAGATCATGAACAGCAATGCTTTTGCAGATTATATGGCTACCAGAGAATCTAGCTTTAAAGAAGATAAAGATTTTGTGATCTTGCTTTTAAAAGAATTTATTGCTCCTAATGATAAGCTTTACGATTATATTGAAGACACGAAACTAACTTGGTTGGATGATCTTCCATTAATAAACACTGCTATCCTGAAATTCTTAAATAAGTTGAAAGAGAATACAGGAGAAGAGAGCAAACTTCCAAAATTATTCAAAAGTCCAGAAGATAAAGAGTTTGGAATACAGCTTTTTAGAAAAGTATACTTGAACGATGATGAATTAACCCAAGAAATGGAAGGTAAAACTCCTAACTGGGATAAAGAAAGAATTGCAGAAATAGATACAGTTCTTATTAAAATGGCAATTTGTGAATTCCTTCATTTTAATTCTATTCCGGTAAAGGTTACTATCAATGAATATTTAGAAGTTGCCAAAGAATATAGTACCCCAAAAAGTAGCATTTTCGTGAACGGAGTTTTAGATAAATTATCTAAAGAATATGAAGAAGGAAAGAGATTAAATAAAATGGGTAGGGGACTCATGTAGTTCAGAATTTTTAGTATTTTTAACTTTTAATCTAAATTAAATAATTATGAAAAAAGGTATTTTATTGATAGCGGCCTTTGGAGCAATGATTTTTACCTCTTGTAAGGATGATGCCTCCAGTAAGGTGAAAGCAGAAAATGTGGAAACTGCTGCTGAACGTGATGCAGAACAGGTGTATTATCCTCAAATGCAATTTGAAGAAGCAGAATTTGACTTTGGTAACATTGCAAAAGGAACTGCTGTAGAGCATGTATTTAAATTTACAAATACAGGTAAAGCACCATTGGTTATTACAAACGCTACCAGTACTTGTGGATGTACAGTGCCTTCTTACCCACACAATGAATCTATTGCTCCTGGAGAGCAAGGAGAAATGACTGTAAAGTTTAATGGATCTGGTCAAGGGCAAGTAACTAAAACAGTAACCGTTTCTGCTAATACAGAAAAAGGTTCAGAACAATTAAGAATCAAAGCTTTTGTAGAATCTGATGGAACTAATCCAGAAGGATAAAAGCTTTTAAATCAATTTATGGAACAATTAACGCAGTTTGCGCCAATTATATTAATGTTTGTGGTTGTGTATTTCTTTATGATACGCCCACAAATGAAAAGAGCTAAACAAGAAAAGAACTTTGCCTCAGAGCTTAAAAGAGGAGATCGTGTAGTTACCAAAAGTGGTATGCATGGTAAAGTTGTAGATTTTAGCGATAAGAATAATACAATAATTATTGAAACAGGAGCTGGTAAAATTACTTTCGATCGTTCTTCCGTATCTATGGAAATGAGCAAGAAATTAAATGAACCTGCTGTTATAGAGAAAAAATAAGGTTTTTTATCTTACTTATCTTAATGAAAAAGGCTGCCTGAATTATCAGGCAGCCTTTTTTTATAGTTGCAAATTAACTATTTATCTATGCTTAATGCATGGCTGAAGTATCTACTTTTCCTGCTCCTTTTTTAATAAGAAGTACAAACGGTACACATACTAAGAACAAAAGTCCTAAGTACAAGAAGATATCCATGTAAGACAGTACTGTGCTTTGTAAGGTAACAGATCCATCTAATACTTGATATGCTCTTGCCAAAGATTCATTGGCACTAAAACCTTTGCTCATAAACATTTGTTGTAAGCCATGTATTCTTTCTTGAACATTGAATTTCATCGCGTTTATATTCGGAATTAGATCCACTCTATGTTGCTGAGATAGTCTGGCGATCATAGTGGTGATAATAGCAATACCAAAAGATCCACCCAACTGTCTCATCATTCCTGTAAAGGCTGCACCTTCACCAATATCTTTACCTTTTAAGGTGGAAAGAGATAAAGTAGTAATTGGCACGAATAAAAGTCCAAGTCCAACACCTCTTACTACTAATGGCCAGAACATCTGTTCAGAAGAAGTATCAGGAGTTATTAAGTTGAACATCCAGAAACTATATAAAAAGAAGATACTAAATCCTGCAGCTACCAGGTATTTTTGAGATACTCCGCGTTCTATTAATTTACCAATTATAGGCATCATAATACCTGTGGTTATAGAACTTGGAATAAGTAATAAACCGGCATCTGTAGCTGTCCATCCTAAAATTGATTGCGTATAAATTGGGATAATAAAGGTAGATCCATAGAGACCAAAGCCTAAGATAAAGGTCATGATAGTTCCCACCTTCAGGTTGCTATCTTTCAATACACGTAAATTCACAATTGGATGCTTGTAAGTGAGCTCTCTCCAAATAAAGAAAATTAATCCGAAGACAGAAACTACACTTAAGAGAACTATTAAAGGTTCTTCGAACCAATCGTCTTGCTGCCCATGTTCTAATACAAATTGTAGCGATCCTATAAAAGAGGTTAAGAATACAATTCCCCACCAGTCCACCTGATTCACTTTTAATTTATCTCCATATTTAGGACTCTTAACATATATTAAGGTTAAGAAAGTCGCTATAATTCCAATGGGAATGTTAATGTAAAATATATAAGGCCATGAAAAGTGGTCTACGATATACCCTCCAAGTGGTGGCCCCAAAGTAGGTCCTACAATAACTCCCATTCCATAAATAGCTTGCGCCATTCCTCGTTTTGCAGCTGGGTAACTTTCTGTAATTATGGTTTGTGCAGTAACTAAAAGTGCTCCACCACCCATACCTTGAATAAATCTAAAGGCTACAAGTTCCCAAATATTGGTAGCATTTCCACATAAGAAGGAAGCTACGGTAAATATTATAATAGAAGCGGCAAAATAATTACGTCTTCCAAACTGCTTGGAGAGCCAACTCGTCATTGGTATAATGATCACATTGGCAATGGCATACGCAGTAATTACCCAAGCTACATCTGTAAGAGTAGCCCCTAGGCTTCCCCTCATATCGTTAAGGGCAACGTTCACGATAGTAGTATCTACAATTTCAAGAAGTGCACATAAAATGGCTGTTATTGTAATAATAACTCTTCTAAAACCGTATTCTACTAAACTGTTTTCTTCCTCTTGCATAACTTATTTTACATGTACATCTACCAAAACATTCATTCCTGAACGTAATTTCTTCATCTGTTCTGCATCATTAGAAGCTGAAAAGTCTATTTTAACGGGTAGTCTTTGTACTGTTTTTACGAAGTTTCCTGTAGCATTGTCTGGTGGTAAAAGAGAGAATTTTGCTCCTGTTGCAGGAGAAAAGGCAGTAATAGTTCCTTCAAATTCCATGTCTGGATAAGCATCTACTTCAATTCCTACTTTTTGGCCGATCTCCATTTTTTCTAATTGCGTTTCTTTAAAATTCGCAACTACCCACTTGTTATGGGTATTCACCAAATAGAATAAAGCTTGACCTGGTTGTACAAATTGTCCCGGTTGAATGTCCACTTCAGAAAGTTGCCCATCAATAGGAGAGGTAACAATAGTGTAATCAAGATTAAGTTGAGCAGCATCTAACATTGCCTGAGCACTTTGAATATTCGCTTCTGCAACAGAAACTTGCTTTTTAGAGATCTCTGTTTGAGAAACTGCAGCGTTACGCTGACTTGAAGTTGCTTTAGATTGGCTCTTTAAAATTTCCAACCTGTTTTCTGCTTCTTGCTTCGCAGCTAAAGCCTGCTCATATTGCTGCTCTGTAATAGAATGGTTGTCAAAAAGATTTTTGTAACGCTCAAAATCATTGGTAGCTCTCCAAAGATTGATCTTTGCCGTTTCAATATTTCCTTGCGCGGTATTTACCTGAGCATTAGAGGCAGCAGCATTCGCCTGATAAGAACCAATATTTGCTTCAGAAACACTAAACTGACTTTCTGCTGCAGCCATTTTCGCTTTTGCTTCTTGTAACTGTACTTGATAATCGCGATTGTCTATAACAAATAGCGTATCACCTTTAGTTACTTTTTGATTATCAGTAACAAAAACCTTTTGTATATAACCACCAACATGAGGAATTATAGGGTTCATGTTTGCTGCAATTTGTGCATCATCGGTTTCTTCATGAGAAAGCGAATGAATAAATTTATAACCTCCGTAAACAACTCCAATTGTTACTAACGCAGCGATTATAATTATAAATTTCTTGTTTGTTTTTTTCTTTTCTTCCATTTTAGTAAAAATGATTATTGATTGTTGAATTGGTTTGTTAGTGTTCCTTGAGCGGTTAAAAGCTCATAATATTTTTGAGTGATATCTGCATTGGCATATGCAAGATTCATCTTTGCCTGAAGTTGATCTACATCTGCATCAAGCAAATCGTTGGTGTCTGTAAGACCATTATCATACTTGTCTTTTAAGATCCGATAATTCTCGATGGCCTGTTCTTCAGATTTAGTATAAACCTCATATTTTCTTAGCGCCAATTGGTAATCTTGTTTTGCATTTTCAATCTGAAGTTTCACTTTATCTGAAACCATATCCAGCGTGTGTTGCAATTCTTCGGCTTTGCTTTGAGCAACCTTCACTTCACTTTTGGTTTTAAAAATATCAGAAAGGTTATAAGACAATCCAACTCCCACGTTAATGGCATTTGTAACAGTAAGGGCGTTATTTAGATCTAAAGCTGTATATCCACTTACAAAAGCGATGGAAGGATAATAATTGCTTTTGGCCATTTTTATCTGATTCTCGGCCGCTTGTGCCTGAAAACGCAAAGCTTCTACATCATTTCTTGAAACTTCTCCAACAAGATTTGCAGGAGTAATAGTTCCAAAATTAGCATCTTGAGTATCTATGGTAGTGTCTTCAGGTAGCTTCAGCATCACATTCAATTTGTAGTTAAGAATGTTGCTATTCTTTTTTGCTTCTTCGAGGCTAAGCTGAATATTAGATTCCTGAAGTTGTGCTTTCAACAAGTCATTTCGAGCTAATAATCCATTCTCTTCCATAGCGCTGAAATCTTTTACTCGCTGATTGGCACTTTTTAAATTCTCTTCAATTATATTGATAGCTTTTTGAGCTTTATATAAATTGATGTAATCTTTGATGGTTTGCAAAGCAATCTGTTCTTTGTCATTTTCAGCATTTAAGGTGGCTGCTAGAAACATATTTTCGCTTGCCTCAATAGCATTTTTCAATTTAAATCCTGAAAATAAAGGTAAAGACATATTAGCTTGCCCAAGTAATAACTGATTTACATCTGGTGTAGGAGTAGGTGCAGCATTCGGATCTTCTGATGTAGAAGCGGTAGCTGCGGGGAAATCTATCTCAGCTCCGGTTAAATACTGATATTGTCCAGAAATTTTAAAATCTGGGTATTGATTATTCTTTGTAACCTGCACTTCACTCTTTGCAGTGTTTACTCTGGATGCCGAAATTTTAGCTTCATCACTATTAGTAAGCGCTAAATTTACTGCCTGCTCCAGCGTTAAAGATTTTCCTTCCTGAGCTTTAGCGGTGCCAATTCCTAAAGAAAAGATGACAGACAGGATTAAAAATTTAATTTTCATAAGTCAATAATGCTTTAATTGTTTTCTGAATATGTTGGGTTAGGGTAGTGTGTACATAATGGTCTAAAGATTTCTCGTCGGTAATTTTATGTAAGACCTCAAAAAATCGAAGGTTATAATAGAAGTTGAAATATGTTCCTAATATAGTGGGAACAATAAGCGGAATATTGAGGTCTTTGGTAAAAACCCCTTCATTTTGACCTAGCTTTATAAAGTCTTCAATCACCTTATAATTAGATAGTTTTTGATTGATGTAATCTTCAAAATCTATTTTTCTGGTTTCATTAGAATACTCGAAGTGTATGATCTTGTACATTCTTCTGTTGTTATGAACACGTCGTATTACAAGCTGTACAACTTCGTTTACTTTGTCTAAGGTTGAGTTCTGCTTAGAGAGCACCGTTTCCAGCTCCATTCTAAAATCTGCAGATCTGTACACCAACAGTGTCTCTAATAAACGCTCTTTAGATCCAAAATAATAAGAGATCATAGCAACATTTACATTTGCCTCTGTGGCTATTTGACGCACGGAAGTACCATCAAAACCATTTTCTGCAAAAAGTTTTTCTGCAACGGTCAAAATATGTATCTGTTTATCGTTTAATTCCATAGTAGTTTTAATAATCGAGTACAAATTTAAACAATTGTTTAAATTAAACGTTTGTTTAATTAATTGAATTTTGAAAATTTAACACTACATGGGTTTCGCTTTAACCCTGATAACCAATTTTCTTGTTTGGGAAGTTTCTCATTATTGTGCAATATCAATAGAATTAACAATCATTTAGGATGCATTAAAAATGAAAGAAGTTATTAAAGTTCTATTTTGAGCAGCTCTATAAAATTGAAGAAAGAATGCCTGAAAATAAAGACCTGAGTCATTGTGTAGACTCGCCACATAAGATCTCTTTTGCTGGTTGGAAATCTATTATACTTGAAGTGAAAAATGAAATAGGTGCAGATAGTGTTGGTATTGTTTCTGCAGGTGTTGCTTTTTATGCATTCTTAGCTATTTTTCCTGCTATTATGGCCTTAATGTCTATTTATGGATTGGCTACAGATCCTCAGCAAATAGAACAACAATTATCAGAATTGGCGGTAATGATGCCAGAACAGGCATTTTCTTTACTAAAGCAACGTGTAGATATTTTTCTATCTACCCCCGGAACTACTTTAGGTTGGGGAACTGCAATAGGAATATTATTTAGTATTTGGAGTTCTAATAAAGGAACTAAATCTTTATTCGAAGGCATTGATATTGCGTATGATACTATAGAAAGAAGAGGGTTTTTTAAACAAATAGCCATGGCTTCTATCTTTACCATTTGTGGTACCATCTTGATGCTGTTGAGTCTTGCATTTATAGTAATCTTTCCGGCTTTTATGCACAAATTGGGCTTGCCGGAAGACACAGAAAAAATAATTGCAATTTTAAGGTGGATCGTTTTGGCTATAATAGTTACGCTATTTTTATGTGTGATCTATCAATATGCGCCAACAAGAGAAAAGCCTTCTATAAAATGGGTGATAACAGGCGCCATTTTTTCTACAATAGTTTGGCTATTGGCATCTTGGGGTTTTTCATTTTATGTTAGTAATTATGGAAATTATGGAGAGGTCTATGGTTCTATTTCTGCAGTAGTTGTTTTAATGTTATGGCTTTATATAACATGCTACATTATTCTCCTAGGGGCAGAAATAAATTCAGAGATCGATGATTATGTCCATCCAGATTCTATTGCAGATTATAAAGTAGAGAAGAAGGATGAAAAAAAATCATCGAATGCTCTAGAATCCTAAATAAAAAAGCCACTTAAAAAAGTGGCTTTGTATTATTAATCTTGTATTTGAAATACTATTGGGAGCGCATATGAAACACCTACTGGCTTCCCTCTTTGTTTCCCGGGTTCAAAATCTGGTAATAATTTTATCACTCTTATAGCTTCTTGCTCTAATTTTGGGTGAGTTGCTCTAGATTTTATACCTACTACATGTCCTTCTTTGTCTATCTCAAACATGACATATAGTTTATTAATTCCGCTAAGTCCAAGATCGCTACCAATACTTCTGTCGAAATTTGAATTCACAAAATCTGAAATTTTATCGCTCATACAATTTCTTCTTTTTTCATTATCAGTAAAACGTTCACATCCGGGAAAGATAGGCACATCTTCAATAACTGTAAAAGGATACGTCTCAATCTCATCTTTTGGCTTCACCTCAATAATATCAGAAACCTTTGCAACTTCAGGAATATCATCTGTTGAAGGAATGATATCAGTCTTTACTGGTTTATCATCTTTAATAATTTCAACAACATCATGAGATTTTGGTAGTTTCGGAAGTGGAGGTGGTGTTTGATCTACAAATACAGTTATAGGGATTTCCTCTTCGTCTAATTTTTCCATTGCAATTTCATTCTTAGATTTTTCTTGAGGGAAATAACTTTTCCATTCAATAGAGAAATAACTTAAGAGAAGAACTAAAATCAGTCCTATTTGAAGAAATAATAGCGATCTTTTCTTTAAATCTGCTTTTGCGTATTTTTTAGGTTTCATAAGCTAAAGGTGTTAAAGTTAATATGAAGTTTAAAATATTTTGAATTAACATCAACAAATATGCCTAACCGTTAATTAATTGATATCTTAATCTTTTTAAAGTTAAAATGTTAATCAGTTACTCAATAATTCAGTAAAAGATTAAAAATAAGTAAGCTTGTCTTTCTTCATAGAATGTAACAAATCCATTCGAGTATATTCTAGCAATTTTAAGAACCCTACATTTTATTCTATTTCAGAATAACTATTTATAATACAATGGTATTTATTTTTAAGAATATTGGTTATTTTAATGTTAACTGATGCAGATTTCTTAAAATCAGAATTTATTTTTTGTAAGTTTAGTAACTTAGAAATCAATTAATGAAAGTTACACATGTTAGTGCCGAATGTTATCCTGTTGCGAAAGTTGGAGGATTGGCAGATGTTGTAGGCGCTTTACCAAAATATCAGCAGAAAGAGGGAATTACTACTGAAGTAATCATGCCTTTTTATAATAATAAGTTTACTCAAGATCATGAGTTTTCAAATGTCTATAAAGGCGAATTAGAACTTGGGGAGAAGTCCGTTAGTTTCAAAATCCTGACTTTAAAAAATGAGGAATTAGGCTTTAAACTATTTCTAGTAGATATTCCTGAATTGTTGTTTAAGGAGTATGTATATTCAGATAATGATGTAGAGCGATTTATAGCTTTTCAAATTGCTGCGTTAGATTGGATACTTCAGAAGAAAGAATCACCAGATATTATACATTGCCATGACCATCATACCGGATTAATTCCTTTTATGATGTCTCATTCTGAAAAATATAAAAAATTAAAACAAACCGCTTCTGTTTTCACTATTCATAATGCGCAGTACCAAGGCTGGTTTTCACACGATAAAACGAATTTAATTCCTTCATTCCCGCTCTCTCACATTGGTTTATTGGATTGGGATAACTCCATTAATTCATTAGCTACCGCTATAAAATGTTCTTGGCGAGTAACTACGGTTTCTCCAAGTTATATGGAAGAACTCAAATTGAAAGCAAATGGTCTTGAAAGTTTAATTAGTTCTGAAAATCAGAAATGCTTTGGCATCTTGAATGGTATAGATACTAATGTTTGGAATCCTGAAACAGATGAAATGATTCCTAAAACCTATTCCATTACAAGTTGCGATTCGGGAAAAAACGTTTCTAAAAAGTGGTTATGCTCCAAATTTGATCTGGATCTTAAAAAGCCATTATTTGTCTTTATAGGAAGACTGGTGGAAGAAAAAGGTGCCGATCTATTTTATGAAGTTTTTGATAAAGCATCAAAAGATCTTGATATTTCTATACTCTTATTGGGATCTGGAAATAAACAAACCGAAGAACAGCTTAAAAAGTTAATCGATAAACATCCTGGAAAATACAATGCATTTATTGGATATGACGAAGCTTTATCTCATAAAATGTATGCAGGGGCAGATTATTTATTGATGCCGTCAAGAGTGGAGCCATGTGGCTTAAACCAAATGTATTCTTTACGATATGGAACCATTCCAATTGTGAACAATATTGGAGGTTTAAAAGATACCGTAGTAGATATTGATGAAGGTGGTTTCGGATTTACGCATTACGAAAATACTGTTACAGGAATTTTCAATTCGATTAAAAGAGCAACGCATTATTATTACGATTCTTCAGAATTCAAAAAAACCAGAAAAACGATCATGAAATTGGATCATTCCTGGGATGAATCTGCAAAGCAATACATCAATTTATATAAATCTTTAATTCAGCATTCATGATCAATGACAAGGTATTAGCAATTATTATGGGCGGTGGCCAAGGTTCAAGATTATATCCGTTAACAGCAACCAGGTCTAAACCCGCAGTTCCAATCGCAGGAAAATATAGATTGGTAGATATTCCTATTTCAAACTGTATCAATTCAGATATTAAAAGGATGTTCGTGCTCACGCAGTTCAATTCGGCATCATTAAATACGCATATAAAAAACACCTATCATTTCAGTTTCTTTAGTTCTGCCTTCGTAGATGTTTTGGCTGCAGAGCAAACTCTGCATAATAATACCTGGTTTCAAGGAACTGCAGATGCCGTAAGGCAGAGTATGCATCATTTTATGAATCATGAATTTGAATATGCCTTGATCTTATCTGGAGATCAGTTATACCAGATGGATTTTAATGATATGCTTGAAAAACATATTAGTAGTGATGCTAAAATTTCAATTGCAACGCTTCCTGTTACTGAAAAAGATGCAACTTCTTTCGGGATTCTTAAAACAGATGAGAGCAACTTGATAACTTCCTTTATTGAAAAGCCTAATACAGAGCTTCTAAAAGATTGGAAATCTCCGGTTAGTGAAGAAATGGAAGCAGAAGGTAGAAATCATTTGGCTTCTATGGGGATCTATATCTTCAATAAAGATCTCTTAGTGGAGTTAATGAATGATGAATCTACAGTTGACTTCGGAAAAGAGATCATTCCGCAGAACATACATAAACACAAAACGCTGAGTTACCAGTTTGAAGGATATTGGACAGATATAGGGAATATTGAATCATTCTTTGAAGCCAATCTTGGTTTGACAGATGATATTCCAAAATTTGATCTTTATGATCGTTCTAAACGAATTTTTACGCATGCAAGAATGCTTCCAACAACAAAGATCTCTGGTACGATGCTCGATAAAGCGGTTATAGCAGATGGATGTTTAATAAATGCAGCCAAGATAGAGCGTTCTGTAATTGGAATTCGTTCCAGAATTGGAAGTGGATCTAAAGTAAGCAACACTTATATGATGGGGAGCGACACTTACCAAACCTTAGATGAATTAAAGCAAAGAGACACTAAAATTCCAATGGGTATTGGTGAGAATTGTGAAATAAACAATGCTATTTTAGACAAGAATTGCTGTATTGGGAATAATGTGAAGATTAATGGGACTGCAGCTTTGGAGGAAACAGAAACCGATACTTATTATGTGAAGGAAGGAATTGTGGTGGTTAAAAAAGGCGCAATAATTCCTGATGGTTTTGAAATTTAATTTCAGGTTTCAATAATGATTTTCTAATACTCATTTATAAGCAGTCCAAAATATGTCTCAAGTAATAGCTCACAGTTTATTTACAGATTTCGATATTTCTTTATTTAAAGCTGGGAAGCATTTCAAGCTTTATGAAAAGTTTGGTGCACATCCTATGAATTTAAATGGAGAAGATGGAGTTTATTTCTCTGTATGGGCACCTTCAGCAAAATCTGTTTCCGTGGTTGGCGATTTTAATTTTTGGGACGGTGAAACACATCAATTAAATGTGCGCTGGGATTCTTCAGGAATTTGGGAAGGTTTTATTCCTTCAGCAAAAAATGGAATGCGTTATAAATTTAAGATCACTTCCACGCACAAAAATATAGTTACAGAGAAAATAGATCCTTATGCTCATTATTTTGAAAGATCTCCAAATACCGCCTCCATAGTTTGGGATATTAAAGATTATAAGTGGACAGATAAAGATTGGATGGGGTATAGAAAGGATAAGAATGATCTGGACAAACCTTATTCGGTATATGAGGTTCAACTAGGTTCTTGGAGGAAAAATGCTAATGGCGAATTTTTAACTTATAAAGAACTAGCAGTAGAGTTAGTGAATTATGTGAAGGAAATGAATTTTACGCATGTAGAATTAATGCCCATCATGGAATATCCTTATGATCCATCTTGGGGTTATCAGCTAATAGGATATTTTGCACCAACTTCACGTTTTGGTTCTCCTCAAGATTTCATGTTGCTAATCGATGCTTTTCATCACAAGAACATAGGAGTTATATTGGATTGGGTGCCTGCTCATTTCCCTTCAGATAGTCACGGATTGGGAATGTATGATGGCACACATTTATATGAACATCCAGATCTCAAAAAAGGGTATCATCCGGATTGGAAAAGTTTGATCTTTAATTATGAACGTAATGAAGTGCGCTCTTTCTTAATTAGTAATGCGCTTTTCTGGTTAGAAAATTATCATATAGACGGACTTCGGGTAGATGCTGTAGCATCGATGATCTATTTGGATTATTCCAGAGAAGAAGGCGAGTGGGATCCAAATATTTATGGTGGAAATGAATATCTCGCCGCAGTTTCCTTTTTAAAAGAATTTAATACTGCTGTTTATGAAAATTTTGAAGGGGTACAAACAATTGCAGAAGAATCTACCGCTTTTTCAGGAGTTACAAAACCTGTAGATCAAGGAGGTTTAGGCTTCGGGATGAAATGGATGATGGGATGGATGCATGATACTTTGGATTATTTCAGCAAAGATCCAATTTATAGAAAGTTTCATCAAAATGATATCACCTTCAGCTTAGCCTATGCGTTTACAGAAAATTTTATGTTACCGCTGTCTCATGATGAGGTTGTTCACGGCAAAAAGTCGCTTTTAAGCAAACAACCTGGAGATGAATGGCAACGATTTGCAAATTTAAGAGCCTTATATGCGCTCATGTTTATGCATCCCGGGGCGAAGCTTTTATTTATGGGAGCCGAATTTGGCCAATATGAAGAATGGAAATTCGAGAAAAGTTTAGATTGGAATTTATTAGACTATTTACCCCATCGAGGAATGCTGAATTTTGTTAAACAACTCAATTCATTTTACAAAGAAACGCCGGCACTCTACGAGAAAGCTTTTAGCCCAGAGGGTTTTGAATGGATAGCTTTTGATGATAATGAAAATTCGGTTATTTCATTTTTAAGAAAAGGACATGATGCTGAAAATGATGTTTTGGTGGTCTGTAATTTTACACCTACGGTTAACGAAAATTATAGAATTGGACTTGATCGTCTAGGAAAAATAGAGGAAATTTTCAACAGTGATCTTTTGACTTATGGAGGAAGCGGAAAAGGTAATACTGAAATTATTCAGATCACAGATGAACCGTGGAATCAGAGAAACTATTCAGCAGCTGTCACCATACCACCCCTAGGCGTGGTTGTTTTTCTGTATAATTTAGAGTGATTGCAAAATATTGAATATTAGCGATATAAATTGCATTTAGCGCAATAAAATGCCTTTATTATTATGGAAAAGCAAGTAGCTGATTTTGCTTTTTTTAGTACGTTTACAACTTATTTTCTAGCACCCTAACTATGATCACGAATACCGAATTAGAATTAAAAGGGAACCAGTTTCCTAACAATATAGTTTCATATAACAAGAACGTAGATGTTCTTGATTTTAGAACAGAAAATAATGTTGCACTGCAAATCACCATTGTTCGAGATAGTGTAATTAGATTTAGATATTCTACAACTTCCAATTTCGATAAGGATTTCTCGTATGCAATAACTAAATATGCCAGCACTGGTTATAACTATTTAGATATTCAAGAAGCCGACACAGAATATGTCATAACCACTCAAAAGCTGATTTGCCATATCAATAAAGCAGATTTGAAAGTGAACATTTTTGATGCCAAGGATAATACCTTGGTGAGTCATGACGAACTGGGTTTCCATTGGGAAGAGAGTTATGAGTTTGGGGGAAATATCGTGAAGATGAGTAAGACTTCACAAGATGGTGAAAGCTATTACGGATTAGGAGATAAGCCTACCCATTTAAACTTGAAAGGTAAACGCTTCGAGAATTGGGTAACAGATTCTTATGCCTATGGTAAAGAAACCGATCCTATTTATAAAGCGATACCATTCTACACAGGGTTACATCATGGTAAATCTTATGGAATTTTCTTCGACAATACGTTTAGAAGCTTTTTTGATTTTGCACATGAACGCAAAAATGTAACTAGTTTTTGGGCACAAGGAGGGGAGATGAATTATTATTTTATCTATGGTCCGCAGATGACAGATGTGGTGGCTAACTATACCGATCTTACCGGTAAGCCTCATCAATTACCTGCGCTTTGGACTTTGGGATATCATCAATGTAAATGGAGCTATTATCCGGAATCTAAAGTAAAAGAAGTTACCGCAAAATTTAGAGAACTTCAAATTCCTTGTGATGCCATTTATCTGGACATAGATTATATGGAAGGCTTTAGATGTTTTACATGGAATAAAGAATATTTTCCAGATCCAAAAGGAATGGTTCAAGACCTGTTGAAAGATGGATTTAAAACTATTGTAATTATAGATCCAGGAATTAAAATAGATAATGATTACCAGGTTTTTAAAGAAGGTTTGGAAAACGATTATTTCTGTAAACGTGCCGATGGTCCTTACATGAAAGGGAAAGTTTGGCCTGGAGAATGTTATTTTCCAGACTTTACCAATCCTGAAGTACGTGAATGGTGGTCTGGATTATTTAAAGAGCTTATAGAAGATATAGGAGTAAAAGGTGTTTGGAATGATATGAATGAACCTGCTGTAATGGAGGTTCCAAACAAAACCTTTCCAGACGATGTAAGACACGATTACGATGGAAATCCTTGTAGTCATAGAAAAGCCCATAATATTTACGGGATGCAAATGGCTAGGGCCACCTATCAAGGCTTAAAAAAGTTTGGATACCCAAAGAGACCTTTTGTGATCACTCGCGCGGCATATTCAGGCACACAGCGGTACACGTCTTCTTGGACGGGAGATAACATTGCCACTTGGGAACATTTATGGATTGCGAACGTGCAGGCACAAAGAATGGCACTTTCTGGATTTTCTTTTATAGGAAGCGATATTGGAGGATTTGCAGAACAACCTAATGGTGAGCTTTACGCAAGATGGATCCAATTAGGAGTTTTTCATCCTTTCTGTAGAACGCATTCTTCAGGAGATCATGGAGAGCAAGAACCTTGGATGTTTGGAGATGAGGTGACTTCAGTGGTAAAAAAATTCATAGAGTTGAGATATCAACTTTTACCATATTTATATACTTCCTTTTGGAATTATTTAAGTGAAGGAACACCAATTTTAAAATCATTGGTTCTTTATGATCAAGAAGACATCCAAACCCACTATAGAACAGACGAATTTATTTTTGGAGAACAGATCTTAGTTTGCCCTATTTTAGAGCCTAATTCTAAAGGTAGAAGATTGTATCTGCCAAAAGGGAATTGGTTTAATTACTGGAACAATAATGTAGTGGAAGGTGGTAAAGAAATTTGGGTAGAAGCAGATCTTGATAGTATGCCAATGTTCGTAAAAGAGGGTGCATTAATTCCTAAATACCCAATTCAGCAATATGTAGGTGAAAAAGAAATAGAGGAGATCAAATTAGATGTTTATTATAAACATGGTAAAGAATCTTCGTTTTTATATGATGATGCCCACGATGGGTATGATTATACAAAGGGTAGATATAGTTTAAGAACTTTTAAGTTAACCGGTAAGGAAAGTGAGTTGATCATCCAGCAACATAAGGCTGGAAGCTTTATTACCAATTATAAAACTTTTAAGTTGAATTTTATTGGTTTGCCATTTACAATCTCTAAAATAGAAATAGACAATGAAGAAATAGCATTAGATAAGTTGAATTTAGATGAAAATAATGTATTGATCATCGATAAAGATTTTACTGAACTTCATATCATGGAATAATTCTTACCAAAATAATACAAAATAAAAATTCCCGATGAGACTAGTCTTATTGGGAATTTTTATTTGTCGAAATTATAGCTGGTTAAGCGTTATTATATCAACAAATTAATGTGTTTCTTATGACTTCGAAGATAAATTATCTCTAGGCTCGGTATGCTCTCTTTTATCTTTTACTTGCTGATTAATCTTCTTTCCATGGGTAGCAGAACGATTAATAGCCTGTTCTTCTTTACTGGTTTTCTCAGGATTAGGATTTTGATGACTCATGATATTTATTTTTAATGATTATTAATTTTAAAATGAACTAAAGGGAGCAAAAATTATTTCTTTTTCTTCCCGTTCTTATCATTATCTTTTCTCTTTTCCTCAACACTCTTTTCGTCTTTTAAAATTCCTTTCGCATGAGGTATTGGATGTTTTCCTACAGTATTCTCATAATTTGGTGTTTTCATCTTTAAGATTTTAAGTTAGTATTATAAAAAAGTTTTGTTCACTCTTAAAAATACCTTTAAACAATGTGACACTGAAATATGCTAACAAATTTTAACATTGGTTTGTTAAAAAAAATAATTAGGTAATTGGTTGGTTCTTAGTCAAATTGAGAAGATGGAGTTGTATTTTAAAACAAAAAAACTGCTCAGATAAAAACATCTGGCAGATTTTTTAATTTTTAATCCGCAGCACAGCTGCGCTTTATGTGAAGTTGGAGGGTTTAATTAAAATTGAGCCCTAATACTCCAATCCTGCAAATGGAATTTCCCGGCGTTAAGACCGCCGATGCCTTAAATTATAAATTCCCGTTCAAGCAAGCTTGACGGGAATTTATAATTTTAATCCATTTCGGAATTTCCGAGTGATTGTGAAGTCGGAGTGGTTTGTAGAACCCTAATATTGCTAATTAGGAAATGCATTTGTACTTCACCGTTCCTTCGGTCCGGGCGTTTTAAAAACAAAAAAATCTGCTCAGATAAAAACATCTGGCAGATTTTTTAATTTTTAATCCGCAGCACAGCTGCGCTTCATGTGGAGTCGGAGGGTTTCGAACCCTCGTCCAAACAAGCAATTAACATAGCTTTCTACACGCTTATTTTTCACTTAATTGTCGATGCAAGACCGGCTGAAAACCACCAACCTTACACGTATTCTCAC